>Ga0209722_1000667_pt1 | contig 35576 bp, 25 predicted proteins | sample BioC12SIPDNA_2_FD_185745 | JGI IMG/M metagenome (GOLD analysis project Ga0209722, IMG submission 185745) | Anaerobic biogas reactor microbial communites from Washington, USA - Biogas_R1_A C12 SIP DNA (SPAdes) (version 2) | ecosystem: Engineered > Bioreactor > Anaerobic > Unclassified | place... | reverse complement strand
AAGGCTCTCGGACAGGTTCACATATGGCCTATGGAGATCCTCTCGCAGGTAATGGAGATCCGGCAGCTTCTCGATCCCCCGGCGACTGCCCTCGCCGCACTCCGCCGGAAGGACAGGGACCTGGCAAAAATGGATGAATGCATTTCCATGCTTGAGAAGATCCACAAGGATGAAGACCCTCTCGAAGCACCCCTGGGAGCTTACTGGAATACCGTCCTTCACTCCACGATCTTCAAATCCACGGGAAACACGCTGCTAGCGAGAATTTACGAAAGCCTTCTTGAAATGTCCGAAAAAGGGATCACGGCAATGAGGATGGACGTCCTTGATTCCGCAGCCCCTGACAGGACCGGGAGAATCCTTGAGCAACACCGGAAACTGGTCGCAGCCATAAGGGACCGGGATGTGGAACGCGCCCGGGACGCATCGCGGGTCCACCTGAGATTTACCATTGATACACTTGTGGAACTCAGCAGGGTCACTCCTCTTTCCAACTTTTTCGCATCCCGGATGGATCCGGTACTTGAATAAAAAAGCACGGACTGAGGGGAGCCCCCTTTCGTCCGTGCAGCAATAAAGCAGTTTGCCGTACCATGGGAATCGGGTTATTTCATCCGATGAATTCTGCAAGCTTCCCCAGGGCTTCACTGAAGTTTTCCCGTCCAACACCGATACGGAAATGATTCCAGTCAACGTCGAAGACGGTATCGGGCAAAATCATCACGCTCTTTTCCGTGACCGCCTTCTCGCAGAAATCCTTCACGTGCTGATTACCGAGAAGCCTCGGGAAGGCCGTTGATCCCCCCTGGGGTTCAAACCACTCGAAGCGGTCCTTTCTCTCGAGAAAGAATCGTCTCGCAAGGGCGAGATTCTCCCTGACGATCGACCTGCTCCTTTCCGCCAGTTCCTCTCCCCTGCGAAGCGCCGCAATGGCAAGTATTTCCGATGGCGCTGAAGAACAGATTGTCGTGTAGTCCTTCAGTGAAGCGATCCGGTCAAGAAGCCAGCTGTCCGTTGAGGTGATCCATCCTACGCGGAGGCCGGGAAGGCCGTACGTCTTTGAAAGCCCCCCGAGAGCTGCGCTTTTCCTGTACAGAGAAGGAACGGAAGGAAGTCTTTTTTCAGGATCGTGTTCAAGTCCCCTGTACATCTCGTCGGAGAAAAGGAAAATTCCCCGTTTTGATGTAATTTCGATCACTTTTGACAGTTCATCCTCAGTAGGCAAAAAACCCGTCGGATTATGTGGAAAATTGACAATAACAAGCCGGGTGTTCTCTTTGAGCGCCCCTTCAAGGAAAGGAATATCGAGCTTCCAGGCTCCCTTTTCCTTTTTGAGGTACCATCGGGTCACTTCACAGCCAAGAGACTTTGGAATCTCGTACAGAGACTGATAGGCCGGGCTCAGGACGATTACATGGTCATTCCCGTCAAGGAGGACGTTCATTGTGAGAAATATTCCTTCCTCCGGGTTGAGGACCAGGTTCTCCTCCGGTACCGTACCCGACAGCCCGGCAATAGCCTCCCTCAGCATGGGATGTCCCCTCGATTCGGTGTAGGAAAGGCGAAGCCCTTTCCAGAGTTCGAGGATGTCGGGCCCGCTCCCCTGCAGCAGCTCCTCCGCCCCCATGGACTCACAGTCAGAAGGGCTCAAAAGGTACTTCACGGTAAATTCATACTTCGCAAAATAGCGTTCCAGAAGAAAATCACGTACTTTCATTTGATCACAGCCTTCGATAAAAATCACGGTTTTTTTTATTATACCCGTCTTTCTGCTCTCATTTCAGGCAACACACCGTATTTTACGATAATTCGGCAGGATTTCGGTTGACTTAACCCACCCCTATCGTTTTATATTAGAGAAGAACATTTATATTTACCTTAATTCCAGGAGGTATCCGCAATGACTGCACACACTGTCAAAAGGACTCTTTCCCTTTTCCTGGCCTTTCTTTTTCTGGGAACGATGATAATTTCAGCCCTTCCCTCCGAGGCATTCACCCCGCCACCGCTCCCCGGAGACGAAGAAGAGATCGCACCTCCTCCTCCGCCTGTTTTCGGAGACAGCGGGGAAGAAGAGTTGCCAAAACAGCCCCAGCCGGAGATAAAACCGAAACCTGTTCCCAAACCGGAAACAAAGCCGGCACCGAAACCGCAACCGAAACCAAAACCGAAGCCAAAACCAAAACCCAAGGCTGAGCCCAAGGAGCCTTCGTACACAGTAAACGAGCTCTTTTCCAAGGGTCTGAATGCTTACAAGGGAGAGAACGGGGCAGCCCAGAGCTACACCGAGGCCCTCAAGTGGTGGGGCAGGGCAGCTGCAAAGGGACACTCCGCCTCCCTCTACAATCTGGGCGTGATGCACAAAAACGGCCAGGGAACGGCGAAGGACTTCAAAAAAGCCAGGGACTATTTTCTGAAGGCGGCACAAAACAGATACGCCCCTGCCGCTGAACAGCTCGGCCACCTCTACTACGGGGATTCCCTGGGGAAACCCGACTATGGTGAAGCGGCCCGCTGGTATGAGCAGGCCGCCCAGAAGAACAGGGCCTTCTCCCAGTTCCGCCTCGGGCTGATCCATTACAAGGGACTCGGCCGGCCCAAGGATGCCATGAAAGCCTTCTACTGGTTCGACGAGTCGGCGAAGAACGGCTACATCGACGCCATGGTGAACCTTGGAGTTCTCTACGAAAAGGGCGACGGTGCGGTGTTCAGCAGGGAGAAGGCCTTCCAGTGGTATTCAAAAGCCGCTGAAAAGGGATCCCCCCTGGGCATGGCCTACCTCGGCGAGGTCTACTACCAGGGCCGGGGCGTACCGAAGGATGAGAAAAAAGGCATCCGGCTCCTGGAACAGGCAGCAGCGAAGAACCTTGCTTACGCTCAGCGGCTTCTTTACAAGATAGACAGCATTAAGTACATGAAGTACCGGAACGTGAAATAGCCGCTGCCTTTGCTGTTGTTCTAAGCAAACCGATCGCGAAGCATCCCGAGCGCAGCGATTTGTTGTCATCCTGAGCGGAGCGAAGGATCTCGCCTTTATGGATTTTCAGAACCAACCCTGAGGTCCTTCCACCCGGGATGCTATGCAATCTTCGCTTCGCTCATCAGGACGGCACAGAGAAAAATCCCGGTTTCCATACTCACCTCAACAGTCAGGGCCCCGCCAGGGGGCCCTGACTGTCTACTTTACCGTGATCGTCTTCAGTATAGCCTCCAGTGTCGCCTGTGTTCCTCCCTTCCCGCGGAAGAGGACAAGGGCTACCCCTTTATTACCGCTCATGGGAGGGAAGAGAAGGTTCACTTCGCTTCCCTCGTTCGACCTGAGTACATTTTTCCCTCCGAGAGAAACTGTGCGGGCTCCCTTTAAATCCTTCTTCGTCTCCCCGTAATTCTTCGTTACTCCTCCGGAGACGCCGTGGACGGGGTTGTCGAAGCTCCCCTGCCAGTAGACGTGAAGCGATTCCACGTCATGTTCCTTCATTGTCTTCCCGTTCCAGGACGACGGGATTCCGAAGGTGACGTTCCCTATAGTTACGGATTTCCAGCCCGCGGGCAGCTTTCCTGCACCCTTGTCCGCCCCGCTCTGCGGAGGTGTTTTTCCCGCTGTAAAGGAGATCTTCCCGGCGATCTCCTCGAACATGGGAGCGTATTTTTTCCAGCCGCTCCCACTGCCGGCCACCACGTGGAGATAGGCTCCCATTCCGCCCTCCGCACCGTCAGCGACAAAGTAAAACCTCCGGGTCACTCCGGGTGCATTACCCAGGAGGAAGTAGGCTTTTCTGCCTCCCAGCGTCACAGTTCCCTCTCCGGAGATGGAGTCGAAGATCCGGTTGGCTGTTTTGCCGGTGTACAGTCCCTTGATTTTACCGTCAGACAACCCCGGCGACAGGGTGCCGACGCGGACGATGGCCACCCTCTTGCCACCCATGTAGTAGTCATAGTTTGCGAAGGGGTATTTCCCGTTTTCCTTCCCCGAAGAGCTTTTCACGCTCTGGAAGCCCCCGGCGGGGATCTCGTACCGGATTCCGGCGAGGGTGAACTTTTTCCACCCTCCCCACTGCGGAGATGTCTCCGAAGGAGGAGTCCCGGGACTCTTCGCAGGTATTTTGGTATCTTCATCCTTCCGCGCCCCGGAAGGAGTAGCTTCCGTAGGCTTCTTTGCTTCTTCCGTGCTCTTTTTTATCCTGGAAATAAAGTCCTTCAGCTTCCTGACATGCTCCTCCACTACAGGGTCCGGGGATATGGAGAGCCCTTCCCGGTATTTCTCCAGGGCCTCTTCGTACCGTTTTCCCTTCTGCAGCTCCGCAGCCCTGCGCCAGACGGCCTCCGCTCGAACCCGGGCATCGTCCTCGGCCTGCTCCTGCCGGCGCTTCCGGTCGACTATGAAGTCCTCGAGCTTTTTCACGTGATCCCTGACGGCCGCATCGTCGGAAATTTCCAGGCCCTCCCGGTATTTTTCAAGGGCATCTTCATACTTTTCCTTCTTCTGGAATTCCGCAGCCTGCTTCCAGACCTCCACGGCCCGCTTCCGGGCATCTTCGGCCCGGAACTTTTCCGCCTCGCCCTTCATCCTCGCCAGTTCCCGCTCGATGGCGGGATTGCCGGGATCCAGGGAGGCCGCCCGCTCCATGGCAAGGACCGCCCGGTCGTGACGGGCCGCATTCCACTCGTTCAGGCCGGCCTGGTACTCTCTCGCCGCCTGGATCCTGCTCTTTGCCACGGTCACGGGGAGGGTCACTCCCGCCCTGCCCGCTTCTTTCCCCCCTACTTTCGCCAGGACAGTGACGGCCAGGGGCCCTGTTCCGTTCAGGGTCACCGAGGCGGTGTCCCATGACACATGGCCGATCGTTCCGGGCCCCGTCGCCGACCATTCCCAGGTCACGGCTTTCGCGGGGGAGACAAAAGCCTTGAACTCGGCCGTCTGCCCTTCGATCCACTCCTCCCTGGGGGGATAGTCCACCCGTCCGTCGGGCAGCACGATCTGCCCTCTCTCGGAGAAGGCCCGGACCCTGACGGTGACGTCCAGGGGCCGCACGGGGACGGATCCCGAAAGCTCCGCCGCCGTTTTTCCTCCCTTGTCCCGGACAAGAACCGACACCGGGACGGGATCGAGTCCGCTCACCGGGCCGACGAGGGCGCTTCCTCCGTCCCGGCCGTACTGACGGCTGGCGGAAAAGTCCGCCTTCCAGTCAAAATCGAACACTTCGTCGGCGTTCACTCCTTGCGGGAGATTTACTGAGGCCCGGAAACCGTCGCCCGGGGTCACGTATTCCGGGAGCGCCAGGGAAAGGTCCGGCATGTCCACCGTCACCTGCACGGGGTCGGAGACGCCGAGGACCACCCCTCCGGCCCCCCGCACTTCGGCCCGGATGTCAGCAATGCCCGGCCGGGCCGCCCGGCCGCTGAATCCCGGCCCCGTCCCCTCCGCGGGGTTCCACTGCACTTCCGGGCTGCCGGAGAGGCGGATCCGCGGCACCGGTGACCGGTTCACCTTCGATCCCGGAGGGGAGAGAGGGTAGTCCACCCGGCAGGAGACCGTTTCCCCGAGAATCGCCCGTTGGGGAATGCCGGATATGGTGACGGTAAAGGGCTTCACTTCCACATCCCGGTTCACCGTGACCTGCCGCCCCGCCGAATCCAGGACCAGCAGGGTGAACCGGAACGTTCCCGGCCGGTCGGGGATGAAGGTGAGAATATCCCCCGACCCGGTGACCGGACCTCCCCACCGGAAGGTATAGGGGGGCTTGCCCCCTTCTCCGGAGGCGTAGAGGGTGATTCTTCCGTTCACCGCCCCGGGCTCGGGGTCCGCCCTGACGGCCCCCTTCAGGGGAGGAGCCTTCAGCTCGGGGGGCAGCTCCGTCACGGGGAAAGAAACGGAGGCCGCGCCCAGAAGAAGGTCCTCCGTGTCCCGCACCTCCACCCGGGCCGATGCCGTTCCGGCGGCGGTGCCGTACAGGGTCGCCTCCTGCCCGATGCCCGAAGACGCCAGGGACGTCTCCGGCCCCGGAATCCACTTCCACCGGAGATCCTTCGGCGCATCGGCGTCCTTCACTTCCGCCTTTATCCGGACGTGTTCGTCCCGGAGAAAGGTGTCCTTTTCCACGGTCCTGAGGCCCTGCCCCTGCACCCATTCCTGCGGTCGGGGGCCTGACGGGCCGAGAACCGTCACGGCCACCTCGTACCCCGCCACCTCCAGGACCAGCGTTTTCTCCGCCAGGGTCTCCCCTCCCGGACTTCTGGCCTCCGCTTTCAGGACATACTTCCCCGCCTCCCGGGGGAGGAAGGAATATTCCGTGGAATCCGCGGCTTTCGCCCCGCTGCGGGACGCCTTTCCCTCCAGGGTCCACGCGACGAAAGCTCCTTCCGGCAGTCCGGGCTTCGCCCCGGCCTTCACATGCACCTCCTGCCCCACCTTCGGCTTCGGGGGCGTGGCCGTGACGGTCAGTTCAGGCCCGACCACTTCTATTTCGACCTGTTCCGATTCGCCGAGGGTGCCGTTCCCGTCCAGGGCAACGGCCCAGATCCGCACCGTTCCGGGTTCGGAAAAGACGGCTTTCGTCCGCCCCTCCTCCGATTCCGGAGGGGAGAAGGAGACCTCCGTGGAGGGCTCGAACCGGAAGAACAGGTCTCCTTTCTTCGCTCCTTCCGCCGACGCCAGGAGTTCCACGGGCATTCCGGCGGTCACGGGGCCTGCCGGAGGGCTCACCCTCCGGAGCGTGACGGCCGCGTCCTTTTTCTCTTCCCCGGCTGCGTCCGCCGGTCCCGTGGTCCGCTTCGGGTCCGGGACCACCCGGATGCTCGCCAGGATGGACCGGAGCTGCGACAGAAGTCCCCGGGCAAACCGGGCCGTCTCGGGGTCGTCCTCGGGGATGTTGTCCTCAGCCAGGGAGAACTTTATCTCCGACCGGAAGTCGAGGGCTGCCTCTCCCCTGATCACCAGGCCGTTCAGCACCACCCGGCCGCCGGTGACGAACCGGCCGTCAGGGGATCGCTTGATGTTGTACGACGGGCCGGAGACGGCGAGATACCCCTCGTAGCCGTCCACGGCGACCCTCTCGAGGGTTCCGTACTGGTTGTTGGTCTCCACCTGCTTCTTCACCGATTCGAGGGTCCTGCCCCTCCATGTGCCGATCTGCAGGAGGAACTCCCCCCGGACGCTTCCCCGGGACGTATCCTCGTCAAGGGTGAGAAGCACACCCTCTTCGTTGGGGCCTCCCGCCCACGACGGGGAAGCTGCCACGGAACAGCCCATGGGAAGGACCTCCACGGACCTGTACGCTTCGGCGAGAGATTCCATGGGGGCTCCCTTCTGGTTCCCCCGCAGCTTCCGGTAGACGGTAACACCCACGCTGCCCCTCACGCCCCGGGTGTTCTGATGGGGGGTGAACTGGATCTCCGTCTCGGGACGGGCTGTCCGTTCTCCCCCGCCGCCGCCGAAGCCGTCGGTTCCCCCAACGGTCTCGCCGAGGATGACGAAGGACCGCCGTCCCCGGCCGGGGTCACTGCTCCACCGGAAGGAGTCGGCGGCCTGTTCGGCCATGCCGGGGGGCAGAAGGGCCTTCACGGTCACGATCTCTCCTTCCATGACCGTCGCCGGAACCTCGATCCGCAGTTTCCCGCCGTCATCAGCCGCTCCGTCCTTTTCCGGTCCTTCTCCGGCGTCTCCTGGAGGGACCACCTTTTCATCGTCCTTTTTTTCCGCCTCCGTATCAGGCTTCTCTGTGTCCGCCTCCGGCTCCTCCTCTTCGGGACCGGGCCAGGAGGGCTCCGTGATCTCGATGAGCCCCGACTCGGCGGCCGCGGTCCGCCCCTTTCCGTCCCGGGCGGTCACCCGGAACCTGAGAGACTGGCCCGCCAGGCCGCGAGCGGATTTCACCAGCCGTCTCCCCGCGACGGCCGCTCCGGAGCTCCATTTCCCGGAGACACTGTCCCACTCGTGCCATTCGTACTCAACGCCGTCCCGGGGATCCTTCACGGCAAGCCGGATCGTTTCGGTATCGCCCACCTTCGACGGGTGGGGTTCCAGCGCAACGGACAGCGGGACCTCCCTGACGACGGAGATCTTCCTGGACGCCGATCCCTCGAAGAGCACCGTCCCGTCAAGGACCTGGGCGGCGTAGAAGACGATCTCCGCCGTCTTTCCCTCCCAGGGGGCCGTGTCGAAATGAAGGGCGTCTCCGTCCCCGGCGAATTCCCCGTTGACGGACCACTGGTATTTCAGGGTTCCTCCGCCCTTTCTCGGGAAGGCCGTGCCCGAAAACCGGAGGGGTGTTCCGGCCGCGGCCTCGGTGATATCAGGTTCGAGGAGGACCCGGAGATCTCCTCCGGCTCCTCCGGGAGGCAGGATCTCCAGGGAAAGGGCGGACGCCGAGACGAATCGGTCTTTCGTCCGTGCCTCCACCCGGATCTCCACGGTCCGCCCCTCGTAGCCCACACCGTCGAAGGATATGGTCCGTTCCGCCGTGGAGGCGATCCGTCTCCCGTCCACGAACCAGATGTACCATTCGAAACCTTCGCCTCCAAGACCGAACTCCTCCGTCTCGGCCGTGAGAGGAACAATTTCGCCCGCCCGGAAGGAATCCACGGGGCATGTCAGCCGCAACCGGGGACGGGGGGTCTCGGCTGCGGAGAGGACGGTCACCGGGTGAATGGCCCGTACCCAGTCGGCTCCGGGAAGATCGGCGAGGACATGCACTTCCAGGACTTTCTTTCCCGGGGACGAGGGAGACCACAGGATGCGGGACGTTGTGCCCCCCTCCAGGAACTCACCGTCGCCCCCGGAGGCGAACTTCCAGTCGTACCGCGCCGACTTGAGCTCCCTGTCCAGGACGACCGTAAAAATCGTTTCCATCCCCTCGCCCACGGTGTCCGGACCTGAAATCCGCACGCCGGGAGGGGTCTGCCTGCTGCGGAGGGATTCGAGATATTCCCTGTATTCGCTGATCATCCGGCGCCGCTCCGGAGTACCGGAGGGGTAGATCAGGGCCCCCGCCCTGGTACGAACGGCGGGCTGCAGGGTCTTTTCATCAGCCCCGTTCCGGCCGACGATCTCCTCCACGGCAACGGCCGCCTCCCGGAGGGCCTTTTTCGCCTCCTCGAGGTCTTTCCGGTCCTCTTCGAGGACGATCCGGATCGATTCGGGAGAGCAGGAGGGCTTCCTCACCAGGATGAAAAAGGCGCTCCACCGCTCCCGGAATTCCATAAGGGCGCCATGGACCTTCAGCCACTCCTCCCAGCCCGCGATAACCCCTTCCTGGGCTTCCCGCCCGCTTCCGGTCTTTTCGAGAAGGGAGGCGCCGCAGCCCAGTTCCTCTCCGATCTCCAGCAGTTTCTTTTCGTTCGTTCCCTGGTCGAAGGCCTTCCGCTTTTCCAGTTCGGCGATGACGTCGGCGAAGTACTGCCGGGTCACCGTTTTCACCTCCGAGACGTACTTCTCATACAGCCGCTCCCCGTACAGGCTGAGGTTCAGGTATCTCCGGGGCCAGACGGGGATGCCGCTCTGCCCGTCGGAGAGCTCCTTCCTCGCCAGGAGTTCGTGGTACATGGCGATGGACGGGTGGGTCCTCACCTGGGGAACCAGGATGTTGGAGATCTTCGGCACCAGTTCCGGCAGGGTGAAGGCCTCGTCCCGACTCACAGTGACCGCTCCTCCGCCGGGAATACGGTACGTTATGGAGTTCACCCTCCACGTCCCCTCCCGTGTCGGCTCGAAGGCTGTTCCCTCGTACAGTTCATCCACCATTTCGTCGTACTGCCACTGCTGCCACGTGCCCACGTACCACTCGGCGGCGGCGGTTCCCATGCCGTAGAGGGCCTCGGGGACGGCGAGCGTCGGGAAGAGAAGGTAGACCACGCCGATGGCCGCCCTGGTGTAGTTCTCCATGACCACTGCTTCAACGATATCTCCTCCCGGAACCCGGGACCGGAAGAGCTGGGTTGCCACGTTGGACACCGATTCGGACATGTCCTTCCCCTCCCGGAAGCCGCTCACGTAGGCGTAGAGCTCCTGGCCCAGGTTGACGGCCTTGAAGGGAAGGGAGTTCCCCACGGCGCCCAGGATGGACGCGTTGAGCCGGTCGTTGATCCTGCCGATGGGGATGGTTACCGCCCTGGTCTTTCCCCCGGGGCCGGGGAGAAACACTTCCGGGTTCATGGCCCGGAGACGGGCCACCGTGTGGTTGTCGAGAAAGTCGATCCAGTTGTTGAAGGCGTCGATGGCCCCGTCGGCGGTGGTGTAGGCTCCCTCGAAGAGGTGCCATGCCATGCCGACGGCCAGGTCGAGGGAACCGGGCTTTTCCGCGGCCAGGTCCAGGTAGCGCTTCATCCGCTCAAGCTCCGACGCCGGAATGTTGAGCACCGTCACCTTCAGGGCGTCGGCGAGGGCGATCATGGTCTCGTGGGCCTTCGGGGGGAAGTCCACTCCCTTCTCCACATAGGCTTTGAAGGTCTCTTCGAGCTCCGAGAGCAGTTTCCTCCGCTCCCCGTCCTTTTCCGCGGGGGTCCGGGCATCGTCGATGAGCTTCAGCCGGGCGTCGATACCCTTCGACACGTTGTCCCGGATCAGGGCGGAAGCCCGCTCCCCGAGGGAGAGGATCGCCCGGTCGAGGCCGGCGAAGTCCCGGGGATCCCCGAGGAGCGGTTCGCTGATCTCCAGGATGCGCTTCAGCCTCTGCCCGCCGTCCAACCCCCTGTTCTGCTTCACAAGGGTCACCTGCCGTGCCCAGGCCGCCAGGGCCATATCGCCGAGGGGGCCTTTGGCGATGGCGGCGCTCCGGTCCGCGTATTTCGCCAGCTTGAGGATCTTCTCGTGGTAGGCGAGCCGGGCCTGCAGAGCGTCGGTGGTCATGTGGCGGAGCATCTCCAGGCTTACCGCCGGTTCCATGTCCGAGGTCATCCTGTCGGGAGGCTCGTCCATGAGCCGGGCAAGGTCGTCCGGGGCGCCGCCCCTCATCCGGAGGTTGTTCTTCAGATTGGCGAAGATGAAGACCCGCTCCACCGGGTCGGTGACATCCCGGTAGCCCACCTCCCCGTTTTCCAGTACGATCTCCTGCAGTCGTCCTCTTTTGAGGGAGTCCGTCTCCGCCCAGTCCGCGGCGGGCTGGGTGATGTACACGTCCAGGGTGGCCTGCCGGTGGGCTGTCACGAGGGCGTCCAAAGCCGTCATGTCCAGGCTGAAGCTCTCCCGGATGGCGGAAGAGATGAAATCCCTGAGGGCGGCGGCGTTCTCCGCCTGGGCCGCCAGTGTGGAGATATCGATGTCCCCCTCGAACCGGAGCTCTCCGTAGGATTCACGGGACGACGCGCCGGCATCCATGCGGATGAGATAGGGAAAATCGGGATGCGCGTCCCTGTAGCGCCGGACACCCTCGGCGAAGGCGTGCTCGACCCCCTTCCGCCGTACATCCATGAGGGACCGTTCCGCTTCCCCGAAGGACCGCTCCCATGCTTCGAGGGCTCCGGGAAGGGCGTCCGCCGGGGAGAGGGCCCCCGTCTTCCGCAGCTCTTCACCCCGCAGGCGGATGAACTCCTCCTTGAAGGCCATCACGTCTCTCATGGTCATGCCGTCCCGGCCGAGGGAGCGGAAAAACTCCATGCCGTCCAGGTCCCCGGCCAGCACGTTCCGGAGCCTCGACTCGAGAAGGTGGTAGGTCTCGGAAGGCTGGACCGGCGGCCGGCCGATGGGGTTGATTTTCGGCCACTGGTCGTTCTTTTCCTCCGCGGCGAATGCCGGGAGGATCCCTGCCATGAATGCAAGGAGAAAGGCAAAAAGTACGGGAAGGAGCAGTGCAGGTCGTTTCATGGGGAACACCTCCGAGGTAAAGTTCGGACCGGGAGCACCGGCGGGAAAAGAAAAAAGCGGCCCCTCCGAAGAAAGAGCCGCAGTCGAATCAGTCGGGTTCAACCGAAAAATCCACCAGGAGCACCTTACCGCCTGAAAAAGTCACCTGCAGCTCAGCATACCCCGCCTCGTCGGACCAGCCGAAAACCGATCCATCCTGAAACTGGGGCAGCCCAAGCTCCAGGAAGACCTGCCGGCCCGGGGCGTCCATCCTGACGGCCTTTCCGAGGACATGGTCCCCGCCCGTCACCCTGGCCCCTATGAGGGCACGATTGTCCTTTGTGGAGAAAAACCGGAGTTCAAGGTTCGGATAGGACAGCTCGGTGAATGTCACCATGTAGGACGGGTCGTGCCGCCCGGGAACCTCCCGGTCATTCCGGGACAGAGGTTTTCCGAGCTTCCGCACTGCCTGCTCCGGGGTGCTGCCGAACTGCTCCTGGGTTGCCAGGTAAAAAGCGTCGAAGGCAAGCCCCTGGGCTCCGGAGACATTCCCCGACCACTCTCCCTGGGGAAGGGGCTCCACGTACTGTCCGTAGACCCACCCCTCCACCACGGGACCGTCCGGCCATGGAACCCTGGCGATAACCATAGACCAGGGATAGGTATCTCCAGTCTGTTCCTCCCTGAGCACCACGGCGGTCTCCCCTCCGGCAAAGCGGCCGATGACCGTTCCGGTTCTCGATCCCTCGGCGCGAATGTTCACGGATGATCCCGTGATCCTGACAAGTACGGGATCCACCTCGGCGGAGGCGGCAGCGGCCGCAGCAGCAGCGAAAAACAGTCCGAGCACGGTAAGGCAGATTTTCATTTTCCTTGTGGACATCATCCATCGCCCCTTTTGGAAAAGTCGGGTTTTTTGAACCATCACGAATACTATATACCACCGGCAGCCATCTGGAAAGAATTGACATCGTCCTCCGGCGGGAATACCATGAGCTCAATACCACACTGCCAGGGAGGAATCACCATGCCAGCGAACGACCGACCGGGGAGACGGTTTCTTGTCTCCGTTCTCATTCTCGCCGCAGCCTTTTTTCTTTTTCCTGCACCCCTTCCCGGATCAGCCGCCCAGCAGGAAAACATGGACATTCTCGAGCTCATCGAGGAGCGCCGGAGAGACATCGCCTCCCTCATGGAGAAAGCAGTGGTCTACGTCCTGGTCGACCACGGCGATTCCGCCAGCATGGGTACCGGCTTCGTGGTCGCCGACGGCTGCGTGATAACCAACGCCCACGTAGTGGAGGGCAAGGGGACGATCATCCTTGTAAATCCCTTTCTGAAACCGGAGAGGGCGACGCTCGTCCGGATGGAACACGGCGGGGAACCGGGAGAAAATGATTTCGCCCTGCTCCGCTTCTCCTCCATGACCTCCCTCCCCACCCTCGGCTTCTCCGCAAGGGTGAACAGGATGGACAGGGTGAGTTCCTGGGGTTTCCCCCTGCTCGTCACCCAGTTCGACCAGAGCATTGAAGAAATTCTGAACGGCGAGCTGAAAACGGCCCCGCCGGTTGTCTACACTGAGGGCACCGTCAGCGCCGTCGTGGAAAAGAAGGGAAACAGGAATATCATCCACACTGCGGCCATTGCCGCCGGAAACAGCGGAGGACCCCTGGTGAACAGCCGCGGCGAGGTGGTAGGCATCAACACCTGGGGCTACACCGAGGAAGACGAGGGAGCCTTCGTCAACGCGTCCCTTCCGGCGGACCGCATCGTGGCCTTTCTCCGCAGGGCGGGGATTTCTCCCCTGGTCTCCGGGCAGGGGCCGATCCTGGGAAAAAACCAGCCTCCCCTTCCGGCACCGTCCCTCCCGCTGGCAGATACCCCGGGAGAGACAGATTTTGAAGCCGATGAACTCCTGGAACTTGCCCAGAAGGGAGATCCTCAGGCCCAGGCGGCCGTGGGCGCCATGTACTACGACGGGGACGGTTTCCCCAAGGACACTGGCAAAGCTGTGGAATGGCTAAAGAAAGGATCCGACGGAGGAAACACCGAAGCGAAAACACTCCTCGGACTGATCAGGATCTTCGAGGACGGCTTCACGGATCCTGACCAGGGAATCGATCTCCTGAGGGAAGTCTCTTCGTTGCCTGAAGCCGATCCTGAGCTGCAGGGGCTCCTTGCCCGCCTGCTTTACGACGGAGAATTGTGGGGTATAGAACGGGATCTGGACGAGTGCGCAAAATGGGCGGAAAAAGCTGCGGAAGGGGATGACCCCGACGGCATGGGCCTTCTGGCCCTTCTTTATTACTTCGGCGAGGGAATGGACGAGGATGATGAAAAGGCCTTCAAACTGGCTGAAGAAGCCGCGGCTGAGAACAGTTCCCACGGAAAGGCTGCCCTCGCCTGGATGCACTACGAGGGTGTCGCAGCCGATGAAGATCTCGAGAAGGCCCGTCTCCTGGCCCTCGACGCTGCAGAGCAGGAAGAATCCCTCGCCCAGGGACTCCTGGCCTTCATGTACCTTAAAGGGGATGGTGTTGAAGCGGACGCAGATTCAGCCGAGGGGTGGGCCCGGAGAGCTGCGGAACAGGGGAACGAATTCGGGTGGTTCGTCCTCGGGTCTCTTTATCTCTCAGGCAGCGGAGTGGAACAGGATCTGCCCGCCGCATGGGCTTACCTCGATATGGCTGATGGAAGAGATATTGTAGACGCGGAAGAACTGAAGGAAGAGGCCTGGGAAAAGATGTCGAAAAAAGAAAGGCAGCGGGCCGCGGGACTCAGGAACCGCTGGACGGAAGAGAGGGTCCTTCCCCGCTGATCAGCGGGGAGAAGTCCCCTTCTTCCCCATATCGCACAGAACTTTCGCCAGGCCGAGTTTGTGCTGCCGGATGAGTCGCTCCGCTTCATCCCCGTTGTTCGCCTCAAGGGCCCTGAGGATGGCAATATGATCTTCGTGTGCTGTCTTTATCCTCTCGGGACGGAACGCGAAAACTATTCGGGAGAACCCACCGCCGTCCCAGAGCTTGAAAATCATCTCGTTCAGGAGGGGGAAAGGACCTTTTGCATAGATCGTCCTGTGAAATTCCTTGTTTGCCGCTATGAACCGGTCGCATTCTCCGGCCTTTACGAAGCTGTCCATCTCCTCCACCCTGCGGTGAAGGTCCGCAAATGCTTCCCGGTCAAGGAAAGGCAGGGCCACGTTAGCGGCATAGCCCTCAAGGACCCCGCGGATAGACATGACTTCCATGATTTTTTCCGTGTCGAACTCGGTCACCCTGGCCCCCTTGTGAGGCTCCAGGACCACCAGGCCTTCGGATTCGAGAAGCTTCATGGCTTCCCGAACCGGGATCGCCGAGACTCCGATCTCCTTTGCGATGGTGGCGACAATAATGTTCATCCCCTGTGGCCATTCACCGGAGACGATCTTCTCCCGCATCAGTTCATACACAAAACCTGATTTTGTCTTGTATTTCTGCTTCAGCTGCATGGCACCCTCCCAAGATAGTCGATATACAATGCATATTATACCTTATTTCTCATCATTATAAATCGCATTTTTTCAAAAAAGTTCACGGTACAGCGACCCGTGGAGGATTTGAAGTGACGGCGGAGGCAGCAGACTGTCACAAGCAGACCGCAACAACAGACCGGAACATGATTGACACAAGCGGCCCAAGAGCTTAGGATTGAGGTAATTTCGTACAGAATTCCAATCCAGGGGGAAGGCCGGTGAGATTCCGGCGCGGTCCCGCCGCTGTGTACCTGACGAGTCCGCTAAACCACCGGGAAAAACCCGGGAAGGGGCGGGCAAGGATGAGGGAAGCCAGAAAACCCTTGATGGAATATTCGGTTTGACGCCTGCGAGGGTTCAGGTCGGCTTCCCTGAAGATCTCCGGTTTTTCATCAGGATCAAAGGGCGGGCCCCTTTTCGCAGGGGTCCGCCCTTTTTTGAGGAGGTTTCATGGATAACAGAACGGAAAAACCGGACCGTTTTCTTTCACCAGAAGAGATCGAAAAGAAAAGTTTCAGGATACTTGAAAGCCTCATGGGAGACTACAGCGGAACCGCTGAGGAAAGAGAGGTCGTTTTGCGCATCGCCCACGCCACAACGGACGTGGAATGGGCAAAGACGTTCCTGTTTTCTCCGGGTGCGGTGGAATCAGGTATAGAGGCCATCCGAAGGGGAGCCCCCATCATTACCGACGTGGAAATGGTACGGTCGGGAATCCGCCGGTCAGCCGCGGAACGGACCGGAAGTCCCGTCCTCTGTTTCCTGAACGATGCCGACGTGGCGGAAGAAGCAAAGCGAAGGCACACGACCCGGGCAAGGGCGGCCATGAGGAAGGCCCTTCCCCTGCTTGACGGTGCGGTTGTTGCCATCGGGAACGCTCCCACTGCACTCTTCGAGGTGTGCGACATGGTGGAAAAAGGTCTGTGCATTCCTGCCCTTGTAGCGGGAATTCCCGTGGGCTTCGTCGGTGCCGCGGAATCCCACGACGAACTGACAAAGCTTGACTGTCCCTGGATCACCCATGAGGGGCCCAGGGGGGGGAGCGCTGCGGCCACAGCTATAATCAACGCCGTCATACGGCTTGCAGTGAAGGGGTAAGGCACATGGGCTCCCCCGTGTTCGATTCTCTTGGATACATCGGCGGCATGAGACGGGGATACACCACCGGGAGCTGTGCGGCTGCGGCTGCCAAAGGGGCGGCCATGATGCTCTTTTCCCGGGAAATCGTTTCATCCGTTTCCATAACCCTCCCCGGAGGACAGGGCATCACCCTTCCGCTTGAGGAATGCTCCTTTTCCGGAGCAACGGCCCGATGTGCCGTGCGGAAGGATTCAGGCGACGACCCTGATGGAACGGACGGCATGCTGATCTTTGCCCGGGCACGGAGGATCGAAAACTCCGGCGTACGCATTTCCGGGGGGCCGGGGATAGGGCGCATAACCCGAAAGGGACTTCCCGTCCAGCCCGGTGAATGGGCGATCAATCCAGGTCCGAGGAGAATGATCGAGACGGAAGTCGGGTCCGTTATGCCCCCCGGCCAGGGTGTGGAGATCACTATTTCAGCGCCGGAAGGGGAAAAAAGGGCGAAAAACACGTGGAATCCGAGGCTCGGCATTGAAGGAGGCATCTCTATTCTGGGAACCACTGGCATTGTTGAGCCCAAGTCCACCGCGGCGTACCTGTCCTCTATAGACCTCTACATCTCGTCAGCGGTAGCTTTCGATTCTTCACGGCCCGGGGCGGTTTTTCTCGTGCCGGGATACGTGGGAGAACAATGCCTGCGGGAGCGATTCCAGGTTCCCGGTGAACTGGTCGTACGGATAGGCGACCACGTGGGGCATGCGCTCACGTCATGTGTCTCGGCGGGAGCAGCTGAAGTATTCCTCTACGGTCATGTGGGCAAGTGGGCTAAAGTGGCTGCAGGACTTTTCAACACAAACTGCGAGTTTGGCGACGCGCGTCTCGAAACACTTGCAGCATGTGCCGGCGCAGAAGGAGCAACGAAGGAACAGATCCGGGAGATACTTTCCCTCCCCCTCGCAGAAGAGGCCGTTCTTCTCCTCAGGAAATGGAACCTCTCCTCCGTTTTTTCCCTCGTGGCAGAGCGGACCCACATGCGGTGTTCTCTCCTCCTTGGAGGGACTGTTCCTCTCGGAGTCGGTGTGCTCTCCCTGGAGGGTGAAGTCCTCGGAAGTTTTCCTGCAGCGGGAAAGGAGATCCGGACATGGACAGAATTACCGTCGTCGGAATAGGTCCAGGAAGTGACGGCTTCCTTGTGCCGGCTGCAAAAGATGCGATCGCCGGTGCAGAAATCCTTGCAGGAGCTCCCCGGCATCTCGTCCCCTTCAACGGTTCGGGGAAAATTCTTCTCCCCATGGAGGGAGAACTCGACAGTTTTCTCGACGTACTGGCGGAAAAACGGCACTGCGGAAAGACGGTCCTGCTGCTTTCAGGTGACCCGTGCCTTTTCAGCCTGCTCGGCAAAATCACGGCCCGCTTCTCCCCTGACGAGTACGAGGTAATCCCGGGAGTGAGCAGTTTTCAGCTTCTCTTCGCCAAATTGGGTATCCAGTGGAACGGGACAGAGATAGCAAGCCTGCATGGACGACCTCTGGAAGATGCCTGCAGATTCATCAGGGGGGACTGCAGGACACTGTTCTTCCTCGACTCGAAGAATACCGGCCCGAAAGTGGCCAAATACCTTTGCGGCGCAGGATTTCCCGACAGGGAAGCCGTTCTCGCGGAGAGGCTGGGCTACCATGACGAGCGGATCATCAGGTCATCGCTCTCGGACCTCAGCCGTGGATCTTCTTCAGAGGGACTCGCCCTGCTTCTTCTTGAGGCGGGGCCTCTTCCTCCGTCCGCACTCGGAGTGCTCCCGGACGAATGGTTCGACAGGACTCCGGGAGTTCCCCTCTCAAAGGCAGCATGCCGGGCCCTGGCAGTATCACTGCTCTATCCCCTGGACGGCCAGACTGTTCTTGAGGTCGGGGCAGGATCGGGAGGAATAACTGTCGAACTGGCAAGAAGGGCCGGAAAAGGCATTGTATACGCCGTGGAACGGTTGCCGGAAGCAGCTGCTGTTGTCGAACGGAACATCCACAGGGCCGGAGCCGGTTCCTCAGCACGCATTGTTGAGGGGGAAGCTCCCGAAGCGCTCGCTTCACTCCCGTCATGCAGCAGGGCTGTTGTGGGCGGACACGGAGGTTCAGCGGAGCAGATCATCCGCTCTTCATGGCGGAAACTTCTTCCGGGTGGACGCCTTCTCGTTACGGCGAATATGCCCTCTACAGCGGACAGGGCATGGCATACCCTGAAAGGGCTCGGAGCCGTTCCATGTCTGATGCATGTGAACGCTTCCTCGGCTGTCGGAGCGGGGGAATCCTGGATGCTCTCTGCGGCAAACCCGGTGTTTCTCATTTACGGGGACAAGAATACAGACAAGGACGGTACGATCCATGGAACGAGCTGAAAGAATCATTCTCTTCGCCGGTGCAGGCCCGGGAGATCCCGAACTGCTGACACTCAAGGGGAAAAAAGCCCTCGAGGAGGCGGATCTCGTGCTGTACGCGGGCAGCCTGGTGAACAGGGAAATTCTCGCCTTCTGCCGGCCATGTTGTGAAAAGGAGGATTCTTCGGGGCTCTCCCTTGAGGAGCAGGTAACGCTCATGGCGGAAGCAGCCGGGAGGGGAAAAAACGTTGTTCGGCTCCATACCGGCGACCCGAGTCTCTTCGGTGCGGTCGCCGAACAGAAGAGGATGCTTGAGGAACTCGGCTGTTCCGTCAGGTTTATTCCGGGGGTCAGCAGCCTTCAGGCGGCCGCTGCGGCCATGGGGATCCAGTACACTGTACCCGGCGGCAACCAGACAGTGATCTGCACCCGGAGATCCGGCCGGACTCCGGTCCCTCCACGGGAGGACCTGAAGCTTCTCGCGGCGGCAGGGACCACAATGGTGATTTTCCTGAGCGCCGACCAGGCATCTGAAGTTATTTCAGACCTTACAGCAGGAGGGATATCACCGGATACCCCGTCCGCCTGCGTCTACCGTGCATCCTGGGAGGACGAGATGATCCTCACGGCCCCCCTGTCAGAACTGCCCGCGCTTATGGCGGAGCACGGTATAACCCGCCACGCGCTCATTATCGCAGGGCAGTGCCTCGCGGATCATTCTGCCAGAAGCCTGCTCTATTCACCGTCATTCGGGCACGGGTACAGGGAGAGCCTTTCATGAGGACGGCGATCCTCTGCTTCTCGGCTCCCGGGGAGCGGACTGCGCGAAAACTGGCGCTTACGACCGACGAAACTGTCGTCAGGGTAGCGCCGGGTTCCCTGTCAAAGACAGTATCGAAACTATGGGGTGAATCCGACGCCCTTGTATTCCTTTCCTCCCTCGGAATAGCCGTGCGGGCATCGGCTCCGCACCTCAGGGACAAGGCGGAGGACCCTGCGGTCATAGTGGTCACAGAGGACGGCGGGATGATCCTTCCCGTGACGGGCTGCCATCTCGGAGGAGGGAGGGATCTGGCTGAACTGCTCGCAAAACGCCTCGGCGCCGAGGTCCTTCTGACCACCAGCAGCGACCGTGCCGGTCTCACTGCTCCGGATCTGCTGGCCTCCAGGCGGAACTGGACGCTCCTCGGCAGGGACAGCCTTCCCTCGGTGAACAGAAGGCTCCTCGAACAGGGATCCCTTCTGTGGTGGAGCGATATTCCGGACTCTTTTCCCCCGCTGCCGGATGAATATTCCCGGACAGACTTCCGGGACGCCGCCGCGGTGATCATCTCGCCGCACCGCTTTTCCCAGGCTCCCGGGCAGGTCCGGCTCATCCCCAGGTGCATCGCTGCGGGAATGGGCTGCAGAAAGGGGATCCCTCCGGAAACGCTTCGCACGGTACTTTTCCGTGCCCTTGAAGAGCAGGATCTGCTGCCCGAAAGCCTCGCCGAGATCCGCACCATCCCCGAGAAGCAGGATGAACCGGGGCTCAGGACCCTGGCCGCAGAGCTTGGCGTCCCCCTGTGCTGCGTCGACAGGGAGACTCTCCTCTCCCTCGGTTCCGATTTCACTCCTTCCGCCGCATCCCGTCATTTCGGACTCCCGGGGGCAGCAGAACCATGCGCCGCTTCAGCCGGAACGCTCCTGGGGCCGAGGATCTCCCAGGACGGTGCCACTGCAGCACTCGCTCTTCTCTCGCGACATGCCGGAGGAAAACTCTCGATCCTGGGAACGGGCCCCGGAAACGGTGACTACCTCACGCTCCAGGGACGGCGGGTGCTGGAGGAAGCTGATGCGGTGATCGGATACCGTCTCTACGTCGAGCTTCTTCCCCCGGAATGGCTGGAGGGGAAAACCGTGGAGTCGTACGTCATGGGCGAGGAGGAAAAACGGGTGGACAGGGCCATATTCCTGGCGGAACAGGGCAATAAGGTGGTGCTCCTCTCGGGTGGAGACCCCGTTCTCTTCGGCCTGGCAGGGCTCGCCCTCAGGAAAGCGCGGGGCAGAGTGCCCGCCGAGCCGGTGCCGGGCATCACTGCCGCGCAGGCCGCCGGGATCATGGTCGGAGCTCCTTACGTCAATGGTCTTGTCCTGCTCTCCCTGTCCGACTACCTGCAGCCGTGGGAAAACGTCAGGCGGGGCCTCGAAGGGGCAGCCCTCTCCGGGCTGACGGCCGCTCTTTACAATCCCGTGAAGCGGGGGCTCGGAGAAAAACTGGCCGAGGTCCGAACGATCTTTTCTTCCCGCGGGTACAGTGTAGCCTGCCTTGTCAGGGACGCAGGACGCCCGGGCGCTTCGGTCCTGCGGATACCCCTCTCTGAACTGGATGCCGGCAGGGTCGATATGAGGACGCTCATCCTCCTTCCGGGATCATCTGTCGAGCAGGAAGGGAATGTGCTCCTTGACCGGCGGGGATACCGGACAGAACGGGCGGACAGGGAGGGGTGCCGCAAAACATGAAAGAACTTCGCTGCCTGAGCCTGGATTATTCAATTGCCTCCACCGCTGAGAGAGATGCCGCGAAGGGAATGTGGACCGCCCTTCCGGGACTGAAGGAACGGGGAATTATCCTTGAGGCTGTGCCGGTGGCAACATGCAACAGAACGGAGCTGTATCTGCGCCTTCCGCCGGGAGGAACCGTCCCGAAAGTACTCGCGGATCCCCACGCACGGGTCTTTTCCGGGGAAGAGGCGGTCCTTCATCTTCTGCGCGTCCTCCTCGGCCTGGAGAGCATGGCCTGCGGCGAATCATCCATAGTCGGCCAGATCCGCGACAGCTACGGCGGTGCGGCTGACCTCTGCGGCGCCTGGCTCCACAGAATGTTCCAGGGAGCCTTTCGCATGGCGAAGCTCCTGAGAACGTGCTATCACCCCGGAAGAGAACCGTCGGTCCCATGGCTCATGGCGGAAAGGTTGAGAACCCATGAGCTGTTTCCAGATATCCGGGCCCTGATAATAGGTGCCGGCGAGATGGGAACGGAGACAGCCCGTATCCTGTCAGGGCTGGGGGTCGCTTTTTCGGTGACGAACCGTTCCGGGGGCCGTTGCAGGATGCTCGCTGAACAGTTTGGTTCTCCCGTCCTGCCGTGGGAAGAATGGATGGGCAAGGCAGGGAAATTCGATGCTCTTTTCTTTTGCACAGGGGCTCCGTATCCCGTTTTCCAGGCGTGCTGCGCAGAGAAAAACCAGTATATCTTCGACCTCGGATCTCCGCCCCAGGTCGAAAGGGACAATAGCTCCCAGGCGTTTCTTCTTTCAATTGACGACCTTGCGGAAACAGCCGGGGAAGTAACAGCAGAATACAGAAAAAAACTCCGGAAACTTGAATCAGAGGCAGTGGATGCCGCACAGTCCATCTGTGCCGAACTCACGGCCCTCTCCGCCGAGACCTACAAGCGTCTGGTTCTTCTGCGGGCTGAACGGATCGTGGCCGACCGTGCGAACCGGACAGCCCGAAAAACGGGCGCCGATGCGGACCATCTTCGCCGGATGGGATGGAGCATTGTAAAAGCACTGCTCTCACCTGCTTTCTCCGAATCCGATCCCCACGCACGAAGGCTCTGGAAGATACTGGCAGGTGAAATGGAGGACCCGGATGATGAGTAAAGGGGAAAAAGAAAATTTCTCCCTCATGGTTTGCCTTTCCCCCTCTGCAGGGCCGATCCTGGTGGCCGGGGGAGGTCAGGTGGCGCTGCGGAAGATACGGACTCTCCTGGAAGGAGGAGCCGACGTGACGCTTGTCTCTCCTTCCGTAGTGCCCGAACTTCACGCACTCGCCGAAGAAGGGCGCATTCTGTGGGAAAGGCGTACTGTTGAGCGGAAGGACTTCGAGGATCACCGTCTTGCACTCCTCGCACTCCCCCGCCGGGAAACGGAATCCGCCGCCGCCCTGGCTGGAAAGACCGGATGCCTTCTGAACTGCTGCGGTGCCCGGGAACTCGGTTCATGGTCACTCGCCGCCCAGTTCAGGTGGAAAGAGTTTCTCATAGGCACGGGGTCATTCGGAAAAAAGCCTGCCGGTGCAGCAGCACTCAAGAGACGACTGCTCAACTGGCTGAGCAAAACAGAACCGGAAGACGAAAAGGAGAACCATTCATGAGGATACTTACAAGGGGCAGCGCCCTTGCCCTGGTGCAGGCTGAAAGGATGGCGGCAGTGCTCAGGGAATCAGGCTGTCCAGTTGAGATCGTTCCATGGGCAACAAGGGGTGACAGGGACACCGACAGCCCCCTGTGCTCATTCGGCGGTTCGGGGGCTTTTTCCGGCTGTATCGAGGAGGCCCTTCTCCTCGGGAAGGGAGACGGAGCTGTCCACAGCCTCAAGGACATTCCATCCTGCTGCCGGCCGGGACTCGAGATCGCTGCAGTCCTTCCCCGCGACTCTTCTGCCGATGTCCTTGTATGCCGGGAGAACTCCGTCTTCGATACTCTGCCGGAGGGTGCATCGGTGGGCACGTCAAGCCCCAGGAGGAAAGCCCAGATCCTCAGGATCCGCCCCGATCTCTCGGTGAACAACATCAGGGGAAATCTCTCCACGCGGCTCCAAAAACTCGAGGACGGGCAGTACGACGCGATCATCCTCGCCAGGGCCGGACTCGAAAGGCTTGGGATCAGGCCGGAGTACGCATGCGATCTTCCTTTTCTCCCTGCACCCTGCCAGGGGATCATCGCACTGGAAGCCCCTGCACTCTCACCACTCTTCGCGATAGGTCGATCCGTGAGCCACAGGGAGACACATCTCTGTTCCCTTGCGGAGCGGTCTCTGCTGCGCCGGCTTGGAGTTGGGTGCCACGTTCCCTTCGCCGCAAAGGCACAGGTGCAGGGGGAAATGCTCACCCTCGAGGCCGAAATACTCGATCCCCTGGGGAAAGACTGCCTGCGTCTTTCCTGTACGGCTGCCGTTTATGGGGAGCAGGATGCATTGAATGCCGGGGACATTCTGGCGGAGACCTTCCAGGAAAACTCCGACGCGGCACGTCTGCTCGCCCGGAGCCTCGCAGGAGAAAAGCAATGACAGTCCATCTTGTCGGGGCAGGATGCGCGGGGCCGCTCTGGATGACCCTGGAAGGAAAACGGCTCCTGGAAAGGGCAGATGCTGTTGTCTACGACAGCCTGATCCATCCCGACCTTCTTCAGCTCGCTCCTCCCGGATGCGAATTTTTCGCGGCAGGCAAAAGGAAGGGCATGCAGGGCATGAAGCAGCACGAGATAAACGCGCTTCTCGTGAGGCTGGGGAAGACGGGCGGCAGGATCGTACGTCTGAAAGGGGGCGACCCCTTCATCTTCGGCCGGGGAGGAGAGGAGGCCCAGGCGTTGGAAAGTGAAGGAATCCCCTGGACCTATACCCCCGGGATCACCGCAGCCATCGGCGGCCTCGGCAGGGCCGGCATACCGCCGACCCACAGGGGGCTGGCGGATTCATTCACGCTCGCCACAGGGCATGCCGAAGGAGACGGGACACCGCGGAACGAAACATGGCAGGGACTGGCCTCCGCAACAGGAGGCACTCTGGCCGTTTACATGGGTGCATCGTCGTGGGGGACTCTCTCGCGCATGCTTGTAGAAAAAGGAATGTCCCCGGAAACTCCATGCACCGCCGTAACACGGGGCGGATGGGGATGCTCCGGAACACAGCATTTCAATCTCGGGAAAGGCCCATCTACTTTTCAAAGCCCAAGTATTCTTGTAGTGGGAGGTACTGCCGGACTCGATCTTTCACCCGGGCGCGGCCCTCTCGCCGGCCTAAAGGCAGGCGTTGTCCGCCCGGCCCCGGAGAGCTGGGAAACGGCACGTTTGCTTGAAGAACTCGGAGCGGATGGCTACAGTCTTCCCCTTCTCGCTCCGGAGGAACTTCCATTTCCGGGAGAGGAAAAGCTTTTGTCCCGGGCTTCGTGGGTCGTCCTCACCAGTCCACGCGGAGCTGCACTCTTCTCCCGCAGGATCGATCCCAGGAGGATCAGCGGAAAAATTGCTTCTATCGGGCCGGGGACCACTGAAGCTCTCTCCCGTTCCGGTCTCAGGGCTGACTGCGAGGCGCGCCCCGCAACATCGGAAGCGTTGGCTGCGCTGCTTTCCGAGAGAGCCGGAAGCAGTGATCTGGTCGTTTTCTTCAGGAATGAAGCCGGCTCCCCCCTTCCCGAAGAAGCGGTACGGTCAGCCGGGGCGCATGCCGTGAACATCCCGGCATACCGCATGATCCCGTCGCTGCCCCCGGGGTGGGACAGCTACGGGGAACTCTGGGATGAGACCGGGCTGGACGCCGTCGTATTCGGCAGTGCGGCTCTCGTTGACGCATGGTGCAGGCTGGGACTCACCCTTCAGGAGGAAACCGTCCCTGTGGCATGGGGAACTGCATGCGCCCGGACTGCAAAGAGGCTCCTGGGCAGAGACGTCCTGGTTATGAAGGAGCCCACTTTCGAAGGGCTCGTCGATGCACTGATAGAGATCAGAAAAAGAAAAACACAGGAGGAAGAGAAATGAACGGACCATCCATACGAATGAGGCGCCTGAGGGAACATCCCGTACTTGCTGAGACTGTCAGGGAGGTCTCCCTTGAACCGAGGCAGATGATGCTGCCACTCTTCGTCATTCCCGGAACAGGGGAGCGGCGGCCGATCCACTCGCTTTACGGAGTGGATCACTGGTCTGCGGACCGTCTGCCCGAGATAGTTGAACCTGCCCTCGAATCGGGGATCCGCTCTTTTCTGCTTTTCGGCCTTCCATCGCGGAAAGACCCCCTGGGAACAACGGCTTCTGACGATAGCGAGCCTGTGCAGCAGTCCCTGAGGTTTCTCAAGGAAAAATACGGACGGGACATTCATCTGACGACGGATGTGTGCATGTGCGAATATACAGACCACGGGCACTGCGGATTTGTAACGAAGGACGGGACCGTGGACAATGACTCATCAGCCGGTGAACTGGGAAGGATAGCCCTCAGCCATGCCAGGGCAGGCGCCGATATGGTGGCACCTTCAGCAATGATGGACGGACAGGTTGCCGCCATCAGGAGAGTCCTTGACAACGGCGGTTTCCCAACTCTTCCCGTGATGAGCTACAGCTCAAAGTTCTCATCGGCATTCTATGGACCCTTCAGGGACGCCGCCGGGAGCACTCCTTCATTCGGGGACCGGAGAACGTACCAGATGGCCTCCACAAACTGGAAGGAGGCTCTCAGGGAGTCCCTTCTGGACGAAGAGGAAGGAGCGGACATCCTTATGGTGAAGCCCGCCCTCCTCTACATGGACGTTCTTGCAAGGCTCAGGGACGCTACCCTTCTGCCCCTCGCGTGCTATCTCGTGAGCGGAGAATACATGATGCTGCGGCATGCGATCGCCGCCGGCGCCCTTGACGAGCGCAGGGGGCTCATGGAAGCCCACTTCGCGCTGCGCAGGGCGGGGGCGGACCTCATCATTACCTACGCCGCGGTAGAAATGGCGCGTTTGATCACAGGGAGGTAAACACTTCCCCGGCGGCCTTTATGGTCTCCTCTACGACCTCCCGGGAGTGGGCAAGGGAGACGAAGGCCGCCTCGAAGGGCGAAGGCGCAAAATACTGCCCCCTGTCGGCCATGCCGTGGAAGAAAGGAGGATACTTACCCCCGTCTGTATTCTTCACTTCCGAAAGGTTCGTCGGAAGTCTTTCGGAGAAGAAGAAACCGAGCACCGACCCGAACCGGGAGACCGAGAAGGGGATGCCGGCTTTTTCCGCCGCCTCCTCCAGCCCATGTGAAAGCTGCAGAGCCCGTTCCTCGAGGAGCGCATAGATACCTTCCCGCCGGAGTACCTTCAATGTCGCGAGACCTGACGCCATGGCGAGGGGATTTCCCGAGAGGGTCCCCGCCTGGTACACGGGACCAAGGGGAGCAAGGACCTCCATGATTTTCCGCTTTCCCCCGACAGCTCCCACCGGGAGCCCTCCGCCTATTATTTTTCCAAGACACGTGAGGTCAGGCACGATGCCCGTTCTCTGCTGCGCGCCGCCCTCGGGGACCCTGAACCCGGTGATCACCTCGTCAAAGATCAGCAGGGCGCTGTTCTTCTCCGTAAACTCCCGGAGAAAAGAGAGAAACCCTTCCCCGGGAGGAACAAGCCCCATGTTTCCCGCCCAGGGCTCAACGATCACGGCCGCGATCCTGCCGCTGAACATGGAGAAGGCCTGCTGAACTTTCTGCGTATCGTTGAAGGGAACCGCCACAGTGGTGGAAGCCACCGGGACAGGCACTCCGCCGCTGTCAGGCTGTCCGAGGGTGAGAGCTCCGCTGCCTGCGTTGACGAGCATGCCGTCGGAGTGTCCGTGATAGCAGCCCTCGAATTTCAGGATCAGCTCCCTGCCCGTAAAACCGCGGGCAGCCCGTATAGCGGTCATTACAGCCTCCGTCCCCGATGAAACGAACCTGAGCAGGTCCATGGAGGGAAACACTTTTTTCACTTCTTCAGCGAGCTCCACCTCCGCGGGGCATGAAGCGCCGAATGACGTAGATGCAGCCGCTGCCCTGCACACGGCATCCACTGTCTCCGGGTGTGCATGGCCAAGTACCAGGGGCCCCCAACTGCATACATAATCCGTATACCGTTTTCCTTCAACGCTGTAGAGATAGGGTCCTTCCCCCCTGTGGAAGAAAAGGGGATCTCCCCCAACGCCCCTCCAACACCGGACCGGGCTGTTCACCCCTCCCACGAGGGACTCCCGGGCTCGGGCGAACCACTCTGAACTTGTCGCCATTTTTATTTCCTCCCTTTCTGAATTACCATCCCCAAAGAACAGGAACTGCAGCCGCAGTGACCGAAATTGACATCACCGCCAGAAGTGTTGCAAGGTTCCACGCGAAAAGGGAACGGACCATTTTCCCCGGGAAAATACCTATCCAGAAAGCAATATCCTGCCGAAGCACCCTGGAGAGCACCGCCAGCATGTTCCCTGCGAGAAGTGCCAGTACCGCCTGTGCAGTGGTCAGACTTCCTGACGCCAGGGCACCACCCGCTGCGCCGAGTGCGGCGTTCACGTGGGCAAACGATGCAGCGGCAACAGACCATCCGGCAGCCGACAAAAGCGGAAGATGTGCCCCTCTCTCCTCTATGAATCCCTGAAGGACCGGCGTGGCCAGGTAGGCAAGCGCAAAAAATCCCAGGGAAGGCGGCAGCGTCCTCGCAAGGGATCCGAAAAAAGAGAAAGAGCCCGTCCCACTATTCTGCCTGTCAGCCAGTTCCGGGGAAACCTGTCCCGGCAGTTCCTTTCCCCGGAGCATACAGAGAAAGAAGACGAAACGGCAGAAACTCCTGGCCAGGACCACAAGGGAATAGATGATCCCCGCACTGCCTGCCAGAGCCGCAGCCACCGGGAAGGAAACGGCCCATCTCTTCAGATACCCGGGAAAGGACTGGAGGAGGGTGCCGAAAATGGCCTCCTTCTCCGAGAGAAGATCATTTCTATACGCTTCGGCTATAAGAGCGGATCCAGCCCGTGATGACCCGATGCTCACCCCGAGAGCGAAAAGGGCCTGGGCAGGTATCCTCCATTTTTTGAGGTGCGGAAGCATAGAGGCCAGGATCCGTTCAGGAAGCGAGAAATATATAATGGCCCTGCCGAGGCCGAGTCCTCCCGCCACTGAGAGAACAAGATACCCCATCCCTTTCAGCATGCCCGTCCAGTCTAGGCCGTTCACCGCTCCGATCTCCCGTCTCTCTCATCTGTACCTGAGCAGTTCCACAACACTCAGGTACTCATCCGACGCAGACAGCGCCGAGACGCCTTCGGTTATCCGTTCATCGTCCATTCCGGCACGGTCCACCCTGATAATGGTACTCCATGGCCCGGTTTCCTGTACTACCCTCAAAAGGGAGCTGCCGAGAGCCGATGGTTTATAAATAACGGCAGCGTCAGATGCGGCGAGCATTGAGCGGATTTTGGCCTCCGGCGCTGTTCCCGGGATCACGGAAAGGTTCTCGTCCCCGAGGGCAAGGAACCGCCCCGCCCGGGAAGATGCCAGTGAATGGGCAGAAATGCCGGGGACAAGCCCGAGTTCTATTTCCGGAACCGTCTCCTGAAGGACGGAGTAAAGGTATGCCGCGGTAGCGTACAATGCGGAATCGCCTATTACGGGCAGGGCAAGGGATGAGGCTCCCCTCCACAGCGGAAGTGTCCTCGCGAGTTCCTCCCGAAGCATGGAGTCTCTCGTGCCGTCGTCCCTCACCATGGGGAAGTGCACGGGGATCGTTTCCCTGCGAATATGGGCATCGAGAATTGCTCCGGCAACACTTTTCCTTCCTTTTCCCGAAATGGGGAGAAATACCGCCCCGGCTTCCCCGAGAACACGCAGCGCCTTCAATGTTACAAGCTCGGGATCACCGGGGCCGAGCCCTACTCCCCAGAATATCACGGGAATACTCCTCCTTCGGGATACAGTACTTTGAATAGCCGGTCCACGCTCTCCTCGAGACGGAAAAGAGACGGACGGCTGATATACTCCTCGGGTAGAAACACGATCCTCGCATTTTCCAGACCCGATATCCAGGACCTCGAAAGCACATCCTGCTCCGTTACGGGATTCATGGCTCCTGCCTGGACGAGATACACGTCGATACCTTCCATCGCGAGGGTGAGAAGCCGTTCCTCTCCCCATGGAGCGAGAGGGCTTCCCTCTCTCAGGGGCTGAGCCCCGCCGGCGACGTTCACTCCTCCCGCAAGATGGATCACATGAGCAGCCCATGATGACGGTGAACATGTCTTCAGACCCCTGAACGAGCTTTCAAGAAATACACGGGGGCGCCCTTCTTCCGGCACTTTTTTGGCAACAGCGGCTGTTTTCTCTCTCCAGAGTTTTTCCGCACTTTCGATGCCTGTCATTATTCCCAGTTTTGAAAGATACGGGCCCATTCCGTCCCATGTCGGCGGATCCAGGGAGGCGACAGTCACACCGCTCTTTTCAAGGATGCGGACTGTCTCACCCAGGGTACTTTCCGTAAAAGGCCTCATCAGCACGAGATCCGGTGAAAGGGCGAGAATTTGCTCCGCATCAGCACGGAAAGGAAGCCTTGGAACTCCTGCAAAAAGGTGCGGATCATCACCTTCCGAAACTGCCGCCAGGAAGTCTCCCGCCCCTATGGCAAGCAAATTTTCGCTGTGTCCGGCATAAAGGGACACGATCCTTCCGGCCGTCTGCTCGAGCACAAGGGAGCGCCCGCTGTCATCCGACACCCGGATTTCCGCCTGCACCGGATACTGCAGGAGAAGGAACACCAGAACAGAAAGAAGCCGCATCAAACAGCGCGCCACAGTATCTTTTCTCCTCCGTTGCATGCAGGGGGTGTCCCGGAAAAATCCGTCCATTCACGCCGATAGGGAACAAATGTGCTGCCGTATACGGAGGAAAGGACATCTCCTTTCAGCACATCGCCGGTTTTCCCTGCAGCAGCGAGGCGCCCTTCCTTCATGATCCACACGAAGCTGCCGAACTCTGCCGCCAGGTTGATATCATGGGCTGAGGCGGCTACGGTTTTCCCTTCAGCCGCCATTCTCTCAAGGAAACGGAAGAGCTTGAGCGCGTGATTCGGGTCAAGGGCAGACGATGGTTCATCGAGCAGGAATATCTCGGGCTCCTGGGCAATGACCTGGGCGATCATAGTCCTCTGGCGTTCCCCTCCCGAAAGGGAAGGAAGCGTTCTGTCACGCAGTTCCTCGAGTTCCATTTCTTTGCAAGCCCTGGAAACCGCCTTTTTTCCTCCTTCATCTCTTTCGAGAAAACTCCTGTGAGGCAGGCGTCCCATTGTAATGACCTCCCCGACGGTGAACGGGAAGTTCAGTGACGGCGACTGGGTCACAACACCCACCATGCGTCCCCGTTCCCGTGGTGAAAGGGAAGCGGCATCCCTGTCCGAGAACCGTATCCGTCCACGGAAAGGAAGCGCCCCTCCCAGGGTGCGGAGAAGGGTGCTTTTTCCGCTTCCGTTCGGGCCGAGGATAAATGTGACAGCACCGGCTGGAAGAACTCCGCTGATATCCCTGAGGATGGTCCTGCCGCCGTAACCTGCCGTGAGCGAACTGACTGAAATTCCCTTCATGGGTCTCCCCCCCTTTGCCGTACCAGGATCCAGCAGAATACAGGGCCTCCCGCGAGTGCCGTGATCACGCCCACAGGCAACTCGCCGAGGGCCCGTGCCGCCCCGTCCGCTCCCGCAAGGAGAAGAGCGCCGCCAAGAAAGGACGCCGCCAGGAGAGGACGGTGGGAAGGTCCGAGAACAAGCCGTACAAGGTGCGGCCCAACCAGCCCCACGAAGCCTATGATGCCGAATGAGGCCGCCGGAAGGGCCGCAGCCAGAGAGGCAAGCACCAGCAGGGTTATTTTTATCCGTTTTTCCCTGACCCCCAGGAAAAAAGCCCTACCCTCCCCGAGCGACATGGCATCAAGCTCCCTGCCCCACCATTCTGCAGCGGCAAAAAGAAGCACAGCTCCGCAAAACACGGCTGCGGCACTTTCAACGGAAGCTCCGGAGAAGCTTCCCATGAGCCACAATACTATCGCGGACACCCGTTCGTCAGACAAAGCCTTGAATAGGGTGACGCCGGCTGAAAGGATGGAACTTACCACGATCCCTGACAAGACCATGGAGATCGAGGACGCTCCCCGCGCCCTCCACGAGAGAAGAAAGGCAAGCCCCAGGGCAGCCAGTGCCCCTGCAAAGGCAGCTCCTGAGACCCAGATGCCTCCGAGGTGGATCCCCACGGAGGCCCCGAGAGCGGCTCCGGATGCGATCCCGAGTGTATAGGGATCCGCCAGCGGATTTCCCAGAACGCCCTGGAGTACTGCCCCCGAAACTGCAAGTGAAGCTCCGGCAGCGAGGGAGGCGAAGAGTCGTGGAAAGCGTATGGAACGTACTACGAGAATTTCCTGCGGCGTGGCTTCCGGTGAAGAAGAGAAAAGTATTTCCGCTACCGCCGCAGGTGAGATACGCATATCTCCCGCCTGGAGACGCCACAGGACGACTATTCCGAGAATAAGGAGCAGCACTGCGAAAAAAATGAGCCGAAACCTGAAACCGCCCCGGAGAGTCACCTTTATTTCCCTGAGGCCTCCCGGATGTGACCGGCGAAAAGCTCAGCCAGCCCTTCCCCGTCGCCGAGCCCTTTCAGCACTGCTTCAACTTCGTACCCTTCTCCCCTGAGGATCGAGATCCACGAATCCGGGTCGTCCCCGCCGGCCATGTCGTTCCGTGCATGATCACCCGCAACCACCATGAAGGGAACCAGCGTCACCTTCCCAGGCTTTAAGGCAGCCAGCCGTCTTTTCACTGTATCGATACCCGGGAACCCCTCCACTGTGCCGAGGATAAAGGGAAGCCCCTCCTCGTCGAACAGCATCTGCATCTGGGAATAGGCTGCATTGGCCCCGTGATGAGTGCCGTGTCCCATGAAGACTACCGCTCCGTCCTCTGAACCGTACATGCCGTACCTGGTCTTCAAAAGCTCCGCCGTCTTCCTGTAGTCTTCGAGGCTCGAGAGCAGCGGAGACCCAATAGAGAGACGGGCGAAACCGTACTTGCCCCTAAGCGTCCCGAGGGACCGGACTACCGACGCAAGCTGGTGGTATTCCTCCCCGGCGATGATATGAAGCGACTGGACCGTCACCGAGGTGTACCCCTCGTCCTGCAGCTTCGCGAGGGCGATGAGGGGTGAGTCGATCTCGAGTCCCTCCTCCTTCAGTATCTTCAGGCGGATCATGTTCGATGTGTAGGAGAGCCTCACCTCTTCTCCGGGAAAAGACTTCCGGGTTTCCTCAACGATCCTCGTGATGGCGTCCCTGGCCTCCGGTTCGGACGTTCCGAACGCCACGAGCAGGATCGCTTTCCGTTCTTCTTTTCCATGCCGTCCGGCGGCTTCAGCACATCCCATAGCCAGCCCACCCATAAAAACACAAAGCGCGAATATGAACCACATTTTCTTCCACATCCTCATTTCCCTCCCGCAGGTGACGAATATTCAGGGATCCCCGGGAAGAAAGATACGGCTGCCGGGCAAAACAAGGGGCCGTTCTCTAATGAGCGGCCCCTTGTTTGAATACAATAAATCTGTATTGCAGCGGAAAGGCGGCCTCGATCCTCGCGAGTCATCCCTGGTTCCTTCCGCACGACCGGTCTCCTGGCTTGCCTTCATCCTCTGCCATCCCTTCCCGGAAAGAAACTAAACTCCAGTGGACCGATGGCGCTGTCAGGCTTACAGTGGCGGGCCCGCGCCGGATTTTCACCGGCTTCCCGTGCATCGTGCGAAAAAAAACTGTGAGTCTTTCAAAGCGATATTATGCCCCGAAAGGGGGTTTGTCAAATCACAAGCCGAAACCTGCCCGGCTACTCCATGGAAACTCCGAGGAAATCAAGAGCCGTCCCGGCGAAAACAGCGAGTCCCGGCGCAAGAGCAGAATCATCGGCGTAAAACTCTTCCGAATGCCCCGGAGTCACCGGTCCCCCCGGTTTTTTTACACCAAGCCGGATAAACAGCCCCGGCACCTTTTCCGTAATAAAAGCAAAATCCTCGCCTCCCATCGAGGGATCCGGAAGGGAAACATACCGACCGGGTCCAAGGAGCTTTTCCGTCACATTCTGAAGCCTGTCCACCATTCCTTCATCACAGGTAAGAGGAGGAGTTCCCCGTGCTATATCCACCGATGCTGATCCTCCCATTCCCTCTGCCACAGCGCAGACAAGCTTTTTCAGTTCACTGTGGACGTTTTCCCTTGTCTCCGGCCTGACCGTGCGGATAGTCCCCTTCAGCTTCACGCTGCCGGCAATTATATTGCCGGCTATTCCTCCGTTGAACTGCCCGATGGTCACCACAACCGGATCTGTAGGGGAAACGAAACGGGAAGAAAGCGTCTGCAGGGCTCCAACCACCTGGCACGCTATGACGATCGCATCCCGTCCCGTGTGGGGATGGGCTGCATGGGACTGACGGCCCAGGATCTCTATCGACAAACCATCGGCTGCTGCCAGCATGGGGCCTTTTCGCGAGGCGATGATCCCCGCGTCAAGATCCGGAAAAACATGGATCCCCACGGCTGCATCCACCCTTGGGTCATCAAGAGCTCCTGCCTCGAGAAACTGGACTGCACCTCCGAGTACTTCCTCTGCAGGCTGGAAAAAGAACTTTGCTGTCCCTGCAAATTTGTTCTTATACCCAGCAAAAATCCGGACGGCGCCCAGCAGAAGGGCCGTGTGTACATCATGACCGCATGAATGGACAACTCCGGGTCTCGTGGATTTATACGGAACGTCAGCTTTCTCCTCCCCTGGCAGAGCATCCATATCCCCCCTCAGGGCGATACAGCGCGATTCTCCGGGCCCGGTTCCCTTTATCTCCGCGAGGATCCCTGTGGGAGAGATCCTCCGGACTGAATCGATCCCTGCCACTGTCTTCAGTATGGATTCCACGTAATCTGCAGTCTCAAACTCCTGAAGGCTCAGTTCAGGATTCCTGTGGATATGGTGGCGATATTCCACTACGTCTTTTTCGATCTCCCTGACAAAATTCAACAGATTCAACAGGTATCCCCTCTTTTCTTTTCTTCGCTCTGTCCGAAACTAGTGACAGCAACCATGTGATTCTCTCACAGGACAGTTGATTTTGAAAGAAAAACGTCCTGAAAAAGGATTTCAGTGTTTTTTGAATTTTTTACGTCCTGGAGTATAATAACTTGTAGATATTATTTCTAAATGGAGGGGATAACACATGACAGTCGCATTTGATATGAAAGAAGCTCTCCGGTATGGCGTTCATGCGGAAATCGAAGCGAAGCAGTTCTACAAGATGTGGGCTGACAGCGTCAGCGAGGAGCATCTCAAAAAGGAACTTCTCGAACTTTCCGACTGGGAAAGCGAACATGAAGCCAGTCTTCTGAACTACTATGAGAAAATGTTCGGCGAGAAATGCCCCATCGATCCGAACATGGTCGTTGAGCCGGAGCTGAAAGTCCAGACCAGGGATTTCGGCGACGTGACCTCCATTCTGCGCATCGCCTCAGCAGCCTACCTCTCAGAGATGAGGGCCATGGAATTCTACGAGAAACTTGAAAAGGAAAGCAAAGGCGAGGCCGCCATCATGTTCGGAAAAATCAAGGACATGGAAAAGGAGCATATGGATATAACGAAAAAGCGTTATCTTAAGATCCGCAGTGATGTGGTCGGATTCAGGGCATTCTGATCCTGAGCCGGATCCATTTTCCTGAAAAAGACCGGGGAAACACTTTTTGCCTGTAAAGGCACTGTGTTTCCCCGTTTTTCATTTCTTTGGCGGAAAAGGAATCACTCCGCTGTACATTCCATTCCTGTCTTCAATTTGCTGCAGATAAGCCTTCCCAGGCGCTCCGCCCCCGCTCTGATCCTGTCTTCGGGAACGCCGCCGAAACTGATCCTCATGCAGTCGGAGCCCTTTCCGCCGCCCTCGATAAAAAAGCCTTCCCCCGCGACAAAGGCGACCCGGACGTCCGGGCTTGCCAGCGACTCGGCGAGAAGTTCCGTTGTATTCAAGTCCCCGGGGAGTTCTGCCCATGTGAAAAGCCCCCCGTCGGGAAACGTCCTTTTGGTCCCCGCAGGGAAAAAAGCATCGATGGAACTGATCATTGCATCCCTGCGTTTCCTGTAGAGATCACAGATCATCCGGTGATGGTCGGGATAGTATCCCCGCTTGAAGAATTCGGCGCAGATAACCTGGGGAAGCATGGATGTATGAGAATTGGTCGCTGTCTTCGCATCAAAAAGCCTTGCAGTGATCTCATTCGATGCGAAAACATATCCGAGCCTGCTCCCCGGGG
>Ga0209722_1000659_pt1 | contig 36053 bp, 24 predicted proteins | sample BioC12SIPDNA_2_FD_185745 | JGI IMG/M metagenome (GOLD analysis project Ga0209722, IMG submission 185745) | Anaerobic biogas reactor microbial communites from Washington, USA - Biogas_R1_A C12 SIP DNA (SPAdes) (version 2) | ecosystem: Engineered > Bioreactor > Anaerobic > Unclassified | place... | reverse complement strand
CCGGGGCGGTCATCCTGCCCACACACCGCGTGCTCAGCGGTTTCGGCGAGATGCCCCCCTCCGAAGTGCTCGCGTCGCTCCGCCAGGGCCTCGATTTGGTCAAGGCCGATCACCACAACCTCGCACCCGACCACCTGCTGCCGGCCGGCTCGCCGCACGACCTCGCTGTCTATGTCGCCAGCGTGGACCAGTTCTATCTCGGCCGGTTCACCCGCCGCAACACCCTTGCTTCGCTCGCCCCCGACCAAAGCCCCGCTTGGCGGCAGCTCGACTTGGCATATCTGCACAGCTACCTGATCGACGAGTTGATCACCCGGCAAGTGCTCGGCGGCGCCGAACCCGTCATCCAGTACCTCAAGGCCGCCGACCAGGCCATCACCGCCGCCCGACAATGCAACGGCCTGGCCCTGATCTGCAAGCCCTGCACCATGGCCCAGCTCAAAGCGGTCAGTGACGCCGGCGATCTCATGCCGCAAAAGAGCACGTACTTCTACCCTAAACTGGCTACTGGCCTGGTGATTAACCCGCTGGAGTGACGGCCAGAGGACGCCCCTGCTCGCCGTCATGTCAGACGCGAGCGATAGTCAGGCCGCAGGCTTGCCGAACCTCACGCATGGTTTCGGCGGCGACTTCGCGGGCCCGACGGGCGCCGTCGGCGAGGATGCGGTCAACCTCTTCCGGGTGAGCCGACAACTCCTGGTAACGCTTGCGGGCCGGCCCAAGGACCGTGGAATACAGCTCGAAGAGTCGCTTCTTGACCTCGCCGTAACCCGTGCCGCCGCGGCGATACCGCTCCTCCCAATCGCGGGTCTCATCGGCGTCGGCGAACAGCCGCAGCAGGGCCAGGACATTGCACTTGGCGGGATCCTTCGGCGACTCGACCGGCGTCGAATCCGTCACCATGGACATGATCCGCTTGCGGGCCTGCTTCTCCGGGCAGAACAGCTCCACCGCGTTGTCGTAGCTCTTGCTCATCTTGCGGCCGTCGACACCGGGGATCACCGCCACCTCTTCGCGGATCAGCGGCTCGGGGCGCACGAGGATCTCACAGCCAAACGCCTGGTTGAACTTGGTCTGGATGTCTTGGGCGATCTCGATGTGCTGCTTCTGGTCCTGCCCGACAGGCACGAACTTGGGCTTGACGATGAGAATATCGGCAGCCTGCAGGACGGGGTAAGCGAACAAGCCGTGGTTGGGCAGCAGGCCCTGGGCGACCTTGTCCTTGTACGAGTGGCATCGCTGCAGCAAGCCCATCGGTGTCACGCACGAGAGAATCCAGGTCAGCTCCGTCACCTCGGGCACGTCCGTCTGCCGGTAGAACACCGTGCGCCGCGGATCGAGACCCAACGCAAGATAGCCCAGGGCCACCTCGCGGGTGTACTCCTCAATGAGCTTGCCGTCGTTGAGGCTGGTCAGGGCATGGTACGTGGCAATGAAGTAGAAGCAATCATGGGCCTCCTGAAGCTCAATCTGCGGCTTCATCGCCCCGAAGTAGTTGCCCAAATGCAGACGACCCGATGGTTGAATACCCGACAATACCCGCATGGTCATTCTCGCTATCTACACTGCCTTGAACTGCCATCTCCACAGCCTGGCCGCCCACACGGCGGCCGCCGCCACGGTCACATACCGATCCCCACCACGTAGCGGAAAATCAAGTCGACGGGCGGCATGATCAGCATCTCCAGAACACTGACCGAAGTCGCGTGTCCGATGATGATCAATCCCAGAATGGCGAACGGCCCGAAGTGAGCCGTCTCGGCAAACCGCTGCTGCCGTTCCGGCGGAAGCAACTGCATCACAATGTGGAAGCCGTCCAACGGAAACAGCGGCAGACAGTTGAACACTGCCAGCCCCACGTTAATCAGCACGGCGACGAGCCCCATCATGAACGCGGCCCGGAAGCGAGGATCAGCCTCGTCTCCGATCACCTCGAGCGGCCCACCACCCACCATCAACAGCAACCTAAGGAGCAAGGCAAACACAATCGCCTGAGCCAGATTGCTCAGTGGGCCGGCCGCCGTCGAGACAAGGATGCCCCGCCGTCGATCATGGAAGTTCAACGGATTGATCGGTACGGGCTTAGCCCACCCGATCGGGGCGAACATCAGACAGATGGCCCCCAGCGGATCAAGGTGCTTGAGCGGGTTGAGTGTCAGCCGGCCCTGGAGATAGGCCGTCGGGTCTCCCATGCGATAGGCGAAGTACCCATGGCAGAACTCGTGCACGGTCAGCGCGAGCAGCACGATGGGCACGCGAATCATCAGCTCAACAGGATCCAGGCTGAACAAGGCCGGATTCCCCAATACCACGGCCCCGGCGGCAGGGCCCCAGCGTATGCGACCGAAGCGATCCGCAGCCCGGCCCTGCCCGCCGACCGGCGTCCCGGATCATGCATGGTTCTTCGGTACCCGGCAGCTGCCGTAAAGTCAAGCTGCCCCTCGCCGGACGACACGCATGCCTCGCTTGATGTTCCCGCTGGGACGCGGGATACTGGGGGCCCGACGCGGGTGCCCCCCGCGGGATATTGGGGCCGCCTCGCGTCGCGAGTCCGGGCAGGAGGCCGGCATGCCCAGAGGGTAATGCTCTGATGCCCGCTGGGGCAAACCCGACGGCTTGCAGCGGGTTGGCACTTGGGGCCGCGTCGGCGAGGACATAGTGTGACAGAGAACGAGATCCGCCTCTTGGTCCTCGACGTGGACGGCGTGCTGACCGACGGTGGGCTGCTCTTTGATGAAGACGGCCGGGCGCTGCGGCGGTTCCACATCCGCGACGGCTTGGGCATCGCCATGTGGCGCTTGGTGGGCCGGCGGTCGGCAATCTTGACCTCCAAACGGTCGGCGGCTATCGAGGCTCGGGCCAACATGCTGCGAATCGACTTGGTGGAGCAAGGTGCCGAGGACAAGCTGCCCGGCCTGGAGCGGATCCTGGCCGAGACGGGAGTCAGCGCCCGACAGACCGCGTACGTGGGTGACGACCTCCTGGACTTGGTCGCGATGCGGCGAGTCGGGTATCCGATCGCCGTCGCCGACGCGGTCCCCGAGGTCCGCCGTGCCGCCCGATTTGTCACCAGCCATCCCGGCGGGCACGGGGCGGTTCGCGAGGCGATCGAGCACCTGCTCAAGCGTGACCAGGCATGGGACGCAGCCGTCCGCGCCATCGGGGCCGACCGCGGCAGCGAGTGAGCCCACAAACAAAGAGAACATCCGTGCTCAGGAAGATCATTCTCGTCGTCGCTACCTTCGCCCTGGCCTGTGTCGCCTTCGCCATCTATCAGTGGCGAGACGAAGCGACAGGGTTCAGGCGTGCAACGCACCGCCAAGTTCCCACCCTCCAGCCCAAAGCGACGCCCCTCAGCAGCGCCACCCAGGCGGCCGACAGGCAAAGCCCCGCCTTGCTCTTCAAGGACGCCAGGATACCGCCCGGAGAGAGGTCGGTCGCCAGGCTCTATGACCCCAGCACAGGCGAGGCGAGAATCATCTTCCAGACCAAGGAGTGGGAACCGGTCAGCGACACCGAGCTGTATCTCCGCGAACCGTCCGCCCGGGTACTGCTCCCCGGAGGGCAACTCGCCTATGTCCGCTCCGATGAGGGGAACATCAAGGTCCAGATTGACGACAACGGTAATGTCAACCCCAAGAGCGGCCGGTTCGTCGGCCATGTCAGCATCTTCGTGGACCTGTCCGACCCCGAAGAGCGACGGAAGAACTCGGACTCGGCCCAGCCGGAGCAGCATCCCGAGGCCGTGGTCAGGATCTGGCTCGACGACGCCAGCTTCGATCTTGACCTGGCTCGGCTGCAAAGCGACGGCGATGTTCTGGTCCAGAGTTCGCGAGGCAGCATTGAGGGCCGTGGGCTGGAACTGGCCTGGAGCGAAGTGGATCGCCGGGTCAAACTCCTGCGTGTCGTCGAGGGTCGCCGGGCAACGCTCCAAGGACCGGGCCTCAAGCAGTTCGGCGCGCTTCCGGGCGACACCGCGGAGGTCGTATCCCAGCCAGGAAGCCAACCGGCCGACCCCGCGGGAGAACAACCCTCGGGAACGTCCGGCTCGAACGCCACCGGCACGGTGACGGCCGCCCTGCCCGGCCAGATGCAACCCAAGCCTGCCGCAGGCGAGACACCGACTCAAGGCGGACAGTCCTTCCACACGTCGCCGGGAGCCACCATCTCCTTCCTTGAGCCGGAGCGAGGCCCGTCGGACGACCGAATCGACACCTACCAGCTCATCTTCCGCGATCAGGTCGTCGCCCGGCAGAAGGACGGCATCAAAGTGCTCGGCGAATTGCGGGCCGACGTGCTGACCGTGCTGGCTGACTTCGGCCGAGAGGAGCGAGGCGCGGTGCAACAGGTGCCCAACGGTCAATCCGCCCAATCAGCGCCCGCGAGAAGCTCCCCGGATGATTCGAAAGGGACGCCACTGGCCCAGCAGGACAGCGGTACGACGATTGAGCTGCTCTGGACGGGAGAGGTGCTCTTGAAGCCTGTGCCCAGTCCCACGACGCGGGAGGCCGACCCGGACACCCCCAAGCGTTTCCACCTCCTGGCCGAGGGAGACAAGGTCACCGTCCGTGACGCCCGCCAGGGAGCCGCCGTATGCCGCCGCCTTGAATACCACATGGAGGACAAGCGGATCTGGCTGACGGGTGCGCCCGGCCTACCGGTCGAACTCCTGTCCGGCCCTGACAGCCGGATCACCGTCGAGCGAAGCTTGTTCTTCGACTATCCGACCGGCATAGCCAAAATCGAGGGGGCGGGACAGATGGTCCGCCGCCGTACCGACGCAGAGAATGGGGCATCGCCGATAGAGCGTGAGGCATCCGGTCTGCGGATGGCCTTAACCGACAGCCCCGGCGATGTGCGGCTGGCCTGGACCGAACGTGGGGAGCTGCGTTTTGATCGTACCAAACCCTCCTCCGGCGAGACCACGGAGGCAACGGCCCCAGGGCAACAGCAGGTTACCTATCTCAAGCATGCCACCTTCGTCGGTGGGGTAGACATGAGCATGCCGGGGCAGTCCGTCGCGGCGGACCTTGTCGAGGTCAGCTTCCTGCCACCCATTCCGGGTGAAGATAAACCAAGCGAACAGTCGGGCCCCTTGCCGGGCGGCTTGTCCGGGGACCGTCTGACGGCTGAACACATCCTCGCGACCGGGCGCGTCCGCATGAGCCAGGATACCAGCCGGGATGGTCACCGTTACGGACCGCGCCGGACCGACCTCGTGACTTGCGATCGCCTCGATGTGCGCATGACCGTCGACGAGGGCGGACGTAACGTCCCCAGCCAGGGACGCGCTTCAGGCGAAGTCGTCGCCCGCCAGACGGTGCAGGATTACCGTGGGCCCATTCCGTGGGGCCCGCCGCAACTGCGCGAGATCCGAGCGGGCGAGGAGATGATCATCGAGATGGCATCGGTGCCCCGCCCGGTGACGGACACCGAACGCGAGCGACTCGAAGCGTACGGCCGGCGACAGGGCTATACCCCCGACTCGCCGGAATGGCAGAGGCAAGTCCAGCGACTCCAGAGCCGCCGCGACATCATCATCACGCAGTTGATAGCCCGTGGCGACGTCGCGGCCAGCGATGCCCGACAAAACCTTAACGACTTGGCGGGTAGCTCGCTCGAATGCTCATTTGACCAAACCGGGCAGATGACCAAAGCCCTCATCCTCGGTTGGCCGGACCGCCCCGCTTACGTGGATCACAACACTTTCGCCATCCGCGGGCAGCAACTAAGCCTCGATATGACCACCGAATCGGTGGAAGTGCCCGGGGAAGGTATGCTGCGGTTCTACAACGACCAAGACCTCGACGGCCGCTCTCTTCGCAAACCGATCCCCGTCGTGGTAGCCTGGGACCGGCAGATGTGGCTCCGCGGGCAAGAAGATGCCGGAACCTTCACCGGCAACGTGCGCGTCACCTCAGAGAACAACGTCCTCGAAGCGCAAGAGATGCGCCTGCGGTTCTCCCCCGCCCCAAAGGCAGAGGTATCGGCTTCGGCCCCCGCGGCCGGCATTCCCCGACTGCTCGCAAGCATGGCCCGCGGCGCACGCGACGCGGACCGTCGCCCCCAAAACAGCGCCCCGATCCAACGCGTCCGCAAACGACTCGAACGACTCGACGCCTTCGGTGACGCGGTCATCCTCTCCTCCGCCTATCAGGAGCCGGCCCCACAAACCACCGCGGTGGCTCGATTCGTGGCAAGCCTCGTGCCCGAGGCACTGCTCGCCCCCGCTCCCCAGCCCACCCCGTCGCCGGGCTCCTCTCGTCTCTTGAGCCGTGTGCGCCTGGCAGGCCCCAGAATGCGTATCGACCTCGCCGAGGAGCAGTTGCTCGTCGAAGGCGAAGGCAATCTACTCGTCGAGGACTACCGCCTACCAACATCCGGAACGCGCCGCCAGACCGCCGCCGCCGGGTTCCTCTCCGGCGACGCGTTACCTGGGCTCGACGGCGGTGGCGGCCCCAGCCAAACCCTCTTCACCTGGGAAAACTCGATGACCTTCCTCAACAAGAACAACATCGCCGTCTTCGACCGAAAGGTCGTCATGCGCCACCGAGCCGGCGAGGAAATGGTCTTGGCTGGTCAGCTTGAAGCCGCTCTCAAGCTCGACGAGGCTGTCCGGCGACGCATACGAAGCCGAACCGCCAATCTCACCTGCGACAACCTGCGGGCCGAGTTCCAGAGAAACCCCTCACGCAAGCGCCTCGACTCCTCACCCCTTTCGCAAGCCACCAGCCTGCACGGCTTCCGCGCCTGGGGTAACGTCTACCTCATGGATCACGACGCCAAAGCCCAGAGAACCGCATCAGGAACCATCATTGCCTACAACCGCGCCTCCGGGCTGGTCGAGGTCGGGGGCAGCGCCTCCCGACAAGCTGTGATCGAGGAGACCGATGCCGCCACCGGACGGCTCAACGGCCACTGGAATGGCGACAGCCTCGAATGGAACCTCAATACCGGCATCATCCAGACCCGCCGCGGCAGTATCTTGCGGTGAACGGGAAGGCTGAAGGTGAAAGGTTGAAGGCCAAAGGTTGAAGGCGAAAGGGGAAAGGCGGAAGGTTGAAGGCGGAAGGCCAAAGGCCAAAGGCGGAAGGGAAAAGGCGGAGGACCAAACGCGACGGGGAACAAATACCAGATTGGAGCTACAACCTGGGACAGGAACAGACCCAAGCACCTCGCGTGCTCAACCATCGGCCGGCTTGCCGCTTCGCGGCCACGCACGCGAACCCCTTCCACTTGTACTCCCTGCCCATCGATGCCCAGGCTCGTACCCTGACATCCAATACCCCCGCCTCACCAACCAGACGTCCGAGCGCTCAGAACCTGCGTTGACGATCCATCAGAAACTGGACCAGCGCCCGGTCAAAACTCATCGAGGTGTCGACCTGGACGAAATCCGCTCGCATGGCGGATGCCTCGCGGCGATATCGCTCGGCGAGCGCACGCAACGCCTCCAGGTACGCCGACCGCAGCCCGTCCGGCTGAACGGTCAGTCGCCCGCCAGTCTCCGGATCCTCGAACGTGCAAAGCCCCTCGAACGGAAACGCCGCCTCGGTCCAATCCAACACCTGGAAAAGAATGATCTCGTGCCCGCGGAAATGCAGATGATGCAGAGCCTCGATCGTGGCGTCGACGTCGGCCAGGAAGTCGCTCAGCACAATCATCAGCCCACGCTTGCGGACCCGCGCGGCCATCTCGTGCAGGGCCGACGACAAGCCCAGGTCCGATCGGTCCGGCGACGGGCGAACGCCAGCCAACTCGCCGATCAACCGCATCAGATGCCCGCGTTTGCTGCGGGCCGGCAGGAACAATCGCAACCGGTCGTCGAACCGGGCCAGCCCCACCGCGTCCTGCTGGCTGATCATCAGGTAGCCCAAGGCCGCGGCCAGGCAGATCGCGTAATCAAGTTTGCTCAGTCGCCCCACCCGCCGCGCCTCGGCCTGCGATGGGTAATCCATGCTGGCTGAGGTATCGACCAGCAGGTAGCACTCCAGGTTGGTCTCGGCCTGATACTTGCGGATGAAGAAGCGGTCGGTCCGGGCGTAGACCGCCCAGTCGATGAGCCGCAGGTCATCGCCCTGTTCGTACTTGCGGTGCTCGGAGAACTCGACGGAGAAGCCCTGGAAAGGCGAACCGTGCAGCCCGCTGAGAAAGCCCTCGACGATGAAGCGGGCCCGAAGGTCAAGCCGTTGCACCTGGGCAATCACGTCCGGCCGAAGGTAACGCGTCGCAGAGGTCATAAGCACCCGTAGCGGTCGCCCCCCGTGGCGACCGGCAGTAACCGTAGCGGTCGCCCCCCGTGGCGACCGGCGTCAGCGCCGCCCAACGAGCCCCAAGCGCCAGCGCGGGGAACGCGGAGCGTAAGCGACGTACACGGTCCCGGCAGAGCACATCCGCATCCTGCCCACGGATGCATCCACCGAACCGTGGCGACCGGCAGTAACCGTAGCGGTCGCCCCCCGTGGCGACCGGCGCCAGCGCCGACCAACGAGCCCAAAGCGCCAGCGCGGGGAACGCGGAGCGTAAGCGACGTACACGGTCCCGGCAAAGCACATCCGCATCCTGCCCACGGATGCATCCACCGAACCGTGGCGACCGGCAGTAACCGTAGCGGTCGCCCCCCGTGGCGACCGGCGCCAGCGCCGACCAACGAGCCCCAAGCGCCAGCGCGGGGAACGCGGAGCGTAAGCGACGTACACGGTCCCGGCAAAGCACATCCACAGCCCGCGCACCCTGCCCGGACAGGCGACCGCTACTCGCTGAAGATCTCGTAGCACCGGGCGTCGCGACACGCGGGACGACGTAGCTCCACCGTGATCACCCCGTCGTGGTCGCAACGATACACTTCGCACACCGGCTCATTCGAAAAACGATCCGTGGTCTCGATCTCGGTCGGTGCCAGCTCAGCGGTCAGCGACTGGGCCGGATCATATGGGAACAGGATATCCGACCAAGTGCGGACCCCGTCCGCAGGCAACCCGTCCGACCCGATCGCCGTGCATTCGAGATAGCGCAGATGGCCGACATTGTGAGCGGGGTGATAGCGGGCGACCTTCTCCAGCGGCGGCTCACCGCGACGAGGGATCGGTGTGCCGGCCGGGAAGATGGTATCGAACGTCTCGACCCGTCCATGGTCGCGTAGCCGCAGCAGTCCGAAGTGCCGGGCGAACACGTCGCGGTAGCTCACCCGGTCCATCGCACAGATCGCCGCACCCATGGCCACCGAGCGGAACGGCTTGTCCGTGAGCACCACCCGGCTGTCCGGGAATGCCGCGGAGACCATCTCGGCCACCAGGGGCAGCTTCGAGGATCCACCGACCAGGTAGACCGTCAGGCGACCGGCCTCCGTGATATTCGGCTGCCGCTTGGCCGCCGACTCGATGACCTCGCCCAGCAGCACCACGGCTGGTGCCAGTCGCGGCCGGATTCGCTCGTAATACGCGTCCACCGGCAGCGAGACGGGGTGACCCTTGAGCCCGAAGTCCATCGGATTCAGAAAGAGGCTCCGCACCGCCCCCGTCGAGATCGACTCCTTCTGCGACCGGGCCTGCCGCAGCAACGCGTGCCGAGTCAACGGCGACACCGTCTCCGGCGAACCGCCCAACCGATCCAGGAACATGTTCACCAGAACTTGGTCGAGATCGTCGCCGCCGAGGCTTTCGATACCCGCCGAGGCCAGAACGCGGAAGCTCTGCCCCTCAACCCAGACCATGGAGGCATCGAAGGTTCCGCCGCCGAGATCGAAAACCGCGACCGCCATGGGTTCGGTGACCGCTCGGCGGGATCGCCCCGCGGTGAGGCAATCCGCCAGCTCGATGGCTGAGGCGGTCGGCTCGTTGAGGGTATCCAACACCTGGAAGCCCGCCGCCCGGAAGCACGAGCGGGTGACATGCCGCTGGGCCCCGTTGGCGTTGGCCGGCCAGGTGATCACCGTCTCCAGCGGCTCGTCGTCGGCGAGGCCCTGCGATTGCCGGATCGAGCCGGCCAGCGCGGATAGAAAACCGGTCAGCAGCTCGACGACGTCCAGATCGTCCGCCTCGCCTTCCCGCCCTGCTGCAAAGGAGAGTCGCTGGCCCGCCACGTAGTCGCGCAGATGTCGCTTCAGCGACGGCAGGTAGATGCCATCACACAGCGGCCCCAGTTGGGCGAATCGCCGGTCGGCCTCGACGCCGTACCAGCGCTCACCGCTCTTGCCGTCGATCAGGATCGCCGAGGGGAATGCATCTTGCACGATCGTGCCCGCCCCTGTGCTCGCCTGATGGTTGGCGATCGAGAACATGCCGCGGTCGTGGACGACGGCCAACGTGTTCGTCGTTCCAAAGTCAATGCCGAGTCTGGCCATCGGACTACCTCCGGTTGACCAGGATGCGTGCCGCGGCCAGGATCTTCCCGCGCGTCGAGCGGAAGCCCGGCTGGAGTGTCTCCGCGACACTGCCCTGCTCCAAATCCTCGCGACGCGCCTCGCCGACCGCCAAGTGAATCAGCGGATCGAACGGCTCGCCGATCCGCGGTGTGAACAACTGCACACCGGCCAGTTGCAGGACGTGGTCCAGTGTTTCCAGACCGCGCTGGTGGAAATCGTCGCCCTGGACCGGGTTTGCATCGCCGTCGCCACCGGCCCGCTGGGCTAACTCATTGCGCAGGGCGATCAGCGGCGGGAGCATCTCCGCCTGCTGATCCTCGACCACCTCGGCCACCAGTCGCTGGAAGGTCGCCGTCGCCCGATCCAACGGGGCGGTCCGCACCACCACCTGACCGCGTCCGCATTGGGTGCTGGCCAGCTCGGTCAGCTTGGCCAGGGCGGCGTTCATCTGGTTGTTTAAGGCTTCGATGGCCGCGGCAATATCCGCCTCCGCACGACTCAGCAACTGATCGGCGAGATCCTCTTTTGTGAGGGCCGCACCCGTTGGGCCGACCTTCCCGGCCGACTTCGCGGAAGGCCGTGTCGCACGCGTTCCCGCTCGCTTGCCCGACTTGGCGGGTCTGGTGCCGCCCGATGAATCCGCGGCGACCTCGGAAACCCTGCCCGCTTTCGCTTTGGACGCCCCCGGCTGCTTCCGCGATGCTGTGGACTTGGATTTCGGCTGTCCGCCGGCCCCCTGCCTCCCAGAGGCCGACCTCCCGCCCGAAGGTGTGGTCTTCCCTGACATCGTTCTACCCCTTTCGTGCGTCATGCGCCTACCAGGGCATTATAACGCCCGCACCCAGGACGGCCAGCCGGCGGCGCGTTATCTCATGCCAACGCGACCTGCAACGCGTGCCTTACTTGACCGCCCGCACCGGCACCGCTTTCCCGGTGCGCGAAGACTCACGGGCCGCCAACGCCACCGCCAGAGCCGCCCCGCCCGTGTCGATGCCCATCCCCAGATCAGAGTTCTGCTTGAAAGCTTTCACTACTTCGCCTATCTCGATCTGCCAGCCGCCGTGCGTCGGTTCGGCATCCACAACCCGCGTCGTCATCTTCGCCCGCTTCTTCATGTCCGGCGTGATCTTGCCGGTGGTCACGGTGAGCTGCCCCGCGTAGTTCTCCACGATGCAGCCCTTGTCCCCCATGATCTCCACCCCGCTGAAGCCCGAGGGACTCGTCCAGCCGACCTCGATGTAGCCCAGAGCTCGCGAGCGTGCGAACTCCAGAAGAATGACCGCGTTGTCATCAACCTGAATGGGTTTGCGGAGCGTGCGAACCATGGCTTGCACGCTCTTGACCGGCCCCATCTGCCAGAGAACCTGATCGATGGCGTGGATGCCCATGTCCAAGAGAGCCCCGCCGCCGGCCAGCTTCGGGCTGTAGAACCAGTCATCCTTGGCCCAGCCGGGATACGGGCCGGCGTGCGCCAGCCGCATACGAATCATGTACGGCTCGCCAATGACCCCTTCGGCCAACATCTTGTGAATCTTGCGGTTACCGCGCATGAACCGATGCGAAAAGCCGACGATCAGCCGACGATGGTTCCGCTTGATCGCGGCCCGCACCGCGGCGATCTCCTTGAGACTCAGTGCCGGCGGCTTCTCCAGAAGCACGTGGGCGCCGTGTTCGAGACCCGCGATGGCGTGTTCCGCGTGAAACAGATTCGGCGAACAGACGGAAACGATGTCCAGATCCTCCGCCTTGAGCATCTTGCGGCAGTCGTCGTACGTGCGGAGCCCGGGCTTGATCTTCTCCGCCTCACGTCGCCGCTGGGCGACCGGGTCGCACGCCGCCACCAGCTCGACGCCGGGGCACTTGGCGTAACCCGGCAAATGCATCATCTGAGCGATCGAACCACACGCGATCACACCCGCCTTGAGTGTCTTGGCCACAGGGAGACTCCTTGCATAACTCACTTGATGCGTGCGGACCCGCTGCCAGCGCCAGGCAAACGGCATCGGCACGGATAAACGGTAGGATAACGCAAACAAGCCGAATTGCCACCACACCAACAGCGGCGGCGGACCGAGCCGCGACCGTCAGGAAGCGGCCTTCGGATATGTGGCGTGCTTCTGGAAGATCCACTCCCTTACGGTCGCGGCTCTGCTGCCTGCCCTTGTGCCTGTGTGCCTTTGTACCTTTGCGCCTGTGTGCCTTCCTGCTTCCTCAAGGTCGCGGCCCTTCCTCTCGACGCGTGGATGCTCCAGGGGTAGACTCTCGGCCATCAGGAACCGGACGCCCTTGCCGGTGCGTCCCCGACAGGAGCAATCACCATGAGTGAGCCAGGCACCTTGCCACCCGCAGGCGACGTGATCCAGTACGACGACTTCGCTAAGGTCAAGCTACGCGTGGCCCGGGTCATCGAGGCCCACGATCACCCGAGGGCGGACAAGCTGATCGTGCTGAAGATCGACCTGGGGACCGAGCAGCGGCAGATCTGCGCCGGTCTGCGGGGCCAGTACGAGGCCGCCGCGCTGGTCGGCCGCAATATCATCGTGGTCACCAACCTTGCGCCGCGGATGATGCGCGGCGAGGAGAGCAACGGGATGCTCCTGGCGGCCAGCAACGCCGACCATACCCGGGTCATTTTGCTGACCCCCGACGCGGACATCGAGCCGGGCTCCGCTGTCAGCTGACCCGAGCCCGGGGACCGGAATCGCAGGTCGGGAGTCGGGCGAAGAGCGTACACGCCTTCGCCGGTCACCGTCGCTGGCGGCCGAGTGCCCCTTAACTCCATGTATCAGATGATGTTATAGCGTTAGCTGGAGGCGGATCTTCATCGGGTGGTGTGGATGCGGCGTCCGCGTTTGTGGGGTTCAGGGGGAATGCTGCCAGGAGGGTGGATTTCTGTCCTCTGGAACCCGGGGACTAGCGTCCCCGGCTCGTGGGCGGGATGGCGCCTTGACCTGCGGCGGCCGACGAGTAAGATAAGGGGCTCGTTGGCTTTACAGGCACGTAGCCTGACAACGTGAACACCCACCCCCATGCGAATGCGGGAGCGAAGATGCGCAGCGCGGCAATGAAGTCCTACATGGCCAAGCCCGGCGAGGTCGGCGGCGAATGGTTCGTGGTTGACGCCACGGACAAGGTTCTCGGCCGGATGGCGACCCGGTTGGCGACGATCCTGATGGGCAAGCATCGGCCTACCTATACCCCTCATACGCTGACCGGCGACTGTGTCGTGGTGGTCAACGCGGAGAAGGTCAAGCTGACTGGCCGCAAGATGGAAAACAAGACCTACCAGCGGTACACCTACTACAACAGCGGGCAGAAGACTGAGACGATCGCCAAGGTCATGAAGGAGCACCCGGATCGGGTGATCCGGCTGGCGGTACGGCGGATGCTTCCGAAGAACAAGCTGGGGCGTGACATGCTGAGCCGGCTGAAGATCTACGCCGGCCCTCAGCACCCCCACCAGGCGCAGACGCCCAAGCCTCTGGAGTTGGCCCTCTGAGGATGGACGTTGAGAGACGATTTTTTTGCGACGACGCGACGAGCAGACAGGACCACCTGATAACCTGACGAGGAAATGAACGTGGCAGAGAACGAAGTTCAGACGGCCGAACAGGCCGGTTCCGCGACGATCCCCGCTCCCGACCAGAAGAAGCATTACTTCTGGGGTACCGGCCGGCGCAAGACCGCCGTGGCCCGCGTCCGTTTGCGGGCCGGCAGCGGCAAGTTCGAGATCAACAAGCGTTCGCTCGAGCAGTACTTCTCCGAGGACAAGGATCGCCAGGACGCCGTCGCGCCGCTCAAGGCGACGGAGACGTTGGGCAAGGTGGACGTGTTCGTGAACGTGGCCGGCGGCGGGTACAGCGGGCAGGCCGGCGCGATTGTGCTGGGCGTTGCTCGGGCGCTCAAGACCGCCAATGCCGAGTACGAAGACGCGCTCCGCAACGGCGGTTACCTGACACGTGACAGCCGGATGGTCGAGCGGAAGAAGCCCGGCCGTGCCGGTGCCCGCCGAAGCTTCCAGTTCTCGAAGCGGTAAGCGCACGCCGACGGAGCATACGCAAAGATCTTCACGACCCCGGCGACGTGTTGCCGGGGTCGTTTCTCATTCAGCAACAAAGGGCTTTCCATGGCGGACCAACCGAAAGTGCGCGTGGCCATCATCGGGGCGACGGCTTATACCTCGCGTGAGACGCTCCGCTGGCTGCTGCGACACCCTCAAGTGACCATCGTCGCGTTGTGCTCGCGTCGGGATCCGCAGCCGCATATCGCGGAGGTCTTTCCCGAGTTTACCGGTCGGCTGGACATGCGCTGCGAGGCAATCGACCCGGCGGCGTTGAAGGGACGAGCGGACGTAGCCCTGCTCTGCCTGCCCAACGGGGTCACCATGAGCTACGTCCCCACGCTACTGAACGCGGGGCTGCGGGTGATCGACTTCTCGGCCGACTACCGACTGAAGGAGCCGGCCGAGTACCAACAATGGTATGGCAAGGTCCACACCGACTTGGCGAACCTGGAACACGCGGTGTACGGCCTGCCGGAGCTATACCGCGAGAGGATCCGCACCGCCCAGGTCATCGCGAACCCCGGGTGCTATCCGACGTCAGCGGTACTGGGGATTGTGCCGCTGCTCAAGGCTGGGCTGATCGACCCGCACGAAGTGATCGTGGACGCGGCCAGCGGTATCAGCGGGGCCGGGCGGGAGCCCAAGCCGGAGCACCATTTTCCCGAGCGTCATGAGAACTTCGAAGCCTACAAGATCGGCGAACACCGCCATATGGTGGAGATCGAGCGGGTGCTGGACGCGCAGGTGCGAGGCGGCAAGACGTCGGTCATCTTCACACCGCACCTGGTGCCCATGGAGCGGGGCATCCTCTCGACGATTTACCTCAAGCCGGTGCAGCCGGTCTCTGCGGAGCATGTCAACCAAGTGCTGGCCGAGGCGTACGACGGCGAGCCGTTCATTCGGCTGCGTGTGCCCCCACCGCGTACGGCGGACGTGGCCCACAGCAATTTTTGCGACATGTCGGCCCGGGTCGTGAAGTCGCGGATCATCGTCCTGTCGGCGGTCGACAACATGGTCAAGGGCGCGGCTGGGCAGGCGATTCAGAACATGAATGTCATGTTTGGCCTGGAGGAGACGGCGGGGCTGCTGGCGTGAATGCTTGCGGTCCTGATTGACTGAGCCGCGGCAGGGGGGAAAGGGAGAGGGAAAGGGAAAGGGACAGGCACAGAGGCACAAAGACATACAGATGGGAGGCGGATTGCAGTGGCTCCCTGGGCGGGGGTAGGCGATCCGTTGCGAGGTGTAGTATGAGCAACCTGACGATCACCAGTGCACAGGGCTTTCGGGCGGGGACGGCGACCTGCGGCATCAAGCAGAGCGGCAAGACGGACGTGGGCATTCTGGTCGCCGACAGTCCCTGCACGGCGGCGGCAGTATTCACCAGCAACCGATTCTGCGGGGCGCCGATCGTCGTCGGGCGTGAACACGTCCGCCGGGGGCGACTGCGGGCCATCGTGGTCAACAGCGGCTGCTCGAACGTGGCCACAGGCGAGCGTGGGGTCGCCGATGCCCGGGCGATGTGCGCCCACTTGGCCGCCGCCATCGGAGCCCGGCCGACCGAGGTGCTGCCATCGAGCACCGGGGTGATCGGCGAGTTCCTGCCGATGGCCAAGGTCCGCGTGGGCATCGACGCCGCGGCGGCGGTGCTGTCCGCCTCCGTCCGGGCCGGCCGAGCGTTTGCCGAGGCGATCATGACCACGGATACGCGGGTCAAGCTGGCGGGCGAACGGTTCCGCATCGGGCGGACGACGGTGACGGTGGCCGGCTGCTGCAAGGGCAGCGGCATGATCGCTCCGAACATGGCCACGATGCTGGGTTACCTGACGACCGACGCGGGTCTGGCGCCCGCCCAGCTTCGGCGGCTACTCAAGGCGGCTGTCGAACCCACGTTCAACCGGGTGACGGTCGATGAGTGCGAATCGACGAGCGATACGGTGGCGATGCTGGCCAGCGGGCTGGCGTGTGCGGTGACGGGCGGCACGGCCGAGGCCCGTTTCGCGGCCGGCCTGCGGGCGGTGTGCGAATCGCTGGCCTACCAGATTGCCGCCGACGGCGAAGGGGCCACGCGGGTGCTGGAGGTTGCCGTCCGCGGTGCACGCAACCCGCGTGACGCTCACGCCGCCGCTCGGGCCATTGCGGTGAGCCCGCTGGTCAAAACCGCGGTGCACGGCGGGGATCCCAACTGGGGCCGCATCGTGCAGGCGCTCGGCCAGACGCGGGTGACGTATCGGCCGGAGGACGTCGTCGTGCGTTTGGGCGGAACCATCCTCTTCCGCAAGGGGGCGCCCGCACCCGACCTCGACCGCCGGGCGGTGGCCAAGCTGATGAAGGCCAAACACGTCGCTATTGAGGTGGATCTCGGGGCCGGGCGGGCGGCGGACCGCGTGTTGACCTGCGATCTATCTCGCGAATACGTGACCATCAACGCGGACTATCACACGTGAACGCTGCGGCTCAGCGGTTCGCGTAGCGGGCGGCGGCGACCCCGCGGGCGATGAGCCGGACGTAGAGCAGCAGCGACAGAACGGCAAGCAGAACCATCACAAGGCCGAACCAGACGTCCGGATCCAGCCACGTCTGACGTACAGATGCCGACAACCACTCACGTGTGGCCAGGAACTCACGCACCCAGTCGAGCATGCCGGCCGAGACCAACACAATCATCGCGCCAGAGATGAGCAGCCAAAGCAGCAGGACCGGGCTGACGTAAACGGCCATCTGCATACTGGCCGGACACAGGTTGCGTTGGGCTCCATGTCCGTACCAGAGCCCGACTACCCCCGCAGCCAAGAGCACGAGCCCGAGCATCCCCCCTGCCGCCGCGTAACCCATGGCAGGCGCAATCAACATGTGAACGGTGACCTCGCTGCTTGGTAAGGAAACCTCCGAGACGAAGTATCCCAGGAAGAAGGTGCTCGCACCCAGCAGGAATGCAATCACGAGGCCGGCAACAAGAAACAGGCGGTGATCGGTTTGGCGGGAGACGACCTGGATCTCCCGACCGATCGCGGCGGGGGCGGTGGCCGCGCGATACGCGCAGCGAAGCCAAGCCAGCGGCAACCAACCGCTCCCTCGCCATCCAAAGCCCGGGCGGACGCCTTCGCCCAGTGACGACTCGACCGTCTCGCCGCATTCCGAGCAGCGGCCGTCGCGCGGGGTGCCGGTCAGGTTATACCCGCAGGTCTCGCAGGTCGGCGGCCGAGGCAGAGGCGGGACAACGCGCGGCGCCCCCACGGCTCGCAGCAAGGCCCACAACATCCACCACTGCCCTGGAAACAGGCCCCAGACCATGAGAAACTCGTCGCGTTCATCAGCATACCAGGGGGTGAGCTGCTGGCGCATCTGCCAAGTGGAACGCCACGCCTCGTTGAATTCCTTCATCAACCTGGCATGCTCGGCCTGCTGCTCCGGGCTACTGTTGGCAGAAAGCGGCACCGGATTCCTCGTCGGCCAGGGGCACAACTCGTCCAGATCGACACGGGCCTGCCAGGCTGCCGCCATCGCGGTCAGCACACAGAAGACCATGCCGAGCACAACGAGCAGCACCAGGGCATGGGACGAGTGCAGCCAGACGCAGCGGAAGGCGTTGCGGATCGAGGTGCGGACCCGCTCATCCCGCGCCCCCCAGGGTGCGATCAGCAGAGCGAACAAGGCGATCTGGATCTCGAAGCCCACTGCGGCAATCAGCGTGATTGCCGCGTCTCTAGGATGGCGGAAAACCCCGGACGATAGATCTGCCCACATCCGCCCCAACTGCAGCGACAGAAAGGCCCCCCAGCCCTCCCTGCCGAAGTCCTCCGCGGCCTCGGTCAAGGCCGCGAAGATATCGATCAACTCCATGAACAGCACGGCCGCCAGCAGATGAATGAGAAAGGCCTGGAACACCGACAGGTGGGCGAGCTTGCGGGCGGCAGTGGCGGGCCTGAAGGCCGGGGCGAACAAGGCGTAGTACCAGGGCCAACGGTCTTGAGGAGTCGGGGAAGGCGATTCTGCCAGGCGCTCAGCAACCGCCACGGGTTGGAGGTCGGTGTCTGTGGGACTGCTTGCCATCGTGTTTCACCTCGTTGCGAATCGTGGCACCCTGCCGCGGCCTTGACCTCACGGCACGACTCCAGCGCGAACAGGCCTTTGGGGCTCGCAGGCGGCTGGGCCGTGCTCGCCGCACGGGCTGAAGCCTTAGAGCATTTCACGCAATGGCGTAGCGGCCGCCGCCCCTGGTGGCCCGCGAACTCGCAAGGAATACGCCGGTCGCCACGGCTCGGCTGAGCTCGCCGAAGTCGGGGGGCGACCGCTACGATGGGGCGTGAATCGCTCCAGAGTATACCTGCCCGCTTCCTGACGGGCGCGGCTCTGTTGGACCGCTTCCTTACGGGCGCGGCTCTGCCGGTGACGCCGTGTTGCAGGACAAGGCGTCAAACACCCGATCGGCGGCTGACTCGCCGGACTGCACACAATCCGGGATACCCACACCGCCGAACGCGTTTCCCGCCAGAGCCAAGCCCGGCCATTGTTCTACCTGGGCCGTGATTCGAGCGACGCGATCCAGGTGGCCGACCGGGTATTGCGGCATGGAGCGCGGCCAGCGGTGCAGCTCGACGAACAGCGGGTCGCCCTGGACGCCGATCAGCTCGCGGAGGTCGCGGAGCACGGCCTCACGCAGGCGGGTGTCGTCGAGTTCATAGATGTCCGGCTGCACCGCCCCACCGAGGAAGGCCCGCATGAGCACACAGCCATCCGGGGCGCGACCCGCGAACTTCACGCTGCCAAAGGTGCCCGCGATGATCGACCGCCCTTCCACCACCGGCACGACGAAGCCGAAGCCGTCCAGCGGATGGCGGATCTGCTCACGACGGAACCCCAAGGTCATCGTCGCGGAGGAGGCATATTCGATGGTCGCGAGTTGGTCGGCCAAATCGGCATCGACCGAACGCAGGATCTTCGCGGAGGCGTGGGCCGGGCAGGCGAGAATGACCGCCTCGGACAACACGATTGAGCCGTCGTCGAGCACAACCCGCCAAGCGTTGTCAGCGCGTTCGATGCGGGTCACGGCAACGCCGGTGCGCGTCGCCCCGGCAGGCAGGCGAGCGGTCAGGGCATCGGTGAAGGTGTCCATACCGTCCGCCATGGAGACGAACATGCTGTATCGAGCCCCGCTGTCGCCGCTGGTCTTGGGAGCCGCGGCCCTTGCCCGGCGCATGCCCAGGATCACGCTGCGATAACGGTCTTCGAGCTCCAGGAACCGCGGCATGGTGGCCCGCAGGCTCAGTGCCTCGGGATTGGCGGTGTAAATCCCGCCCACGAGAGGTTGAGCGATACGTTCGAGAGCCTCGCGGCCGAACCGGCGGCGGACGAAATCGGCGAGACTCTCGTCCTCGCCGGGTGCTCGCCCCTTGGCCCGCAGGATCAGGTCCAGGCCCATGCGCATTTTGCCGGGCCAGGTGAACAGCCGGCTCACCACAAAAGGCCAAATTCGCGTGGGAGCCAGCAGCAAGAAGCCCTCGGGAATCGGATACAGGCGGCCGCGACGGACGACGTAGACTCGCCGCTTGTCCGGGTTGGTCGGGATGACCTGGTCCGCGATGCCCAGCCGCCCGCACAAGGCCATGGCCCAGGGCTTCTGAGTGATAAAGGAGTCCGGGCCGCCTTCGATGAGGAAGCCGTCGCGCCGCTGGGTGACGATGCTGCCACCAAGGCGTGATCTGGATTCGAGCACGGTGAGGTCACAGGGTGTCGATGCCTGCACGGACCGCTCGACGAGGCGATGGGCGGCGGCCAGACCTGCGATCCCGCCTCCCACTACGATAACCCTTTTGACTTGGACCGCGCTCGACAACGTCTCACCTGTATCGTACAACCCGCAAGCCACCAACCGCTCACCCGCGACGCAGGTCACCGCACCGCGGAAGCTGCGATAGTCTAGCCGCTCCGGCCTGTGAATGCCCACAACTTCCGCTCGCAACCGCCAACATGGCGACCCGCAATATGGAGCGCATCCGCGATGATGGGAAGAGTATCTCAGCACGCGAAGACAGGCCATCGCGAACCCGGCCTTACACGCGAAGGATACTGCTCATAGAGCATTGCCCGTAGCGGTCGCCCCCCGTGGAGACCGGGGTGTTAGCGATAAACACGCCGTTTCGCGAGCTGTTACAGCGATCGCGAAGTGGGCCTTACACGCGAAAAGCACTGCTCACAGGCAACGGGGACGGCAACGGACAACCGGGATCGCTGGGCAACGGTCACTCGCAGGCCGTGTCACAGCACGGATCGGCGACAATGTCCCCCCCACTCACGCAGTTGCGGAAGATGGCCAAATCGCGGTAGTCCACGCGGCGGTCGCTGTTGAGATCAGCCAGCACGCAGGCCTGCTCAGTCACCAGCACATACGGCCCGGTCAAGCAGGTTTGTATGAACCCGAAGTCGGTCAGGTCGACGTCGCCGTCGCCGTCCATATCGCCGGGGACGCGCGGTGGGCAGCCGTAGGCATCCACCGCGGCTCCGAGCACCGTCGCGGGGCAGAAGTCGCACAGGTCGCGGATACCGTCGCGGTCGCTGTCGGTCGGATCCAGGAGGCCGCAGGGGTCTTGCGCGTCAGGGTCGCCCACGTAGACCCGATAGGCGGCCATCCAGGCATCCGCGTCGGCACAAGTCAGTCGGCCATCGGCGTCATAATCGGCGACCGGAATGAACTGGGGATCGCCCAAGCCCAAGCGCAGCCCTTCGCGCAGTATGCCGCAATCGACTTCGTCGACGGTGGCATCCTGATTCAGGTCGCCGGCCACGACGCCGATTCCGAAAAACGCGGCAGCGCCGTTCAGGGCAAGCCCAGTCACCTCCTCCGGTGACAGGGCTCTGCGAATCACCAGCACATCGTCGACCCACCCGTAGAACTGCCGAACACTGTAGCCATCCGGAAGCGCATCGCGGCCCACACGAAGGTTGCGAGCCAGCAGGACCGGTGCTCCGCCCCCGACACGTCCTTGGCCCATGAGCATACCGTCGATATGGAAGGTGACGGATCCCTGGTTGTAGGTGACGGCCAGATGGTGGTACCCGCCGTCGGCGAAGCTGTAAGGCAACGAATTGACAACGATGCCTTTGCAGGTGAGCCGAAGGCCGGGCAAGGTGGTACCAGTCGGGTCGAAGGAGAGAATCAGCTCGGAGGTGCCGACGTTCCCATTGCCGTCATCGTTGCTGAATAGCCGGGCCTGCTGATTGTCAGCGCTTTGGACGAAGGCGGCGAGAGTGAACTGGGTCGAAAGATCGGTGGTATCCGCAATCTCGATCGAGCCGGCCGAGGTGGCGGGGTCGGAAAGCCGGGCTGCGTGCTGACCGAAACGCACATGAGCGGGATCAGCCTCGACGACCGCGGCGTCCCAGAACGTCATCGCCTGGGTACCGTCCAGCCATCGCTGGTCGACGGCGGTGGTGCCGGTGTAGCCTTCGAAGGTGTAGAGGCTCTCCAGCATCACGGCATCCGGCTCATCGAGGAGCGTCGCGTTATCGCCGGCCATGAAGGAGTAGAGCGAGGCGTTCTGGAGGATGAATCGCAAGAGGATTGTCGGATAGCTGGTTGGCAATTCGGTATAGCCTGTCCAGCTGATGGTCGTATCGACAGCGTCTGCCTGAAGGACGAGGCAATCGGCAGCCGCGTAGCCGGGGACAGCGTTGCCTTGTTCGTCGAGCACTTCGACGGCCAAGGAGCCACCGGCCGCGTTGGCGTTGACACGAAGCGGCCCCTGGACGTTGGCGAGGCGTTTGGTGATCACGGTTCCCGGTGTTGAGCCGGCGTCGAGCGAGGCGAAGCCGTCCTTTCGCAGGGTCGCCAGACCGATGCCCGCGATCCACGAGCTGATGGGACCGGCATGCAGGCCGTCGCAGCCGCCGTAGTAGAGGCGGATGGTGTTGCCTTCGACGATCGGATGGTTGGTAGTGAACAGCATACCGTCGTCCCAGCTTCGGGGCGGCCCCAGTTCGAGAATGGGCGGGCGATTCCCCTCCTGGCGGAGCCAGTTGACGCCGTCGTGGCTGGTGACCAGCTCGACAAAGATCGGTCCGTCGTGATAGCCCTCGGGATCGGTCGCTCGGAAAACCCACAGGAAACCGAGGTACATCGACTCGTACGGGAAGGCGGACATCCCATAGAAATGCGTGCGCTCCGGCCCGAAAGTGCTGTATGCCCAGCGGTCGTCGAAGTCGTCGGGGGCGAGGATCAGTGTGGGGCTGGACCAGGACTCGAAATTGGTGGTCGCGGTGAAACCCACGGCGCGGCGACGCATCCCCCGGACGTCGGGATTAACCTTGAGGTAGCCGAGATAGCGTTGGGTATGGGGATCCCAGACGAACTGGCCGACGTCGCCGCCACTACGTAAGAGCGGGTTGGCGGGGGAATCCGTCCAGTGGATACCATCGGCGGAGTAGGCGCCCAAATAGGCATTGATGATGCTGTCCCAGTTGATCATGCGATAACGTTTCTGCGGGTCTGGATCCCAGGGTGTGTGGATGATGGACGGGATATGATCGCGGTTGGTGCGGCGTAGGAAGATGTTGTTGGCCGTGGAGCCGAACCAGTCCACAATACCCAGCGCGGGCTTGTCCCAGTGGACCCCGTCGTCGCTGGTGGCGTACATCAGACGGTAGACCTGGGTTTCGTGCGCGGCAGGCAACCCGTGGTACCAGAGCCGATAGCCCTGGCCGGACTCGTTGGGTAGCGAGGTGCCGTAGACGTAGACGAGATCGTGCTCCCACGGCTCATCGCCGGGCAGCACCGGATTGGACAGATGCTTCTGGAATGGGTGGTAAGTGCGGGTGACTTGAGTTTTGGACGCGATGGGGTGATCGTCGACGACCAGTATCCACGGTCCAGTCAGGTCGCTCAGCGATGAGGAAGCGCCCGCGGTTGAGGCCGCCAGCGCAAACCAGAGGAGGCAGAGTGATCGCATCGTCTCGTCCCTCGCCGCGGACAAGGTGCAGCATGACATGGCAGCACTGGATAGCGTTATCCGGTAGCGCTGCCACATGAGAGCCGAAATGGGACACGGCATCCCGAACGACTCTCCGCAGATCAACCTCCACCAGCTCGTATTGTATCACTTCTGAGCGGCCGAGTCAGCAGACCGGTGGCCAACGCGGGGGCCGCCGACGCCACAGCCTGTCCACCGCGGCGGAGGGGACGACCGCTACCGGCGACGGTCGCCACGGCCTTCGGGGACTGGCTCTTTTCCGCCGGCCTGAGGGCTTGCTGCGCAACTGAGTCGCTTGACAGTACGGCGGCGCTGGAACGTCAGACAGGCTTCAAAGCAGGAAAGTGCGTGAGGACGCTGTACATATGCGAATGCGATGCCATACGGACTGATTGCACGCCTCCGCGGGCCTGCACGCCTCCCACATTGCTCACAGAGCAGTGCCACACGATCAGCCTTTGGCCTTTGGCATCCCGCCCTCATTCAACGCCCGCAAGCGGGATCGGCGGCGATGGCGCTGCCGCTCAAACAGCGCTGCAGGAAGCCAAAGTCCGCCAGGTCCACGTCGCCGTCACCGTCGAGGTCGGCATCTCGGCAGGACTCCACGGCCGCCAGATCCGCCCCGGTAAGGCAGCCACGAAAACTGAAGACGTCGGCACTGTCCACGTCGTCGTCGCTATCGAAATCGCCGCATTGCCCGACCGTACAGACCTGCTCAACCTCATCCAGGTAGACGGTGAACGGCCCAAACTGGCCGGTCGAGGCAAAAACCAGGCTCTCGATGGTACCCTTGCCGGTGGCGGAACTCAACTCCCCGTCGCCGGTCATCGCGATGATGGGATCGGACGCGGGATCAAAGATGAGCGTCTGCCACATGCCCGGACGAGCGACCAGCAACTTGCCCTGCGGCGCGGAGCCGATCTTCTCACTGGCACCGATCAACTCGATGGTCCCGCTGGTCCCGCCATCCGCGCCGATCGCCGCGGTGGTTCCGGTCTCGCGGACGCCCAAAGTGACGAGAAGTGAGCCGGCATCCAGCCGCAGACGAATGCGGACAGGCCGATCCAACCAGATCGTGGGGTTCGGCAGATTGGCTGCGTTGCTCGTGGTCACACGAACCCAGCGGCTGGTGACGTTGTCGATGAACTGCCAGGCCAAACGGCATGACTGCGTGCCGTTGAACGCCTCCACCACGTCAGTTGCCTCGCTGACGTTGGGAGAGCTAAGCAGGTGCCCACTGGTCGAGCCCGAGAACCGCGGCGGCCGGAACATCACCTCACTGCCTACCGAGTAACCCTCGAACCCGCTGAGCAATGTGTCCTCGCAGGGCAACTGCATCGAGATGGCAAAATCGTCACGCGACACGCCGCCCGCCGTGACGGTGACAGCCTCATGGTTCACGGGTGCGGGATAGTCTGCCCGACCAGCGGTGAGGACGTAGTCGGTGCCCGCCGCGCTGGCTGGAATGCGACTGATGACGTAGTAGCCGTTGCCGTCGGTGTACACGGCGGGGAGCGAACCCGCCTGGACGGTCGCGTCCTCGATCGGCTCGCCGGTGTCCGCGTCAGTCACACGGCCCCACAGGAAGCCTTCGGTCGCAGTGGCCGAGTCCCACCAGGGCATGGTCGGCGTGCTCGCCGGGGCGGTAAACAACTGGGCGGCCATGTACGGGTACCAAGTCCAGTCGTTACCGCTGCTGGTGGTCGAGTAGTAGGAGTAATTGACCGAACCGTGCGCCCCGGCCGCGTAAATGTACTGCATCTGGGCAAGGCTGTTGGCCATGGTGTTGAGGTAGTTGCCCTGCCCGCAGTACATGTGCCGGTCCGCCCGCCAGCTCATGAGCCTGTTGATCCACGTTCGGTAAGCCGAGGCATAAGTGGCTTCGTTCTTGTAGTTCATGGGCGTGCCCGCGTCGAGCCAGCCCATCTCCACCCAGTGCTTCCAGTTTTGATGCAGAATGTAAGCGGATGTCGAGGTGAAGTTGGTGGATGCGCTCCCGGGACAGAACAGGCAGGCCGTCAGCCGCAGCGGCTGGCGGGGATTACTGGTGATGGCGGCGATTTCCATCCGGCAACGGCGAACAAGCTCGTCAACCGTGCGCCGGCGAAAATCGCTCCACGCGGAGTCGTTCGCGGCGGGCACCTCGGTCGTACCGGTCAGCCGTTGGAAGCGAGCCAGGCCGGAGTTGGCGTAGTTGCTGTCGGCGGGGTAACCCGAGTCCTGCTGCGTGTAGCGAATGTAGTCCCAGTTGATGCCGTCGATGGGGTAATTGGTCACCAGCTCACGAACAATGCCGATGAGGTGCTCCTGCACATCAGGCGAACCGGGATCGAGGAAGTAATGGCCATCAAGGGTAATCGGCCCGCCGCCTATCGCCGCCCGTGGGACCGTCACCCACTCAGGATGGGCGGCTAGCAGGCTGTTACCCGTCGGCGGCCAGTTGTTGCTCGCACGGTAGGTGACCAACCAAGTGTGAACCTCGATACCCGCCGCGTGAGCCTTCGTACACAGGTAAGCGAGCGGGTCGAAGCCGCTGGCAACGGCCGGCGACTTGGGCACCAGGGACGAGTTCCAGTACGCCCCGCGATAGCCCGACGCCTCCTGGTAGTTCATCACCTGGGCAACGATGGCGTTATAATTGCCCTGCTGGGCCCGGGCAACGAGGGCGTCGACCTGAGCGGTCGTCTTGAACCCCTCGTAGATTGCATCGACCCAAATCGCGCGGAAGGCCGAATCCGCCTGAACCGGTGCGGCAACCACACCGAGCGCCACCAGCCACCCGGCCAATACGCCGCCACATTTTCGGACCCATCGATTCATCCGCACCGCGACTCCCTCCCATTGTGTTCCGCTGTCAAAGTATACCATCGCCAAACGCAAGAACCCACTGAGTTTCAACTTTGTCCATCGGTATGCCACTTCTCGGGCCCAACACGGCCGGCGGCGCAAACGCTGGGCGCGTGTCCGCGTCACCCGCCACCCCACACCAAAGGTGTATCATTTCGGCGTCGCTGCCAGCTTCCACTCAACAACGGAAGTACATCGTTTGGGCGTCCCTGCCGGCTTCGACACATCACCGAAGGCGTGCCATTCTCGTTCCAACGCCGGCCACCGCCCTACGCCGAAGGCGTTGCATAGCACAGCTCCGGGTCGCGCAACGCACGCCGGGGCACAGGCCCCCTCAGACCGCTGCCGGCCGACCAAGCTGCACGAAGAGATCCTCATACTGACTGGCAAGGTACTCGCGATCGCGGGAATTACGGATGTGGTCCCACGGCAGAACCTCGGTCATCAAACGTTCGCGGTGGGCATAGAAGGCAGGATCGATACCCGTCTGGTCGAAGGCCCGCTGCCACAGGTCGTAGTTGAAGCGTTCTTCCCATGCGTCGAGCCGGGCACCCAAGGCGTAGACCGCCTCGATCGCGGAGGCCAAGCGACGATCGCCTCGGGCAATTACCGCTTCGATGATCGAACTTTCGATGCGGTGCGTCTTGATGCGCACCGCGGAGCGTGTCTGCATCGCGGCCTGCCGGAGCAGTCGGCGGGCATGGTGGAAGTAATCTGCGGTGGGTTGAGCGGCCCACTGCAACGGCGTGTGCGGCTTGGGCACCAGCCAGCTCACGCTGGCGGTCACCGCGGCCGGCCCACCACGCACGCCCTTCTTGGCCATGCTCACCTGCCGGGCCAAATCAAAGATGCCGATGATGTCCTCGTCCCGCTCGCCGGGAAAACCACACATGAAATAGAGCTTGACGGAGTTCCACCCTGCGGCATACGCCTGCTTGAGGCCCTCGAACAAATCACCGTCTGTGACCTTCTTCTTCAGGGCCGCTCGCATATCATCCGCCGCAGCCTCGGGAGCCAGGGTCAACCCACCCTTCCGCACGCTGTTGGTCATCCACGGAATGTTCGCCAGCATCTTGTCGACACGCAGCGAGGGCACGGACAGATTGACCCGCCGGCGCGCAAAACGCTCATTGAGGCGCTCGGCAAGATCGCGGAGCTTGGGATAGTCCGCGGTCGAAAGGCTCAACAGACCGATCTCCTCCTGCCCCGTCGCCGCCCAGGCCTGCTCGGCAATCTCGATGATCCGGTCCACCGCACGCAGCCGCAACGGCCGTTTGGTGAAGCCGGCATGGCAAAACCGGCAACGCTGCGGACATCCACGCATGATCTCGATACCGATGCGGTCGTGCACCACCTCCGTGTACGGCACCAACGGCCGCGTCGGAAACGCCGCATCCTCGAAGTTCGGCGTCTGGCAGCGGCTGATCGTGGCTGGCGGCACGAAACCGGTCGGGCAGGCGCTGGAAGGATGCAGCCCCGCCAGCGTGCCGTCCGGAAGATACTCAGGCTCGTACAAACCGGGAGCGTAAATCCACTCGAACTGCCGGGCCATCTCCAGGATCACATCCCGCCGCGAAGCACCCTCGCGCTTCATGCGCCGGTGCAACTCGACGATGGCCTTCATGCTCTCCTCGCCGTCGCCCATCACCATCAGATCGAAGAAGGGGGCGAATGGCTCGGGGGCATCAACCTGCGATCCGCCAGCAATAACCAGCGGATGATGCTCCTGGCGGTCCGCCGCCCGAAACGGAATGCCCGCCAAGTCCAACAGCAGCAGCACCGTGCCGCACGACAACTCATACTGCAACGAGATGGCGAGAATATCCGCTTCGCTGACCCGCTGCCGTGTATCCCAGGTAAACAGCGGAATGCCCCGCTGCCGCATCACCTGTTCGGCATCGATCCAGGGGGCGTAAACCCGCTCGGCACAGACGCCGGGCAGATGATTGCACAGCCAGTAGAGGATTTGGCAGCCCAGATGGCTCATGCCAATCGAGTAGGTGTCAGGGAATGCGATGGCGACGCGAACCTCCGCCCGCTCCCAGTCGCCGGTGTTGACGAGTTGGTTCCACTCGCGACCGATGTACTGGCCCGGCTGCTGAACGAAAGGCAGGAACTCCTCACTGATTCGCTCGGCAAGCGTCATGATCGCGTCATCCGAATCTGAAACCCGACGGGCATGCACCCCGAGAACACTACGCGGGCATTATAGGATCGCTCGTCGCAGACAGCCACGCTGCCGGCACCATGCTCCCGTATACACCCCATATGTGAGACGATCGCTCTCGGCAGATGAGCCCGCTCCCTGCGAGCCCCGAAGATGGAGCGAAGGCGAGAACACACACGTGCACCTTCGCCAAGCGGCAACAGTGACAATCAGGCTAATCAGCGGAGGGTCATCGCTGGCGGTAGGTGATCCGCCCGCGGCTCAGATCATAGGGGGAAACCTCAACGGTCACGGTATCGCCAGGCACGATGCGAATGAAGTGCTTGCGCATCTTGCCGGCAATGTGGGCGAGGACTTCGTGTTTGACGTCGCCAGTCTGTACCTCGACGATAAACTGGGCGTTGGGCAGTGCTTTCACTACCCGAGCTTCGAACTGGATACTCTCCGTTTGGGCCACGATCGACCTACCTCAACAGACTCCTACGGCTGACACCGACCGCTACGCACGGCGGCACCCGGCGTCGAAAGCACCATTATCTTCTTTCGGCGTCCCAAAGCAAATCCTTTCGCGCCGTCGCGGGGTCCGCTTCACAAGGCACGGCCAAGAACGGAGCACGTTCTTCCATGGCGTCCCCCCCCTGCCCGCGTGTCCCCGGCCCTGCTTTTGGGTATGCTTTTGCCCATGGCCGACCCGCAACATAACCCGCCAGACCGACCCGGCCAACCACCTTACGCCGCCCGGCAGGCAGCCCTGGCGGTCTTGGCCGACCTGCGCGAGGACCGCCGCACCAGCCGGGAGTCCCTCGAATCCCTCATCGAAGGCGGCCGACTGCCCCCGGGCGAAAGGGGCTTGGCTGCGGAGTTGGTCCTCGGGGTGGTCCGACATCGCCTCACACTGGCCCGGCTTCTCGGGGGCTTGGCGGCTCACGGCTGGCAGCGGATCAACCACCGTCTCCAGCACATCCTGCAGCTCGGGGCCTACCAGTTGATCTGGCTGGACGGCATCCCCCCCTTCGCGGCCGTCGCTGAGGCGGTGGACCAAGCCAAGGCGGAAGGCGGCGTTCGGGCGGGGCGGTTCGTCAACGCCGTGCTCCGGCAACTCCAGCGGGAAATCGAGCAGCGGCGGGTGCCCATCAGCCAAAGCGATTCGCGCCGAGCGATCCCCGTGGACGCAGACCAGTGTTGCCAGTTTAGCCGCGAAGTATTACCGGACCCTGGCGAGCAACCGGTGGACTACTGGGCGGCGGCGACCTCGCACCCGGATTGGCTGGTCGCGCGGTGGGTCACGGCCTTCGGGCTGACCACGGCTCGGCAAATCTGCCTCGCGGGCATCTGCCGCCCGACCACCGTCCTGCGGCCCAACCCGCTGCGGACAAACGCGACGGACCTCGCCGCCCGCATGTCGGAAGAAGGCGTCAAGGTGCAACTGCACGCAGAGGAAGACGTGGTCACCGTGGACCCCGGCGTACCGCTCGCCCGGACCAAGGCGTTTGCGGAAGGCCTGTTCCAGGCGCAGGACCGCACCGCCATGGCCGTCGTCCGGGCGATGGATCCGCAACCGGGGCAGGTGGTCCTCGATCTCTGTGCCGGCCCGGGCACCAAGACGACGCAACTGGCCGAGCTGATGCGCGATACCGGCCTGATCCTGGCCAGCGACAAGGACGCACAGCGGCTCGCCCAGGTGTCCGAGAATAGCGGCCGACTCGGACTGACCTGCGTACGAACGGCCATGCCGACCGAGATCGAGCAGGCCGTCCGCGGCATGGATCGCTTGGATTGGATCCTGGTCGACGCTCCGTGCGGCAATACCGGGGTACTCGCCCGGCGTCCCGAAGCCCGCTATCGCGTCAGCCGACGCGGCCTCGAAGACCTGTCACGCCTGCAGTTGGACCTTCTGAGTCGGGCCCACCGCCTCGCGGGTCCGCAAACCCGCATCATGTACAGCACATGCAGCCTCGAACTGGAAGAGGACGAGCACGTCGTGGAGCGATTTCTCGCCCGGCACGACGCATGGAAACTGATCGACAGCCGCCGGACGTTCCCCGACCCAGGGCTCCAACCCGGCTCGTGGCATGACGGCGGTTACTGGGCCCATCTTGCCCGACTCTGACACACCCCGCGAAGGCGTCAACGGCCGGATCGTGAACGAACACTCTTGCGGCGTGCGATCTGAACTTGACCCGCGAACCATCCGATGAGGAAACAGGCGAACCACGCGTGCCGGCGTACCCGGCCCGCCCACAGATACCGGATCAAGCACCATGCCCCCACCTGACCCACCAACCCTGTTCATGCTCCTGGTCCTGGCCGGCGGCGTCTGCGTCTTCCTGCGCCTCGTGGCCAAGGAGAAGCACCGTCGCGAGAAGTGGCTTCAGTACCGCCTCGACAAGAAGATCAAGGAGCTACAGGAGAAGCAGGCCGCCCAAGCCGCCAACGAGACCGCGTGATCCACGCTTCGCAGACCGCCCCGCACGGATGGTCTGCCCGCACTTGAGGCATAACCGGCGGCAGGCCGCTCATTCGCACCCGTTGGCCTTCAACATCGCCCGGGCTTCGTCGATGACCACTTCCCGCAACTCACGCGGCTGGATCACCTTGACCCGCGAACCCCAGCCAAGCACGAACCGCCGGATCTCCGCCACGGCATCCTTGGGGATGGGCAGCGTCAGGCGGGTGCGACCGTCGCGCAACTCCTTGAGCTCCTGACGCGGATGCCACGAGCGTTCTTTCACCGCCTGGGCCACCTCCGGTACAAACTCCAGCACCACCCGCAGGCAGTCGCCCGGCCGGCCGATAAAACGCCCAAAACGATTGCTCAGCAGCGTCTCGGGATCGTAGTGCTCCCACTCGAAGTTGTCCTCCGTCACCCGCACCTGCCCGATGCGCGACATGGCGAAATGCCGAACCTCCCGCGTGCCCTCGTTGCGGGCAATCAGATACCAGTCGCCGTCTACGCACGCGATGTGAAGCGGCTCGACACGACGCGGGCTCGGGGTCTCATCCTTGAGCCCCTGGTAGGTCATCTCGATCACCCGACAGGCTCGCAAGGCGGCAAAGGCATTGGACCACATTCTCTCGTCGATCAACCTGCCGGGCGCCGCGTGAAAACTGACCTGTCCGCGAACGATAACCGGATCGACATCGACCGGATCGGTCATGCGCTCGCAGATCTTGCTGTAGAGCGAATGAAGGGTATCCGCCAGGGGCGTGCCGCGAGCCTGACGCACGAACTGCTCGGCCGTCAGGAGATACAACAACTCGCCTTCGCTGAGCCGCACCATCGGCAGCACGTACTGCAGATCGGTGTACCGGTATGTATTGGCCCGGCTGTCAAATTCGATCGGAGCCCCCTGCCGATCGCGCATGAAGTTGATGTCCCGGCGTACCGTTCGGACATTAACCTCCAGGTCAGCGGCCAGACGGGCGCAAGTCACCGGTCTCCCGGAACGCAATTCCTTATCGATACGAAAGATACGAGCGAGCGCGGCCGGCCCTGTCCGGGGCGGCACGCCCACCGCTGGCTTCTCCGACGGGCTCTTGGGGGGCATGCGGACTCTGCTCCTAGAAAAAAAACTTCCCACCCGCATGGGTCGGACACCATATGTCCTACCCCACAATGTACTCTGCTCCCGGTGACGAAGCAAGGGCCGTGTCGGCCTTTGCGGGCTTCACTGGATCGATTCAGCCTCGGGCTGGATTGGAGTACCAACCATGCCGTCCAACCATGCCGCTCACCGCCATCCCCGCGTTTTGACCGCCGCCCAATCCGCCCGGCCGTCTCAGCAACTCACCCGGAAACCTTTCACGTCCACCGACGCCGCACTGGAAGCCATGGCCGAGATCATCCGCGCTCGCCAGGCCGTGGACCAGTTCGATCGCATCATCGAAGTGCCGTCCAGGCAAACCCTGGTCCAAAGAGCCCGCCGGCTAACCAAGCAGTTCCACGCCCGCCTTGCCGCCTCACGCGACCGACTGCCCATCGTCGAACGATGCTACATGCTACGGCTTCGGCCGGTGGAGATCGAGGCGCTACTGGTTACCGCCCTCGGCAGAATCGGCATGTTGAGCTACTCCTGCTCGACGCTGAGCCAAATCACCGAGTTGCTGCGTCCGTCCCAGCGCGACGGTCTGACCCTCATGCGCTCGGTCACCCTCCGTGGCCGACTCGCCGCAAGCGAGACGCTCATGCTCGATGACGACGACGAAGAGGACCAGGAACCCTGCGAGCGAACGCTCCTTCTCGATCGCGCGATCGTCGACGAACTCGTGCACGGCAAGACTCTCGCCGCCCACCGCGCCGACGTGCGGAGCGAGAAGGATTTGCATCGCTGGCTGCGCAAGGTGACCGCCGCCATCGCACGCTACGCGGAGTTGATGGCCGAGATCGCCGACAACAACCCCTTCGCTCCGCGCAGTCGTCGGTACCGCCAGGCGATGCGCCAACGACTCTCTGAGCTCCATGATATCCTCAACCTGCACCCCAAGTGGGGTCTGTCTCGACTGCTGGCTGAGGTCGATCGTGATCGGGGCCGCGAGATAATTCTGCTGGCCCTGGTCGGCAAGGCACTGGCTCATCTGCCCGCGGACCACGACCTCTTCACCGGCGAGTACCTCGTCTGGGCATGCACACGAGACCCGCTCGACTACGAGGACGGCTTTGCCGAGTTGACGCCGGCCGCTCCACTGGTGCGCAGCGAACTTATTCGCCCGTGTCAGGGGACTGACTCGTTTGTGAGCGATCGGCCCGATGATCTCAAAACCGTGGAGTTTGAGCTCGGCGAACGTGCCTTGACACTGCTCGGGGTGGAACGCTGCACCTCCCCGGCAATTCGCCGCGCCGCCGGGCTGCGCGCCCCCAAAATGCGCCTCGACCAGTTGGTGCTCTCCAACGCGGTCAACGAATGTCTGAGCATGGCCCTCGTACAGGCCCGGCAGCATCGGCGGCTGATGGAGGACTGGGGTCTCGGCCAGCGGATCACCTACGGGCGAGCGGTCACCCTCCTGTTCGAGGGCCCGCCCGGCGTGGGCAAGACCGCCGCCGCCGAAGCCCTCGCCGCCGAGCTGGATCGGCACATCCTCGTCGTGGATTACTCCAAGATCCAGAACTGCTTCGTCGGCGAGACCGAGAAGCGCATCGTCAAGACGTTTCGCAACGCGGCCCGGCATGGCGCCGTGCTCTTCTGGGACGAGGCCGACGCGATGTTCTTCGACCGTGATACGAGCACACACAGTTGGGAGGTTCGCGATGTTAATGTGCTCCTCCAGGAGCTTGAACGCTTCGAAGGCGTATGCGTCCTCGCGACCAACCGCAAGGTCAGCCTCGATCCGGCGCTGGAGCGACGTATCAGCCTCAAGGTGCGTTTCGATCGCCCGGACGCGGCGATGCGGGCGGCCATCTGGCGCAAGCTGCTGCCTGAGACGCTGCCGCTGGCGGAGGATGTGGACCTCGCGGAGTTGAGCGCGGCCGACCTGTCCGGCGGGCAAATCAAGAACGCCCTGCTCAACGCCGCCCGCCGGGCCTTGTGCCGTGGCGAAGACAGCGTCGTGAGCATGGCCGACTTCCGCCACGCGGTGCAATCCGAACTGGAGGGCTCCCTCGCCGCCGACCACCGCCCGCGGATCGGCTTCCGCACTGGCGCGACGTGAGGAACGACCGGGGCGATCAGATCCCGCGCGGCAATCAGAGCCGTGCCCGGAAGGAAGCGGTTCTGCGCTACCCAGCGCACCGCTCCCTTGCGGTCGCGGCTCTGCTGCCAAAACCGTTTCCTCTCCGTCGGCAGCCCCAATGGCCAATGAAGCCCGAATCGCGAATGTTGAAAGGGAAGAGATGGAGTGTCAGGCCGACCTCTCTGTTGTCTCAGTTACCTCCTTGTTCAATGATTGCCCCTGGAGGTTCGACTCGTGAACGGCTTCCCGATTTCGGACGTGGGCATTCATTGGTCATTCGGGCTTCGTCATTGATTGGTCATTGGGGTTCGGGCATTCGCCATTCTCCCCCTATGTTTGCGGACGCCTCCCACATCCGGTATCTTCCTCGCACACGTTTACGTTTCGTGGTTTGACAGCGTTGCGGAGACCTCTTATGTCCACCCCGCCCGCTCCCGCAAACAGCGGCCCGCCGACCGCAGCCGACCTGCGCCGACTGTTCAAAGCCGTGCCCCAGGCCGACCGCGACGGTCACCAGGCGTGGGCCATCCGCGTGTGGCGGAGCCTCTCCTGGCTCGAACGGGCCGAGCAGGCCGGCGACGCCGAGGGCCGCTTCATCAATGCCTGGATCGCCTTCAACGCCCTCTACGGCCGGCTCGACGACAACAACCGCCCCACCAGCGAGCGCCTCGCCTACCGCGAGTTCCTGCGGACCGTCGCCGACCTCGACGCCGACGGCGGCTTGACCCGTCTGCTGGCCACCCGCTGGTTCCAGACCTCCGCCGCCCGCCTCGTGGCCGACCGCTATCTCGACGAACGCTTCTGGCTTGCTCCGGACACCTATTCCGACGAGCAGGCCGGCCGGACCGACCGCCGCTTTTCCATAGATCTCGCCCACCACCGCGTCTCTCCCTGCCTCAAGGAGCTCGTGGACCGACTCTATATCATGCGTCAGCAGATCTTCCACGGCGCCGCCACCCAGGGCAGCCGCCTCAACCGCACCACCCTCGACCGTTCCTCCCGCCTCCTCCTCGCCCTGCTCCCCCTTGTCCTGGAAGCCGTCATCCGCTATGGTATCCCCCACAACTGGCCGGCGGTGGCGTTCCCGCCGGAAGAAGGACAAGGTTGAGCGCAGGAACAGATGGGAGCGCGCGCTGTGACGTCCACAAGCGATGTACTGCACTTAGTGACCCCCAATACAGTGCGGGTTAACGAACTCCTGAAGGGGGACTTCCTTGATCTTGGAGCAGCAGGTCCCGGAACCCTCAAGAGTATCCTCAAATACCACGGCCTTGCGGCCGAGCTGTTTCCGGGCATCGTTACCGGCGTTACTTGTTGGCCGTTCTTGTGTGTCGCCAGAGCCCCCCAGCGTTTCAAGACAGTCCGCAAGCGCATCGAGACTCTCAAGAAGAATGGCAAGTGTTGCCACTATGGTCCAGGATCGCGAACCGGCGCCACAACACTGCCAGCGACGTATCGGTCAGCTTGGAAGGAGATCAAAGCACAAAACAGCGCTCTCACACATTTTCTACAACGCACGAGGTTCGATGGACGTCCGAACGTGTTCAGGACATCGCGGCAGTGGCGTACAGCACTTCGCCAGCACGTCTCCGCTGACGGAAAGCGGTTTCTTGACATGATATGGAAAGACAAAACGGGAAAGCGGTTTGATGAGGTCACTCCTTTCGGCGACGTCATTAGTGGTATCCTTAAGAGTCGTCCTAAACCTAATGATCGCCTTTACCACGCAGCCTTTTGCTACGCCTTCTTTAACTGCGTTTACGGTGTTAAGGGCGAAGATACAAGGCGGAAAGCACGGGAGATCGCAGACACGACTTGGCCCAAGGCCCTATTGAAGGGTTTAGGAGAGGGGTGGCTTCCAGTCCAGATCATGTCCGGCGTGAACCACAAGCTGATCTCCTGGCTAGAAAAGGCAAACCAGGAGCACAAACCACCGCTCCTTAAGGTCGCCCAGAAGGCAACGGGGGAGGACCGCCCTGTAAA
>Ga0209722_1000648_pt1 | contig 36453 bp, 29 predicted proteins | sample BioC12SIPDNA_2_FD_185745 | JGI IMG/M metagenome (GOLD analysis project Ga0209722, IMG submission 185745) | Anaerobic biogas reactor microbial communites from Washington, USA - Biogas_R1_A C12 SIP DNA (SPAdes) (version 2) | ecosystem: Engineered > Bioreactor > Anaerobic > Unclassified | place... | reverse complement strand
GCGTGCGGCGATGGCAGGGACACCCTCGCCACGACGAAAGGAAGAGACGATCTCCCCGGGATCATCAGCCCCCAACTTCTGCATACACCCAGTCTCAACAGGTGTCAAGTAATTCGGAGACTCTACATAGGCTACCAGCTGGCAGGTCACGGAAGACCGCGGGGGTCGCCGCCAGATCCTCGAGGCTTACGCTCCCGGGGAATCCTCCCCGCTAAACGGTTCCGGGATCCCCGGAGAACCTTTTCTGCTGCTGCCGCTGCCGCGAAACCGCGCAACAGAGAAATACATCAAGGGGTTCAAACAATGGTGATGGTTCCGCGCCCGGGCCCGGACGGTCCCCCCCCTCCCGGAGGCACCCGTGCCTCGGAATACCCCGGAAGCCCGGCCCTGCCGGGGTCGAGAGGTGGCCCGTGACGAGCCAGGGCGGTTCCCGGATCGCGGTCATCGCCGCAGTCGCCGGCAACCTGATCATCGCGGCGATCAAGTTCATCGCGGCCGCGATCACCGGCTCGTCGGCCATGATCTCCGAGGGCATTCATTCGCTCGTCGACACGGGCAACGGCCTCCTCGTATTGCTCGGGATGAACCGCGCGAAACGACCTGCCGACGAGGGCCACCCGTTCGGTTACGGCAAGTCGCTGTACTACTGGACGCACATCGTTGCCGTATCCATCTTTGGAATCGGCGGCGGCATGTCGCTGTACGAGGGCATCTCGCACATCCGCCATGTCGCGCCGGGCGCCGCTCTCGGCGACCCGACGGTTGCCTACATCGTGCTCGCGATCTCGCTCGTCGTCGAGGGCGGGTCCTGGGGGATCGCCACGAAGCAGTTATTCGAGGCAAAGGGGGACCTTGGCGTGTGGGAGTTCATCCGGCGGTCCAAGGACCCGAGCCTCTACACGGTGGTGCTCGAGGACAGCGCGGCACTGCTCGGCCTGGTCTTCGCCTTCACCGGCATCTTTCTCGGCCACCTCTTCGACAACGCCTACCTCGACGGAGCGGCCTCGATCGCGATCGGCCTGCTGCTGATGAGCGTGGCCTGGGTGCTCGCGTCTCGCACCATGGGGCTCCTCGTGGGGGAGGGAGTGACCCCTGCCGAGCTCGCCGATATCCGGCGACACGTCGAGGCGGACCCCATGGTCGCGCGCGCCGGCGACATCCTGACGATGTACATGGGACCCCAGGACCTGCTCGTGAACATGGGCGTCTGTTTCACCGCGGGCACGACTGCCGAGGAGATGCACGGGGCGATCCGGAGGATCGAGGCGGACCTCCAGGCCGCGTACCCCGAGATCAACCGGGTCTACATCGAGGCCGAATCTCTGCCGGCTGGGGACTCGACTGGGGTCTGCCCGTCGGGGAGCCAGCGGACTTCCCCGTAACCCGGGACCGTGGCGCCGGCCTCAGTAGCCTGGAGAGCAGAGCTGGGGCGGGACGCGAGTTAGACGGCGCGGGAAGATCCCCGGGCTCAGGACGGGGGCGGGATCGCCGCTGATACCGGTCGGAGTGCTCTCGCCCCACCTCCTTCGATCTCTCGGTGCCCTGCCCGGGAAGTGTGGGTCGATATGGCAGTCCCGGAAGCTTCGATTCCACGGCTGTTTCAGCTCTCGATCCTGCCACAGCTCCGCAGGGCGCACGGTTGCAGGAACGACGAGGTTGATCACGACGACAATGACGGGCACGGAAGAGCGCAGGGCCTCCCGTCTCCCGGACTGCAGGCGGGGGGAACGGCGCTCGACAATGATTCCCGGACAGGTTCACCACGACGGCGGTGACGCCCGGGATCGAAAGAGCCCCCCCGATTTTTCGGAGGCTGGGCCCCCTTACCACGAGCTCGCCCGGGGCCGGCATCCGGATCGGAGATCGCGACCGGCAGCCGACCGGTCTCGCCGCCCGCGTGGATAGGATGGTCGGTGTCGGCACTGGGGACCTGTAACGGCCCATCTCACCGTTCCCGTGGATCGACCGGAAGTCACGGGACCGACAGGGACTGACCGCGCGGAGAGATCCCGCTCTGTCTCCTCGGGCGATCCCCGGGCAAGGGCAGACCCGGTCCGCGATGGACAGGCACCCGTTCTCGGAGCCACCGGGCCAGACCTCCCCCCCGAGACTGATTCCCGATCGAGGACAACCAGTGCTGTCCAAGGCACAGTGGGCCACGGGAGGTCTAGGATATTACGCATCGGTCGCCGTGAAAGGACGCCCCCCGAGCTCTCGGTCGCACACATCCCAATCCCGGGCATGAGCGGCCCCATGACCGAGCACCAGGCTTGGAAGGTGATCGGTAGCGAGGTTGCGGAGCTCGACCGCCGGGCCCGGCTGACGCTGGTCACGAGCGGTCTCGACCTGGACCATGGGGGCCGCTCCCGTCACAGGGTATTTATCGCGTATCTCCCGGGGCGGAACGCCGTGGTGATGCTCTCTCTGGAGCCCGACCCGGGCAGCGAGGACGTCGAGAGCGCCGGCCCTGTCCTGACCCGCCGCCTCCGACCCGCGGACGCGGTCGATGCAGCGAGGCCGCAGCTTCCCTGCCCCTTCCGCAACTCGCCCGGGTTGATGGCCGATTTTTAAGCCAGCGGTGTCGACTTCCTGGACGAACCCGCCGACATGAAGCTCGAGAGCCGGGTCCTGCCGTCCGGGGAGGCAGTCTGAGTCACCTGCGACTGGGACCGGGAGCTCGCCACACCGTTCGCGCCCGTGAACGACTGAAGCCTGGCGGATGGTTGCCGGCCAGTACCCGGTCAGTTCCCCCGGAGGCCGGACTCGTTCTCCTCGACCCGGGCCCGAACGATCCGCGCGATCAGGTCCGCGGGGAGCGGTCGATCCGCCCTGAACCGCACGGTGGTTCCGGAGACGGAGTACCCCTCCAGGTCGTCCCGGAACCGCTCGACGACTGCCCGGCTCGCCACGATCAGGCTGTCGTGATCCCTGAAAGCGGCGAAGTGTACCAGAGGCCCGTTCTGGAGGAACGTCGGTACACCGTGGCTGATCGTCTCCCTGGCCTCCGGGGCCGCCTCCCGGATCGCCCGGCGCAGCTGCTCGAGGACTTCCCGGTCCTTCGCCGGGATGGATGCGAGGTAATCGTCCACGGTCGTCTCCCTCACGTATCGCTGTCCCGTCATCCCGTGCCCACGTCCACTCTCGTCGTTCGCGGTCATAATACCCTCGCCGCGCACCGGGCCGGCGAGAATCCGCGCTGGACCGGTCGGCCGCGATCGACAGGTATAGTACGCAGGGGCCCCATCCTGAATGGTACAGGAGAACGGACGAAACAACATGAAGCGCAGTATTATCACGATCGACGAGGAGCTGTGCACGGGCTGCGGCCAGTGCGTGCCCGACTGCCCTGAGGGGGCGCTGCAGGTGATCGAGGGGAAGGCCCGGCTGGTGAGCGACCTCTTCTGCGACGGGCTCGGCGCCTGCATCGGCACCTGCCCCGAGGGGGCGATCTCGGTCATCGAGCGGGAGGCAGAGCCGTACGACGAGTGGATCGTGATGGGTAACATCGCCCGGCAGGGCGAGGCAGTCATCCGGGCGCATCTCGAGCACCTGGCTCACCACGGCGAGGCCGAGCTGTATTCCCAGGCGCTCGCGTACCTGGAGGAGAACAGGATCGCGGTGCCGGACCACGACGCCGCCCTGTGCGCACCGGGGTCTGCCGGGACCAGCGATCGCCCCTTTGCCGGCTGCCCGGGCGTAGCGCCCCGGGTGATCGAGATGGCGCCGTCGACACCCCCCGGGAGCTCTGCCGGGGCGACTCCCTCCGAGCTCAGACAGTGGCCGATCCAGCTGGGGCTCCAGCACCCGGATGCTGCCTACTTCGAAAACGCCGACCTGCTGATCACCGGCGACTGCGTCCCGTTCGCCCACCCGGATTTCCACCGCGAGTTCCTGGAGGGCCGGATCCTCATCATGTTCTGTCCGAAGCTCGACGCCGAGATCGAGGAGTACGTCGAGAAGCTCGCAGGAATCCTCTCCCGGCACCGGATCAACTCGATCACGGTCGTCCACATGGAGGTGCCGTGCTGCAGCGGGACACGGTATATCGTCGACAGGGCCCTCGAGCACTCGGGTTCGGGAGTTCCCGTGACTGAGCACACGGTCTCGATCCGGGGGGAGATCCTTCCACCATGAACGATGCTCCGGGGTGCGGGACGTGATGAGGCCCATCGTATCCATCGAGGAGTACCGGTGCACGGGCTGCGGGCTCTGCCTCCCCGACTGCCCGGTGGGTGCGCTCGAGGTCCGGGATGGGAAATCGCGGCTTATCAGCGAGCACCTCTGCGACGGCGCGGGCACCTGCGTCAGCGCCTGCCCCAACGAGGCGATCCGCATCGTGGCGCGGGAGGCGGAACCCTACGACGAGGAGCGTGTGGTCCGGTGGATCACCTGCCAGGGAGCCCCGATCGTACGGGCGCACCTCGAGGCCCTCCTCTGCCACGGCGAGACGGCCCTCTACCGGCAGGCGCTCGATCTCCTGGTCGCGGCGTGCGTCGCGGTGCCCCCCCACGGTCCGCAGGATCCCGGCAGGGGTGGGGACGGGACGACCGGGTAGAGCGGCGGTGACAGGGGTCTAACCCGCCCCGATCGAACGGCCCCTGACGGCGGGGGATTGGCGTTCCGTCCCGGGTCTCGAGATTTTCCCGGCTCACCACAATTGGCCTAACCAGGCAGAGGTCAGGGGAGTCCGGGGGCGGGCACTTCATCGGGGGTCGACCGCCGGACCACGTTTCTTCCTGGAGAGCGGCGTGCATAGCGAGATCGATTCCTCCCGTGGCGACGGATCGAGCGACATCCCCGAGGACGCACCCCTCCCCCTGCCGTGAGAGGAGGGAGTCGCGCTGCCACCCGGCGGGGATGACGCGGCGACGGTTCCCGGGTTGACGCCGCTGGGCTGACTCTTCCCCGCGCCCAGGGCCGCTGCCCCCGCGAGCGGCGGTCCATCACTGTCCGGAACAGCGCGGAAAAGTGTGGCGAAGGAGCCGGGAGCGCCGCCCGCTCGGCCCGCCCGATCCGCGCGGTCGGCCCCCCGGGCACAGGGACCCCCTTCTTCTGGTGCGCGGGGCCGGACCCGCCGCCATCGAAACAACGCCCCCCCGCTCCCTGCGACCATATTCTCCCTACACGGGAGGCGGGCCCGCCCTGATCGGTCCGGTTATATCTTCCCGGGCCGAGATAAGAGAACGGCATGAGCGACGGCCTCTCCCCCGGTATGCGGCAGTACCTCGCGGCAAAACGGGAGCACCCCGACGCCCTCCTTCTCTGCCGGATGGGCGACTTCTACGAGACCTTCGGGCCCGACGCCGAGACCGTTGCCCGCGAGCTCGATATCGTGCTGACCTCGCGCGGCACCGACAGGGACGGCAACCGGATCCCGCTGGCGGGCGTACCATTCCACGCGGCCGAGTCGTACATCAACCGCCTTGTCCGGAAGGGCTACCGGGTAGCGATAGCAGAGCAGATGGAGGACCCGAAGAGAGCGAAGGGGCTCGTCCGGCGCGAGGTGGTCCGTGTCGTGACCCCGGGGACGCTCGTGGACGGGGCGATGCTCGACGCGCCGCAGGCCCGATATCTGATGGCGGTCGCACCGGGGACGGGCGAGACCGGTATCGCGGCCCTGGACGCCTCCACCGGCGAGTTCTCGGCGTTCACAGTCTCGAACGCGGAGGCGGGGTCCGCTCTGATAGCCGAGATGGCCCGGCGCGCACCCGAGGAGGTGCTGGTCCCGGAGGGGCTCGATGGCCCGCTCCTCAAGGCCGTTGCCTCCGAGGGGGGCCTCGTCACGCGCCGGCCGACCGGGGAGTTCGACGCGTCGGAGGCTGTGCGCCGCCTGGGAGAGAGGTTCGGCCGGACGTTCGAAGCCGACGGAGCTGTGGCGGCGGCAGGTGCCGCGCTCGCCTACGCCGAGGCCATGAACAATGCTCCCCTCCCCCAGGTTGCCGGCCTCTCGCTCGCCGAACCGACGGGCACGGAACCGGTCCTGGACGCCATCACGATCCGGAACCTGGAGTTGACCCGTCCGATCCGTGACGACCGCAAGGGAGGAACCCTGCTCGGCGTTATCGACCGGACAGTGACGCCGATGGGCTCCCGGACCCTCCGCGCCCGGATCGTCAGGCCACTCGCGGAGTCGGGCGCGATCAACCGCCGGCTGGACGCGGTCGGCTTCTTCGCATCCAAGACTGCGGCACGGATGGACCTGCGCCGCAGGCTCAACGGAGTGGGGGACCTGGAGCGGATCACAGCCCGAATCGCCTATGGCAACTGCTCGCCGCGCGACCTCGCGGCTCTCCGCCGGTCGCTCGAGGCCCATCCCGGCATCGTTGAATTGCTCACGAGCGCCGGCGAGCTCCCCGAGCTCGTCGAGGCGGCCGCAGACGGACTTGGAGACCACGCCGAAACAGCCGATCTCCTCGCCCGCGCACTCGTCGACGAGCCCCCCGCTCTCGCCCGGAGCGGTGGCATGCTCCGGGCGGGGTTCGACCCGGAACTCGACAGGCTTCGGGAGCTCGCGGCATCGGGACGCGACTGGATCGCAGGACTCCAGCAGACCGAGCGCGAGCGGACCGGGCTGAAGTCCCTGAAGATCGGTTACAACCGGGTCTTCGGCTACTACGTCGAGGTCTCGAAATCACAGGCCGACCGGGTGCCCCCCGAGTACGAGCGGCGTCAGACGACCGCCTCCGCCGAACGGTTCACCCTGCCGGGCCTGCGCGAAAAAGAGACCGAGATCGCGCACGCCGACGAGCGGCTCGCCGAGCGGGAACAGGAAGTCTGGGAGGAGGTCATCGATGCGCTCAGGCCCGCGGTGCCGGGCCTCCAGGCAGCGGCAAGAGCCCTCGGGCTGCTCGACCTTTTCGCCGGGCTCGCCGAGGTTGCCGTCTGCGCCAACTACACCCGTCCGACGGTAGATGACGGGACCGCGATCCTGATCCGCGGAGGCCGGCACCCCGTGGTCGAGCAGCAGACGACCGAACCGTTCGTGCCGAACGATACCGTCCTCGACACAGGAAGCGAGCAGCTGCTGATCATCACCGGGGCGAACATGGCCGGGAAATCCACCTACATGCGGGCGGTCGCCCTCATAACGGTGATGGCACAGTGCGGGTTCTTCGTCCCGGCCGATCACGCGACAGTCGGCGTCGTCGACCGGGTTTTCACCCGGGTCGGGGCCTTCGACGACCTGGCATCGGGCCAGTCCACGTTCATGGTCGAGATGCTGGAGCTCGCGAATATCCTGGTCCATGCGACGCCGCGGAGCCTGGTCGTCCTGGACGAGATCGGGCGGGGGACCAGCACGCTCGACGGGTACGCGATCGCCCGGGCCGTGCTCGAATTCCTGCATGGGAAGGGAAAGGCCGGCCCGCGGACGCTCTTCGCGACCCATTTCCACGAACTGGTCGAGGCCGAGAACGACCTCGCCCGCGTCCGGAACTTTCACATGGCCGTCAAGGACACCGGGACATCGGTGATCTTCACGCGGAGCATCATCCCCGGAGCCACCGACCGTTCCTACGGCGTCCACGTTGCAGAGCTCGCGGGGGTCCCGGCACGGGTGATCGAGCGGGCCCGGGTCCTGCTCGAGGACCTGGTCCGACGCGAGGCTGCCCGTGAGCCCGGCACGGGACCGCGGCGCGTGCGGTACACACAGATGCTCCTCCCGGTGGAGAACGATGCGAACCGGCCCCCCGAGCCCCCGATCCTGGTAACGCTCCGCGCCCTCGATCCCGACCGGATGACCCCGCTCGAGGCGCTTCAGGCGCTCTACCGACTTAAAGAGGAGGCCGGGGAATGACCGGGTCCGCGATCAGACCGCTGGACCCGACTACGATTACCAAGATCGCGGCCGGCGAGGTGATCGAACGGCCGGCATCCGTGGTGAAGGAGCTGGTCGAGAACGCGCTCGACGCAGGGGCCGGGCGGATCGATGTAGGCATCCGGTCGCGAGACGGAGCGATCGCAATGATCAGGGTGACCGACGACGGTTCCGGGATGTCGGCGGAGGATCTCCGGATCGCCGTCCTCCCCCACACCACCTCGAAGCTCAGGGGGATCGACGACCTTGCCTCGGTCCGGACCCTGGGCTTCCGGGGCGAGGCCCTCGCCTCGATCGCCGCGGTTGCCCGGCTCACCATCGTCTCGCGCCGCCCCCGGGATCTGCTGGGAAGCCGGCTCGTCGTGATGGGCGGCGCCGTGCTGGAGGAGAATGAAAACCCCGCTCCGGTAGGGACCAGGGTCCAGGTCGAAGAGCTCTTCCACAACACCCCGGCCCGGAGAAAGTTCCAGAAGACGCTCGGGACCGAGATCGCCCACGTCGCCGGGACGGTCGAGCGGCTCGCGCTCTCCCGTCCCGATGTCGCGTTCAAGCTCACACACAACGGCCGAACCCGGCTCGCGACCCCCGGCACCGGGGTTTCCGAAGCGGTCACCGCACTTCTCGGCCCCGAGCTGGCTGGCGGACTGCTGCCGGTCGAGGGCGAGAGCGCGCTCTGCCGGGTCTCGGGGTACGTCGCCCCGCCGTCGGTCAGGCGGCCGAACCCGTACCAGGTCTTCGTCGCGGTCAACGGGCGGATCGTACAGAGCGCGCCGCTCGTCGCGGCCGTCCGGGCCGGGTACGGGACCCTGCTCCCGTCGGACCGGCACCCGGTCGCGGTGATCGCCCTCGAGATCGATACCGGGCTCGTCGACGTCAACGTCCACCCGGCCAAGCGCCAGGTCCGACTGTCCCGCGAGCCCGAGGTGGCGGAGGCGGTCTCGAGAGCCGTCGCCTCGGCGCTCGGCGTCCTCCGTCCGGTCCCGTCCCCACACGGTCCCCCCGCGCCGGTGCCCCGTCCACCCGGAGATCCCACACCCGCAGCGGCACCCGTCGTCGCCGAGAGGGGTCTCGCCTACGGCCGTCGGACCGAGCGGCAGCTCCGGCAGACCGCGCTCGGGGGGGAACCGGCGCCTGGAGGGGGGCGCGAGGTCGAGGTAATCGGCCAGGTCGGGCTCACCTACCTGGTCGGACGGACGGGCAACGGCGACCTCGTCCTGGTCGACCAGCACGCGGCCCACGAACGGGTGCTCTACGACCGGCTCTCGGCCCCCGGACCGGTCGAAGTCCAGGAGCTCCTGGTCCCCGTCGTGATCGAGTGCACCGCCCGGGAGGCGACCGTCGTCGACGAGAACCGGGATTCGCTGGCCTCTGCCGGTTTCGCAGTGGACGAGTTCGGCGAGAACCGGTACGCGGTCCGGACCGTCCCGGTCTTGCTGGGCCGTGAAGTGGACCCGGCGGTGGTCCGGGAGATCGTGGGCGAGCTGATCGGCGGGGGGAGCGGGCCGGACGCACGGGAGCGTCTCGTCAGGATCGTCGCCTGTCACGGCGCGATCCGGGCCGGGGCCCCGCTCACGTGCGAGCAGGGCGAGCGGCTGATCGGACAGCTCTTCGCGGCGAAGACGCCGCTCACCTGCCCCCACGGGCGGCCGACGGTGGTGACCTTCTCGCGCGGGCGGCTCGAGAAGCTATTCTCGCGGTCCTGATCCGGCGGGGGTGGTTCTCAGGGTCCCCTCAGAACGGTTATCCTGTCTCAACAGAGAAGTACATACCTGGAGGAGGAGCGGGGTGAACGCGGCTCGCGGCGGGGGGTGCCGGCCGAGATGCTCGGCCTGACATTCGACCAGGCGGTCGTCTTCGGCGCGCTTGCCGTGGCGCTCGTGCTCTTCATCGACGGGCGAATTCGCCACGATATTGTCGCGCTGATCGCGCTCTTCATCACCACAGTCACCGGCGTGGTTCCCTGGGACCAGGCCTTTCTGGGTTTTGCGAACAAGGCCGTTATCGTGGTCGCCGCGGTGCTGGTGATCACGCGCGGGCTCCTGAATTCCGGGCTGGTGGAGCGGATCCTGTTCAGGCTCGCAGGGGTGGGAGACAGGCCCAGGCTCCAGATCCTCACTCTCGGCGGGTTGGTGACCGCCCTCTCGGCAGTGATGAGCAATATCGGGGCGCTCGCGCTGATGATGCCGGTCGGGATCGGAATGGCGCGGCGATGCGGCCGCTCGCCATCGCCTCTCCTCCTCTCCCTCGCCTTCTGCTCTCTCCTCGGTGGCCTGATCACCCAGATCGGGACGCCGCCCAACATCATCATCGCCTCGTTCCGCGCGGAGCATGCCCCCGGGCCGTTCACCCTGTTCGACTTTACGCCGGTTGGTCTCGGGGTCGCGCTCGCGGGTCTTCTCTTCATTGCGGCGATAGGCTGGCGCCTGGTGCCCCGCAGACCCGGGCAGGCTGACCCCGGGGATCGTTTCCGGCTGGACGGCTACCTGGCCGAGATCCGGGTGCCCCCGGGTTCTCCGTTCGACGGGCGGTCCCTTGCGGACGTGGCGGAAATCGCTCCGACCGTGGTCCTCGCAGGGCTGGTTCCTGCGAACTCGGGACCGGTCGTCACCGACCCGGACCGCGTGGTCGGGGGTGGCGACCTCCTCCTGGTGCGGGGAGACGCCCCCGCGCTCCAGCAGTTCACCCGGGAGGGCAACCTCGAGATGATGTCGGGCTGCGTGGAGCAGGGGGCGGGTCCGGAATGTGCCCTCTGCGAGGCGGTGGTCCCGGCGGCATCCCCGATCGCGGGGTGCACGGTCCCTGTGGCGGGGCTCGAGATGAAGACGGGGGTCGACCTGGTTGCAGTGGCAAGGCCCGGCGTCACGCCCATGGTCCGCCTGAGCGAGGTCGTGATCGAGCCTTCCGACGTGCTGCTGCTCGCGGGGGCGCCGCCTGCCCTTCGCGAGACGATCCGGACGCTCGGTCTCCTTCCCCTCGCCGATCGAAAGCTCAGGCCCGCTTCCGGTCGTCGGTTAAACCTCGCGATCGGTCTCTTCGGTCTCGCGATCGCGATCACCGCCCTCGGACTGGTCCCTGTCGAGGGTGCCTTCGCGATGGCGGCAGCGGCCATGGTCCTCTTCTCCATCGTCCCGATCCGGGAGGTCTACAACAGCATAGACTGGCCGGTCGTCGTCCTGCTTGCTGCCCTGATCCCGGTCGGCCACGCGCTCGAGACCACCGGGGGTGCCGGGCTGATCGCCGGCGCGCTCCTCGGACTCGAGGGGGAGCTCCCCGTGATCGCACTGGTCGCCACCATGCTCGTGGCCTCTATGCTTGTCACGAACGTAATCAACAATGCCGCGGCCGCAATATTGATGGCCCCAATCGCGATCGGCCTCGCGGCAGGGCTCGAGGCATCGATCGACACCTTTCTGATGGCGGTGGCCATCGGGGCCTCGACCCCGTTCCTGACCCCGATCGGCCACCAGTCGAACGCCCTGATCCTGGAGCCCTCGGGGTTGCAGTTCGGCGACTACTGGCGGCTCGGCCTTCCGCTCTCCCTCGTTGTTTTGGCGGTGGCCACGCCTCTCATCATCCTGTTCTGGCCCCCGTGACAGGAAGGGGGGTCTGAGCAAGGGTTCCCTGTCACGCCGTGACCGGATCACCGCCCCGCGTACCGGGTGCATCGAAAAGACAACGACGCTTGCGAAGGGAATGATGCAGGGGACGGCCCGACCAGGCTTCTACCCGGCTGTCCTCTCCCACGGCGAGGGGATGACCAAGCCGCGAGCTCGAGAGAAGAGATGCGGAGTGTGCGCGTTTCCCGTGCCGCGCGAGCACCGGCAGGGGATGCGACGATCGGTAAGTCGAGAGGCAGTTCGGGAGCTCGCGGGACGCACACGCATCCTCCGGGCGAAGTCCGTCACCGCGCGTGAGGCTCCCCGGACGCGATCCCATCACAGGACAGGGGCGCGACCCGAGCCGCCGACAGCATCGATTCGGGCCCGGACTCCTCCTTCGGTTTCGAGAAGAGCGTCACCGACGTCTCCACGAGCAGGAGGGAACTGCCCGACAGGTAACGGCGACCGCTCCCGAAACACGAACGGGTACTGCGAAGACGACGGGGCCCGTCGCAACACTTTTCTGTACGGACCTCCTCCTTCAATCCGGGCATGATTCTGGACTGGCCTGGACACGGAGGCTGGATTCGGGCCTCGGGACGGATCGCGTTTGTCATCGTGCTGGGGGCCCTCCTGCTCGGGGCGGGATGCATCGGCCCGGGCAGCGACGGGCAAGACGAGGTCCGGGAGACCGTCAACCAGACGGTGAGTGCAGCGGGAGTCTCTGCCCTCGACCTGCAGGCAACGAACGGGGCATGCGAGGTCCACGGGTGGACGGAGCCCCGGATTGCGGTCCAGGCGACCAAGCGGAGCCGGCACGGGGAGAGCGAGCTGCAGAAGGTCTCGTTGGAGGTGAAGGAGGGATCGACCCTCACGGTCCGCGCCACCCGGACGAGCCCCTTCGCGCGGGCATCCGTAGACATGGTCGTGATGGTCCCCGAGAGCATCGGGCATATCCGGGTCCGGACATCGAACGGGGATGTGCTGGTTGACAAGGTCTCGGCGACGGTCGTGGCGGAGTCCTCGAACGGGGCGATACGCGTCTTCGACGCCGGGGGCGGTCTCGATCTCTGGAGCAGCAACGGGGGGATCACGGTCCGCGGGGCTGGCGGTATCGTGAACGCCAGGACAAGCAACGGCGCGATCGAGGTCGGGGAGGCAGCCGCGCTCGGCGACCTCGAGACGTCGAACGGCCGGATCTCGGCGGAGGTGCGGGCCGTCTTTGATGAGGTCGCTCTCAGGACGAGCAACGGCAATATCGAGCTCGCCCTCGACCCGGGTCTCGACGCGGTAATCGACGCAGAGACCTCGTCGGGGAGGATCGACCTGGCGAACGGGGCCTTCCGGGTGGACGAGGTGTCGCGGAACCGGGTCCACGGGACGGCCGGATCCGGGGGCCACACGGTCACGGCCAGGACGTCCAACGGCGATATCCGGTTCGTCACGGCAGGCTGACCCCGGAAGACGGCCCGAGACCATCATCCAGGCAAGGGGGAAGGGCGAGGATGCGCAGCTGAAAGCGCCCAGCCCCGGGGGAGAGGAAGGACCCCCCGTCGTCGGAGCAGCACAGAACCCCGTGAACCCCCCGTGGCTGTTCCTGCATTAAAACACCTCCCGGATGTTCCGGCGAGGAAGACCAAAAAAAACATCCTTGCGAAGGTTCACCATCGCCCATGGATCCTTCCACGACGCGCCCAGGGAGACAGGGGCATCGACGGCGGTCAGTGAGTGCCGGGAGGACGGACGGATGACCGGGGTTCGCTGGCCGAGCTGGCGCGCCTGGGCCGTCGCGACCGGAGAACAGGTCGACGTGAGCATCGTCGCCGATCGAGTCGGCCTTCCGGTCTCGACCACGGTCTCCCAGGCGGTGATCGCCTCCTGCCGCGAGACAGCAGGGCTCTCGGGCCGGAGCGTCCTCCAGATCCTGGAAGGGGTGCTCGGCGCGACCCGGGAAGCGGTCGCGGGTCTCTTCGAGGAGGGCGAGATGGAGCGGGTCAGGCAGGAGGCTCTCGGTGTCGAGCGGGTCGACTTCGAGGCATCGGTCGGGGGGAGGAACGAGCGTTTCTTTGCCAGGATAGGGCGAGGCGCGGGGGGTCCGTTCCTCACGGTCTTCCTCGACGAGGGCGAACTCCGGCCGGCCAGTTCGGATTCGACCTGACCGCACGACCGCGGTTCAACGACCGGACACCGTCCCGGGCCACCCGTGCGGGTGAGGGGAAGAGCGGAATGTCGCCCGGCAGGTGGCGCGCAGGAGAGCTGACGACCAGGAGGGATCGCGGGTTTCCGGGAATCACTGGAAAAAGAGGACCGCAGGGGAGAGGGACCGGCTTTCTCAGCGGATCCACCGGGCGGAACGGCAGTTCGCCACTCAGTATGCGCTCCAGCCGGAGTCCGCCACGAGGGTCGCTCCGTTCACGAAGCTGGAGTCGTCCGAGGCTAGGAAGAGGGCCACGCGGGCGATCTCATCGGCCTCCCCCATCCGCGGGTTGGTGACGAGTCCCGCCCCGCAGAGGGCGCCCCCCTCGGGGTCGATCTGGAGATTGCTGGTGATATCGGTGTTGACACCGCCAGGGGCGATGATGTTCGACCGGATGCCCTTCTTCGCGTACATGTGGCCGACATTCTTGGCCAGACCGATGACACCGTGCTTCGAGGCAGTGTACGCGGCGCCAGCGCGGCACCCGTGCAACCCGCCGATCGAGGCAACCGTTACGAAGACGCCCCCGCCCTGATCGAGGAATACCGGGATCGCCGCCCGCATCATCCGCATCGGCCCCGTAAGGTTGACGTCGATGATCGAGTTCCAGAGCTGGTCGTCCACGACGGCGACGCCGCCCATCCGGTCCATCAGGCCTGCATTGTTGACGACGATATCAAGCCTGCCGTACTGCTCCACAGCCGTTCGAACTGCGTTTCGGACGTCCTCCTCCTTCGAGACGTCGCCGGAGACGGCAAGCGCCCTTCCCCCCTCCGCGGTGATCTGGTCGATCACCTCCTGGAGCTTCTCCGCCCGTCGCGCGATCGCGATGACGGAGGCGCCCTCCTGTGCGAAAAGTTTTGCTATCTCCTTGCCCATCCCGGAGCTCGCCCCGGTCACGATGGCTACCTTGTTTTCGAGCTTTCCCATTGTTGTTCCTCCTGTGATAGTCGTGTTCGTGTTTCTGTGCTAGCAGACACGCCCCTTATCGAGCCCGGTGATCCGGATGCCGCCGAACTGGCACTTGTTCCGGATGTTCAGGCCGATCAGCAGCGGCGTGATCTTCTCAATGATGCTCGCGCGCTCGAGCGCGCCGCAGTCGATGACGCGGAGGCCCGGGATCTTCTCGATGAGCGGGGTCACCAGGATCTTGGCATCCCTGTCATCGCCGCAGATCAGGCAGTCGCAGTCGATCGGTTCGTCGAGAAGCATGAACCAGGATTGTGAGATGTTGTTGAACGCACAGATCACCTTTGCGTCCGGCAGGATCGCCTGCGCCCGCTGCGCCGCCGAGCCCTCGGGCAGGTACAGGCACTTGGTGGCCGACCCGCCAATGGCCGACTCGAGCGGCCCCGTCGCGTCGAGGAGCGGTTTGCCCTTCGCCCCCTCCCTGATCGAGAGGAGCGTCTCCTTCTGCGCCGCGAGCGGCACGGTCAGTACCAGGACGTCGGCCTCTTTCGCCGCGTCGGGGTTCGCCATGGCCCGGACGTTCGTGGCGCCCGGGAGCAGTTCTTTGACCTTCGCCACTGCGGCTTCGGCCTTGTCGACCGTCCGCGAGCCGATGATCACGTCCTCGCCCGCCTGCGCGAACCGGACGGCGATGCCGAGGCCCTGTCCTCCTGTTCCACCGATTACTCCGATCTTCACCCCTTCACCTCTGTCATGTTCTGTGTTAGAAGGGAACCTGTTTCAATATATATAATTACGCGAACCTCGCCATCCTCACACGGCCGCAAACGAAACCAGGCTCCAGGGGACCGTGGCCCTCTCCTGGGGAATTCTCGACCACCCGTCAACGTTTCAGCAGAGAGCCGCCCGGCGAAGGCCCGCCCGAGTATACGCCAGACTCCGCGCGAACCGATCGTCCCCGGGCCGATTTCAGGCAGACGTCGTTTTCGCCCGGCGTGCAGCACCGCGTGCACCAGTTCTCCGCGACGGCGCGCTCTCGAAAGGGGTTTGACGGGACCGCACGCCGCTCACTACGACTGCGGTGCGCGGACGAGCCCCGAGAGAACAACATTTTCCCGGACAGGGACCGTCAGATGTACGGATGAATGCCCATGACCCCCGGTGACAAGCGGCCTCTCTGTGAGATATGCGGGAAGGAGGCGATCGGAATCCAGTCGCTGGGTTGCTGCGCGTCCGTTGTCTGCGCCGATCACGCAGATCCTACCCTGCGCGATGCAGCGCCAGGAGAGACGATCGTCGGCGAGTGCTGCACCTTCCTGCGGTTCGATACGTCGGCCGACGGGTGAGACCATCGTGAGCCCCCCCTCGCACGCGTCAGCGCCCGTCAATGGATCCCGGGAGGGGGTGGGTGCTCGAGCCGTGCCCGAACCGTCCCCCGTTCCGTCCCCCGCAGTCCCGGCATGCAGGCCGGCGTGGAGTGCATGACCTGCGAGAGGCACAGAGTTCCCCCCGTCGTTCCCCCGGGTCCACCGCCATCACCCCCTTCTCGAAGGGCTCGTCCGCGTCACCCGGCGAAGAGATCTCCGGGGCTCGGTCGTCGTTGTCGTTCGGCAGACCCTCACTGTCGCCCCTGCCGCGGCACAGGTCTCCGTGCTCGAGATTCTGACGAGCCTGCCTGATTTTTTCGATCAGCGGCACGTCCCTCTCCTCTCCTCCCTTCGGAAACCTCCCGACGCCGCCCATTCCGCGGGGGGGATGTGAGACGATCTCCCCGAGGTTCTGCGTCAGCGCCGGCTGGCATCGGCCGGGGCCGCTGGGAGGTGCGCGAGCCGGGGGACGGGTCACACGGAAAGGCACGGGCGGGCGGTTACCGGCCAGAGAACCGGAACCTCGTCCCATCGTGGCATACCTCGTGCCGCGACCTCCCGGTCCCGAGAACCACGAGTCACACTCTCCCCTCCCCGTCTTGGATCGCTCCACCTGGACGAGCAACGTGCGGAGCCCACTTCCTCCAACGTGAGATAGCGGTTACCGCCGCCCACGGCGACCCGCTGATCGAGATCCAGGTTCTCGTCGACCGGAGGCAGGACGACCCCCCGGTCATCCTATCGCTTCCGGGTCGATCCCGACCAGGGCGACCGTCTGCCTGCCGGCATCCCCGGTATCCCGAAACCCGGAGAGACCGCCTCCCGGGAAGAAGGACGCATCGGGGTCACACCCTGGTCCTTCCGGGGCAGGACGATCCACCGGGGCTCCCGGCTCCTCCCGTCCGCCGCCAGGGAGAGACGACGGAGCCATGCGGTCTGCCGTAACCGGGCCCTGTTGTGCGACCCAATGGAGAGTTCGCACGGTATCCCCGTCCCTGCCGTGTGCCGGTCCCGACCGTGGTTCGAAGACTCCGGGCAACCTGCTCATCTTCTCCACCTGGCCTCTCCTGCCGCGTCGCATGGTGCAACGGGAGGCATCTCACGGGCAATATCTCGCGCGAGCGGAGACCCGGGAACAGCGGGAGGACCATGGCATCGAAGGGATCGATTCGGTCTGGCAGGACCGGGTTTTTCGAGCTCGGCTCCCGGGGAAAAAAAACGGGCCGGGTAAGGCGCCAGCGGAACACCATCGCCAGGGAGCAGCACGCGAGGGAGACGAACGTGCGACGAGAGTGATCCACTCCAGAACCACGCAGAGCCCCGCGGTTCCACAGGGATCCTGTGCGAACGGGGACCAGACGTGTCCCTGCCCTCAGGAGCTGCGCTCGCGCAGGCTGCGGCGGAGGAGCTTCCAGCCATGGACGCGCGGCAGGGCTTCGACAAGCTCAAGCCTGCGTGGGCACTTGTAGGGGGCGAGTCTGTCCTTGCAGAAGGATCGGAGGTCGTCGAGAGTGATCGTCCTGCCTGCGGCGGGGACGACTGCCGCGACGGGGATCTCTCCGCGCCGCTCGTCTGGGATCCCGTAGATCGCCACGTCGGCGACTGCTTCGTGCCGGATCAGGACGTCCTCCACCTCGGTCGGATAGATCTTCCAGCCCGACATGATGATCATGTCCTTCTTGCGGTCAGTGACGTAGAGGATTCCCAGACTGTCGAGATGGCCGATGTCCCCGGTAAGGAACCACCCGTCGTCCCTGAAGACCGCTGCCGTCTCTTCAGGCAGGTTCCAGTAGCCCCGGGCAACAGAGAACCCGCGGAGCGCGATCTCACCGTCCTCGCCGGCCTCGACCTCGCGCTCGGGGTCGTCCGGGTCGAGGATCCGGACTTCGGTGTACCCGACAGGGACGCCGACCGAGCGGTACCCGGCGTGCAGCCCTGGATAGGCCGGCAGGGTCACGGTACCGGAGCCGCAGACGATCGTCTCCGAGAGCCCGTAGGCGTTCGCGACGGGGATCCCATACCGTCGGTCGAAGGCCTCCCAGACAGTGGGGAGGAGCGAGCCCCCGCCCGAGATGATGAGGCGCGCGGATGCGAGAGCCTCCTCGGCCCCGGGCGCAGCGTGGACCAGCCCGTGGATCACCGGAGGCATCCCCGCGAGGACGGTCGGGCGGAACTCCCTCGCGAGCGCGAGGTAACCGTCCAGATCGTACCGGTCCATTACCACCCAGGTTCCGCCGGCCCGGAGCACAGCGAGCCCCCATGAAACGCCGACGTGGCCCATCGGGTAGATCCCCAGGTAGATGTCGTCTGGGCCAAGTCCGAGCGCTTCCCGCTCGGCATCGAGGGCGGCCGCCCAGGCGCCGTGGGTGAGCATCGCCCCCTTCGGCCGTCCGGTCGTGCCGGCCGTGTACTGGATCTGGCAGAGGTCGTCGAAGGCGCAGTTGGCCGGAAGACGCATCCCGGCCGGTGCCGGACCGAGGTCGTCCCAGGCGTGCTCACCCGGTCCGGCGCTGCCGACGACCACGACGTTCACGAGCGTAGGCGCCTCCCTTCGGATCCTCTGCACGAGTTCGGCCCCGCCCGCGTCGGTAATCAGCGCGGCAGCCCCCGCATCGTTCACCGCGTGGAGCAGCTCCCGCTCCCTGAATACGATGTTGGTCGGGACTGCGACCGCACCGATACGCCAGGAGGCGAGGTAGCCGATCAGGTACTCGGTCGAGGAGTCCATGTAGATGCAGACCCGGTCTCCCTTCCCGACGCCCAGGGCGCTCAGGCCCGCGCCGACACGATCGACCTCGGCGCGGAGCGAGGCGTAGGTGTGGGCGACCCCGCGTTTCGGGTGGACGACCGCGAGGCGCGCATCGGGGACCGTGCGGGCGTCGAGAAGGACGGTGACGTTCGGCATAAGCTCCGCAAAAGATATCGGGAGCGGTCCATATAGGTGTGGCGTAACGGCTGGAGGGGCAAAGGGAATAAATCGCGGGAAACCACAACCAGGTATGGACCCGCCCCGCCCCTTCATCATCGGCGGCGAGAGACGGACATCGTCTCGCGCAGCGGACGTCATTTTCCCGTACGACGGATCGACCGTCGCCCGCGTCGCCCTCGCCGGTGCGGGTGACATGGATGACGCGGTACGGTCCGCCGGCACGGGCGCGGCGGAGATGGCGCGACTGTCCTCCGGCGCCCGCTCGGCAGTACTCGAGCGCATGGCCTCGCTCATCGAGGCCTGCGCGGACCGTTTCGCGGAGACGATCGTGCTCGAGGCCGGAAAGACGACCTCGATGGCCCGGACCGAGGTGGACCGGGCCGCCGCCACACTCCGCATCGCGTCTGAGGAGGCACGGAGGCTCGGCGGCGAGATCGTCGACCTCGACTGGACCCGTTCCGGAGAGGGGTGCATCGGGGTCTATCGGCGGTTCCCGGTCGGTATCGTGCTCGCGATCACGCCGTTCAACTTCCCGCTCAGCACCGTCTGCCACAAGCTCGGCCCGGCCCTTGCAGCGGGTAACGCGGTGATCGTCCGGCCGTCGACCAAGGCGCCGCTCTCAGCCCTCGCTCTCGGCGAGTGCGCCCTCGAGGCAGGGTGTCCGTCCGCCGCCGTCTCGGTGGTACCATCCTCGACCGGGGATGCAGAACGGCTGGCTGGAGATCCGCGGATCGGCCTCCTCTCGTTCACCGGGAGCCCGGAGGTCGGCTGGCACCTGAAGGGCGTCGCCGGGCGCACCCGCGTTACCCTCGAACACGGTGGAAACGCGTCCGTGATCATCGAACCGGATGCCGACCTGGCGCGGGCGGCAGAACGGTGCGTGCAGGGAGGGTTCGCGAATGCGGGGCAGGTCTGCCTCTCGGTTCAGCGGATCTTTCTCCACGTATCCGTCTACGACGAGGGGCTCGGCCTCATTGTCGACGGCGCGCGGGAGCTCACCGTGGGCGACCCGCGCGACCATGCCACCGGTATCGGCCCGATGATCTCCGAGGCGGCTGCGGGAGCAGCGGAAACGGCCGTGCGGGAGGCCATCGACGCAGGGGCGAGATGCGAATGCGGGGGCACCAGGCAGGGCACGCTCTTCGCGCCCACCGTGCTGACCGAAACAGACTCCTCGATGCGGGTGAACGCGGAGGAGATCTTCGCCCCCGTCATCACGATCACCCCGTACGACGGCTTCGACGAGGCCCTGACTCTCGCCAACGCCTCGCCTTTCGGCCTTCAACAGTCGATCTTCACCCGCGACATCGGGTCGGTCGCCCGTGCCTTCGGACAGTCCCACGCCGGGACGGTTATCGTGAACGACACGGCCTTCCGAGTGGACCAGATGCCGTACGGAGGCAGCGGGGCCTCTGGGCTCGGGCGCGAGGGCCCCCGCTACGCCATCGATGAGATGACGGAGTCGCGATTGCTGGTGACGAGAGACCCCGATCTCGGATCATAGCCCGAAGATTCGGGGCAGGTCGATCATCAGCACCCCTGTCAGGACCATCAGGAGAGCGAGCGCAACGCTCAGCAGACGGGGCGGGAGAGCGTGGGCGAGCCGGGCACCCAGCTGCGCCGCCGGAACGGACCCTGCGGCGAGGGCGAGGGCGCCGGGAAGGTGGACGTACCCGAGCGACCAGGGCAGGGAGGCGATGACGGCGGGGCCGTTGAGAGCGTACCCGATCACCCCGCCTGCCGCCGCGCAGAGGATGATCGGCATCGACGTGCCGACGGCCACCCGGATCGGGTGCCGGAGAACGATCGTCAGGATCGGCACGAGGACGACTCCTCCCCCGATGCCGAGAAGTCCCGAGAGGAGGCCGATCGGGATCCCCATGGCGAAATACCCGGTGGACGAGAGAATCCCCACGTCACCCTCCACCCTGGGTGTCCGCTGCTTCAGGAGCTGTATTGCGGTCACCACCAGGACCAGCCCCAGGAGGATCTCGAGCGGCCGGCCGGGCATACGGGTCGAGAACGAGGCGCCGAAAAACGAGAAGATCGCCGCGGAGAGTGCGCTCCACGTCACGACGTCCCAGCGGACGGATCCCCGGCGGTGGTGTGCCCACGCCCCCGATGCCGCGGTTACCAGCACGACCGCGAGGCTCGTTCCGAGCGCCGTCCTGAGCGCCGTCTCGGGATCGATCCCGAGCAGCCCGAGCGCCCAGAACTGGGAGGGCACCATCAGGAACCCCCCTCCGACGCCGAAAAGACCCGACGCTATCCCGACGGCGATGCCCACGAGAAAGAGCAGCAGGTTGTAGACGAGTGCCGGGTCCTCCGGGATCATTCTCCGAAAAAGAGGACGCCTGTTCGTTTTGTCTTTCCGGTGGGGGGGGGCCTGTCTGCACCGTATCTGCAGGAACCCCCTGGAACGCGTTCATCGGCACCGAAGAGGCGCAGTCGGGGGGTCCGCTCCTGCGGGGGGCCATCGCGATCGGAGACGGGCGCGCCCCTCCCCCTTTCTTCTCGACGGGGCCTGAGCCGTGCTTCAGGAGATGTGGGACCACGCGGTGCCCGAATCCAGCGGCGGGAGCGGGCCGGGAGATACGTTCCCGGTCGATAGACATCAGTGCTCGTCGGCGCCTGGTTCCGGGGCCGGGGACCGATCGCCCGCTCCAACTCGCGGGCCACATCCCGGGGCGACAGGCCGATCCCCTCGCCCGGTGCCCGCCTCCCCGCGAACCCGGGCCTGCTGCCGAGGATCCTGCCTCCGACCCAGTTCCGCCTCGCGTCGGCGGGACGCCCCTCGGACCGACGGCGACCCCGGGGGGCGACCGACCGCCCGGTGGCGCAGAGAAGAACGAACGGAACGGATCTGACCCCGGGCGTTCGGGAGTCTCCGGCGGAGATCCGGTCGAAGCCGGTCCGTCCGCCGGTCCGGGGACAGGCGTTCGGAACGATCTTGCCACGAGGTCGGCGTGTGGTCCCGTGAAGCCCGCACCCGGGCGTGGCGATCCGTTTATCCCGGCTCCGTTCCATCGGGTCACCACGGATACGACGCGAGATCGACCGTACGTGATCTGCTACCTCTCGGTCAGCCTGGATGGACGGCTCGACGGGTTCGAGGTCGACCTCGAGCATTACTACCGGATCGCAGCGCGGTTCAAGGAGGACGCCACCCTCGTGGGATCGGAGACGTCGGTCGTGGCGATCGAGAAGTACGGCGGCGTCGAGAACACGTACGACGAGGGGCCGGCCCCGGCGCGGGCCGCTCCCGGCGACGAGCGCCCCCTGCTCGTGGTCGTGGACGGCCGCGGGCGCGTCCGGCGGTGGTCGGTCTCCCAGGAGGCGCCGTACTGGCGCGGGTGGATCGCGCTCCTCGCGGACTCCGTGCCCGGGGCGCACCGCACGTACCTAGCCTCGCGGAACGTGGATCCGCTGATCGTCGGAACAGACCGTGTTGACCTTGCTCTCGCGCTCGGCCGGCTCCACCGCGAGTACGGTGTCCGGCGGATCCGAGTCGACTCGGGCGGGCGGCTGAACGGGGCGCTTCTCCGCGCCGGGCTCGTGGACGAGGTCCACCTTCTCGTCTGCCCCTGGCTCGCGGGCGGGTCGAGCCCGCGCTCGTCGTTCGTCGCCGACGATCTCGCCCCCGGCGCCCCGGGGACACCTCTCGAGCGGGTCGCAGTCGAGCCGTTCGATGACGGGACAGTCCTCCTCTCCTACCGCGCGGTCCGGTAGAGCGGGTGTCGAGACGGGTACCACCCCGGGGGGTTGGTGTGCGCCGGGATCGATGACTGCCCGGCGAGGAGTGCACGGTCGCCGTCGCTGTCGCCGCGATCGTCCACCAGCGGCCGGCGCACGGGCCGGTCAGGAGACGACGCCCGGCAAGGCGGAGTTGCCGGCGAGGAATGCGATCTCGAGGTCCCAGCGCTGGCGAACCGGGCAGCAGCCGAATCGGCCCTCGCAGTCGGGTCGTGGCGGCGAGGGAGGATTCCGCTCCCTGTTGACAACCGAGGTCAAGACGGTCAGGGGATGAGAGTCTCCTCAGGACGTCCGGGAAGCGGTCGTGTCCGGGGGACCTGCTATCGCCCTGATGTCGACATGTGCAATCCGCTCAAGCCGGTACGACTCGAAGGTCGACCGATCCCGGGCCATGCGCATCACGAAGTCGCCGGACGGGTACATGTACCTCCAGCCCCCGTCCGCGGGTTGCACGAGCGTGTAGATGTACTCGTCCAACTGCGGCTGGTACTCCAGGATCACGATAGCGGCCTCCGCGGGCGTCCCGTTCGGGTCGTCGAAACCGGCCCCGGCGAGGTCGCCGTGGAGAAGGTCGCCGGACGCAAACCGCGTATCGGCCGGCGTGGGGGTCGGCTCCACCGGGGGTGAGGGCTGCAGGCATCCGGCGGCCAAAACCGCTATAGCCAGTACGGAGGCGACGATCAATAGACGCATATGTAACGGTACCGAGGTTTTCCCATAAGAAGCCCGTCGCGCCGGGCCCTGACGCGCGTGAGACTCCGCACCCTCATCTACCCGCGGCGCCAACGAGAGGAGTGCCACCATGACCGTCGAACGGATCCCGATCGGGACCTTCTCCCGCGTGACCCGGCTCTCGCAGCGGGCGCTTCGCCTCTACGACGAGCGCGGGCTGCTCGTGCCTGCCGATAAAGACCTCTGCACCGGGTACCGCTCCTACACCTACGACCAGATCGGCCGCGGTGTGACGATCGGCCACCTGGTCGCGCTCGGATTCGGGCTCGCCGAGGTCGGAGCCCTGCTCGACGCCCGGGCCGTGGGCGACCGGGAGATCGTCCGGAGGCTTTTTACCGACCGGCGGACAGCGGTCCGGGCCGAGCTCGGACGGCTGGCGGCGATAGAGGCGGCTCTCGCCCGTGGCGAGGCCGACCAGGAGGTTTTTACGATGTCGATCACCGAACCGGTCATCAAGGAGATCCCGGCCATGCGCGTGCTCTCGTGCAGGGGCTCGGGCACGTACGGCGAGACGATCACACGCCTCATCGGCAAGATCTGCGCAACGCTCGCGCCGAGGAACTGCCGGGAACCGGCGTTCAGTGTCGCTGGCCCGATCATGACCCTCTACCACGACACCGGGTGCCGGGAGCAGGAGGCGGAGATCGAGGTCGCGCTCCCGGTCGCGGGGCGCGTCGAGGTCGACGACCCCGCCCTAGAACTCAGGACCCTCTCCGCGACCCGCGTCGTCTCCGCCCTCTACACGGGGCCGTACCCGGGGATATCGTCGGCCCACGAAGCGGTCTTCAAGGCCGTGCAGGCCCTCGGGCTGGAGTGCGACGGGCCCCCCCGCGAGGTCTACCTGAACGACCCCGGCACGACCCCCGAGCAGGAGCTGATGACCGAGGTCCAGTACCCGGTCGCCTAGACCTCGCGGATCCCGGTCTCGACGATCTCGAACTCGAACCGTCCCCCCTCGGGACGGGAGCGGTGCTTGGCCAGCACGGCCCGCCGCCGCCCGTTAATTTTTTCGAGCCGGACGATGGCCTTCGAGATGTGCTCGAGGGCCGTTCCGCCGAGGCCGACGACGCGGTCCCTGACCGGGTCCATGTAGACCTGGTTCGTCAGGAGCACGGGGAGATCGTGGCGGCGGGAGAGCCCCAGTAGGTGGAGCATCTGTCGCGTCAGGACCCGCAGCGCCTCGTTGTCGTCGAGATCCTCCTGGCGATAGAGGGCGGTCGCCGAATCGACCACTATCAGGGCCGCCGGGCGGGTCCTGAGCACCGCCTCGGCGTTCCCGATCATCACCCCCTGTTCGGCGAGATCAAGCGGCTCATACAGGAAGAGACGGTCAACGAGGATCTCGGCCCTGTCGCCGGCGATCTGGCGGAAACGCTCCGAGGAGAAGCCCTCGGAGTCGAGGTAGACGACCGATCTGCCGGTCAGGAGTGCCTGGACCGTCGCCATGACACAGATCGTGGACTTGCCCGTCGCTGCCTCGCCGTAGACCTGCGTGATCATGCGGTGCTCGTATCCGCCGCCCAGAAGCAGGTCGAGAGATCCGTTCCCGGTCGAGAGCCAGTCAGTGCTCATCGGTCCCCCCGCCCCTGGAACGGAGACTGATCGCCCGCTCCACCGCCCGGGCCACCTCGCGGAGCGGCAGGCCTGTCTCCTCGGCCCAGGCCCTCAACTGCTCGAACTCGGGCTTGCTGGTGAAGGTCCTTCCGGCGATCCGTCCCCGCTTCACGTCGATGAGACGCGTCTCGGAACCGATGGTGACCTCGATGGGCTCGATCGACCGCTCCGCTACCAGTCGGTGGACGAACGGAACGGATCGGACGCCCAGCGTGCCGAGTTCTTCGGCGAGGATCCGGGCGAGGGCGGGGCCATCGGCCGGCGGGCAGACAACCCGCACCAGGTACCCCATTCTCCCTTTTTTCATCAGCGCCGGGATGGCCTGCGCGTCGAGTGCGCCTTCCTCCATCACCCGTGCGAGCGCGTTGCCCATGACCTCGCCGGTCACGTCGTCGACGTTCGTCTCGAGCACCTCGACGTAATCCCCGTGTGTGTGCGCTGTCTCGACCACGAGCGCCCTGAGCACGTTCGGACGGCCCGGGGGGTCGCGGGATCCTGCCCCGTACCCCGCGGAGAGGATCGTGAAGGGGGCCAGCTGCCGCCACGAGGTCGTGACGAACTCGGCCAGGAGGGCGGCACCGGTCGGCGTGACCAGTTCTCCATCGGCGTCCGGCACGAACCGGACCTCCATCCCGGTACCGGCCAGGAGTGCCACCGTGGCCGGAGCGGGAAGCGGGTACGCGCCGTGTGCTGCATCGGTCGTTCCCGGCCCGAGCGGGACGGGCATCACCGCGATCCCGTCGACCCCGAGCGACAGGAGGGCCGTCGCGGCGCCGAGGACGTCCGCGATGGCGTCGTCGGCCCCGACCTCGTGGAAATGCACCTGGTCGTCGCCGTGGACCGAGGCTTCGGCAGCGGCAAGGCGGCGAAAGACCCGGACGGCGAGCGCGATCGCCTCCCCGGGGGCGTCGGCCCCGGAGACACGGACGAGCACCTCCTCGAGTGTCCGCCGGGAGGGGCCGGCACGTGTCAGGACCCGGACTCCCCGGATGCCGGCCCGGTCGGCGTACCCGAACTCGGGGTCGGCCACGACCGACGCCATCGAGCGCCGGACTGCCTCCCGGTCACCGCCGGCAGCCAGGAGACCTCCGACCAGCATGTCGCCCGCAGCGCCCGAAACCGGGTCGATCACGAGGATACGCATTCACCAGTACTTATAAATGAACACATAAAAGATGTAAGGTGCATATGCCTGAAATCTACCTCAAGGTGGACAGCGCCTATCCCGAGGATCAGGGGGGGGGAAAGGCCAGGTTGGACCCCGAGACGATGCTCAGGCTGAAGGTCTCTCCCGGGGATATCGTTCTGATCGAGGGGAAGCGCCGGACCGTGGCAAAAGTCTGGCGGGCTCTGGTCTCCGACTGGAACCAGGAGAAGATCCGGATCGACAACATCACAAGGGGAAACGCGGGGGTCTCGATAGGGGACCGCATCCGGGTTGCGAAGCTTGCCGAGGAGATCGAGGCACGGCGCGTGGTGCTCGCACCCCCCGTCGATCTCCCGTCCAACCTCCCGATCAACCTCGAGCACGCGACGAACTCGCTGATCGACTTTCCGGTGGTCGAGGGCGACTCGGTCCCCATCCGCCAGGGGTTCCCATTCATGCAGCCGCAGATCGTCAACTTCAAGGCGGTCCAGGTCGAGCCCGTCGAGGCCGTCATCATCTCGAAGAACACCGAGATCGAGTTCTCGGACAAGCCGGCAGCGGGATTCGAGGGGGCCAGGCAGATCTCCTACGAGGACATCGGCGGTCTCAACTACGAGCTCCAGCGGGTGCGCGAGACGATCGAACTCCCGATACGGCACCCCGAGCTCTTCCGGCGGCTCGGGATCGAACCGCCGAAAGGCGTCCTTCTGTACGGACCGCCCGGCACAGGCAAGACACTCATCGCGAAAGCCGTCGCCAACGAGTCGGGGGCGCACTTCATCGCCATCGCAGGGCCCGAGGTGATCTCGAAGTATTACGGGGAGTCAGAGCAGCGCCTGCGGGAGGTCTTCGAGGAAGCCCGTGAGAACGCGCCGGCGATCATCTTTATCGACGAGCTCGATTCGATCGCGCCGCGCCGCGAGGACGTGACCGGCGAGGTGGAGCGGCGCGTGGTGGCGCAGCTCCTGACCATGATGGACGGCCTCGAGGAGCGTGGCGAGGTCGTTGTCATCGGCGCGACCAACCGGGTCGACGCGATCGATCCGGCGCTCCGGCGGCCCGGCAGGTTCGACCGAGAGATAGAGATCGGGGTTCCGAGCGAGAGGGACAGGATCGAGATCCTGAAGATCCACACCCGGGCCATGCCGCTCGGCGATGACGTCGACCTCGAGCGGATCGCCCAGCAGACGTTCGGGTTCGTCGGCGCGGACCTCGCGGCGCTCGCCAGGGAGGCCGGGATCCGTGCACTGCGGCGGAAGCTCCCCGACTTTGATCTCGAGAAGGACGAGTTGACCGAGGAGGAGCTCTCGTCGCTCCAGGTCGACTCGCGCGACTTTCGAGACGCGCTCAGGGACGTGGGACCGTCCGCGATGCGGGAGGTGATGCTCGAGGTCTCCCACGTCACCTGGGCCGACATCGGGGGCCTCGACGAGGCGATGGAGGAGGTCCGTGAGGCGGTCGAATACCCGTTGACCAACCACGAACGCTTCGACCAGCTCGGGATCACGTCGCCGCGGGGTGTCCTCCTGTACGGGCCGCCCGGCACCGGAAAGACCCTGATAGCGAAAGCGGCGGCGTCGGAGTCCGGGGCCAACTTCATCCCGATCCGGGGCCCGCAGCTCCTCTCGAAATGGGTGGGAGAGTCGGAGCGGGCAGTGAGAGAGGTCTTTCGCAAGGCCCGGCAGGTCGCGCCCTCGATCATCTTCTTCGACGAGCTGGACGCCCTCGCGCCGTCCCGTGGCACCGAGACGGGGACGCACGTGATCGAGTCGGTGCTCAACCAGATCCTGACCGAGATGGACGGGCTCGAGGATCTCAAGGATGTGGTCGTGATGGGCGCGACAAACCGACCCGACATCGTCGACCCGGCCCTGCTCCGCGCCGGCCGTTTCGACCGGCTCGTCTACATCGGGGAGCCCGGGTTCGAGGGGCGCCGCCAGATCCTTGAGATCCACACGCGCGGCAAACCGCTCGAAGGCTCGGTCATGGAGGACGTGCTGGCGCTGACCGAGGGTTTCGGGGCTGCCGAACTGGAGCGTTTCGTCGAGATGCTCGGCGGTGACCGGACGGTCTCACTCGACGAGGTACGCGCGGTTGCGAAAGGGATACCGGTCGAAGCGGAGGGCGGGCTGGTGTTGCACGAACGGCGGCGGGAGCTCGGAAATGCCTTCGCCGAGAAGCGCCTGCGGGCGGAAGATCCGGCTCGCGACAGGCTCCTGAACGATCTCGCTGCTCGGACCGATGGCTTCGTCGGCTCGGACATCGAGGCCCTCGCCCGCGAAGCGGGCATGTCGGCGCTCAGAGAGAGGATGGAGGCAGCAAAGCTGGCCAGGAGCGCGGGGATACCGCTCGAGGAGACGGAGACCTCCCGGGCGCTGATCAAGGAGGAACACTTCAACAACGCGCTCGGGAAGGTCCACCCGACCATGAACGAGAACATCCGGACCTACTACGCGAAGATCCAGCAGCATTTCAAGGGCGGGCTGCCGAAGGAAGCCCAACCCCCCGAATACCAGTAATTTTTTCGATCGGGCACGCGGAGGTGCGGATCCAACCGGTATACATCCCCGAGGGATCGAACCGGGACACCCGCCCGAGCAACGAGTGCTGGACGGGCCAGGGAGCGGGACTGCCGTTCGGACCGGCACTGGGGTGCAGCGAGAGACGCCGCCCGAGGACGCGCCATCCCCGCCATGATCCGAGTGCACCAGACTCGCACCGAGGTTTCCGATCGAACGGCTCGACCAGCGTCGAGTCCGGCATGACCACGAGGTGCGGGGCGAATAGTACCTCCGGGCGGGGTTGCTTCCGCATGTTCCGTATCTATTCCCGCTCGCGGGATCCGATCCGCGGAGATGAACGGGAAGGGGACGGCGACCGCCGGCAGCACCGGGAGCGTGGGCGGGCAGGAAGCCCGAAGTGCGGCGGGCACGAGGATCGAGGCACACGCCCCTTCTATTCCGCCAACCTACAGCAGGGAGACGAGCACCGTCGCGACGGCTGACGGGTTCGGGCGAAGAGAGAAGATCTGCAGGATCTCATCCCCACGAGTCACCCTGCAAGTCAGGATGCGTGCATTCTCTGGCAGGCAGCGGTCCGGGGATATCTCCCCGGGGGGAACAGCGGGGGGTGATTGCCATCGCCGCTCGCCAGGGGATCTGGACCCGGGCAGGCCAGCCTGGTCCCCGTTGCCCCGGGGTTCACGCCCCGTAGATCCTGCAGCGTCACGTCCGACCGTCGTGACCCCACCTCGAAACCCGGTGGTCCCGTCCCGGGTCGATCGCCGGGTCTCCCTGTGCATCGCCACCCGCAGGGCGTGAAAACCCGGTTCGGTGCCGCTCGACCCCCCCCTGCACGGTCGCAGGCCCGGCGCGCAAAATAACGCAGAGAACCACGAACGTTGGTAGCACAGATCGAGAAAAAAGGACGCGCCGACGCCCCGGCAAGGCCACGCGTAGCCGGTTGACCGTCGACGGCGATGTAACGCCGGCTCTTCCGTCCAGGACGATGTCGCCGGATCCACGACATGCCGGGTTCCCGTCCCTGACTCGGCGGCTTCGGCGACCAGAGTGATGCCCATGAATGATTTTTCGCTGAACGATGTCCCGAGCGATATCCTGGAGAGACAAGGCCCCCTGTTCATCTCGAGATCGAGGAACGCCATCCCGCACCATGCCTTCGGAGCGTCTCCTGATGCCCGAAGATCTCACACTCGGCGTGGCGAGGCGGGGCCGGATCACCCGCGGGTAGATCGAAAGATCGAACGCGCGTCCGGGAGGGTCTACCTCTCGATCGCGGACAGCGTGACCACGGACGGAACAGTCGACCGTCAGAATGAACTCAAAGCCGTTCCGGAAGATACAGAGCACGAACCTTTCTCTGTTGGTCGATCCCCCCAGTGGCGGATCGCCAGGTTCCAGGACAGGCGGTCGCGTGAATATGAATTCAGTGCTACACACGCGTCCGAACGATCGGACACCCCCGGAATTACGAATAGACCGGACCATCCTCATCCCCCTCTTCGGTCGATCTTTCCCGGTGAGCACGTTCGGGTGCTGATCATTCACGTGGTCGGCCATCGCAGTCGGCGGTGAGCGTTGACGAGAGAGGGTCTCGTAAACCGGAAGTTCCCGCCGATCTGCCGGCTGGATATGTCGACTGCGTCGCTGCGTGACCGTCGTCTCGAGCTATGGGCAGGGAGAGACATTCTGCGGGACAGGATGTGATACGGCATGAAGCCAGTGGGATCGGTAAACGGGACGATGTACCGGGCGATCCGTGACATCAACCCTCAATCAGGGAGAAACGTCGGAACCGGGCGATCGGCCAGACACGGGCTCACGCGGAGCGGCCGTACCCCGTGATCGCACGACACCCCAGTCCCGGTGCACGTGCTTATCGCGATCGGGGGATGGACGCGTCCGGGATACCCGGTATCGCGCAGTGCTGACACCCTTCATCAGCCCCCCCGATTCGCGCAGAGGCGTCCCGGGGACGATCGTAAAGGCGTTCAGATACCGGCTGAAGGCCAGGGGAGACTGAAAGCACAGGAAGCCATGGATACCGAAGGAACCCGTTCCATGTGTGAGAAAACCCGGGTGTTCAGGGGGACGCCCCCGCGATCATTAAGTCCGGGTTTCCAGGGATACCCGGTGATAAAGACACCGGATGCCCGGACTGCACCACATTGTCTTCATGGATGACGGCAAGTTCTGGTAACCGCACCGGGAGGAGAACGAGGGACTCCACCTGCCCGATCGTGTCCCGGAAAGCGCCGGGCACGCGCACTTACCCTCAAGGGATGAGAGAACGCCCTGGGACGATCCCCCATACCAAGGTATTTGACTACCTCACTCCCACGCTGACCGTATGAGTGAGAATAACGAGTACCGCAGGGGGCTGCAGGCGCTCTACGGCAAGTCCCTGATGCTCCACGACACCGCGCTCTTTCACCCGGTGCTCAAGTTTTTTTTCATCGATGCCTGCGCACACCTCGACTATACGCTCGGGCTCATGTCGTACAACTACGCCTCTCCCAAGAACATCATGAGCATGGAATACCTCCGCTGGCGGGTGGACGAGGAGAAGAAAGGAGATCGCCCGCTCTTCCGTGGTTTCGTGAACTGGCTTAAGGCGAATCACCCAGACCGGTTCGAGCGCCTGCCAGCGGTCTGGAGAGCGGTGTACGATGACGAGGATCCCGCCGGGTACCGGTCGTTCAGGCTCGTCCTCGACCCGGATAGCACGACCGCGTTACCGCTCGGGTTCTTCACGCTGGCCATCAACGAGCTGTTCGACAACGAGTTCTTGAAGTCGCTGTACGAGGAAACCGGCTCTCTTGCCCGGTTCTTCGAGGAGTATCGCGCCGGTCATACCGCATGAGCCACGTCGCCCGCCTCGCGTCCCAGCTGGTCGCGATCCGCTCCGAGAATCCACCCGGGAACACACGCGACTGCGCCGAGTTCGTGCGCGACCGGCTCGATGAGCTCGGTCTCCGGACAAGGATGGCGGGGGAGACGAGTGAAAGGGTGAACACGGTCGCGAATGGGACGAACGCCGACCTACTCCTCTGCGGGCACCTCGACGTGGTCCCTGCTCTGGGGGAGACCTGGTCCTTCGACCCGTTCGCCGGCGAGATCCGCGAGGGATATGTGCTCGGGCGCGGCTCGACCGACATGAAGGGGGGGTGCGCCGCGCTGCTCGCGGGGTTGGAGGAGGCGGTGGCCCATGGTCACGACCTCTCTCGAATCGGTGTCGCGTTCGTCTGCGACGAGGAGACCGGCGGTGATGGTGTCCGGCACCTGCTCGACAGGGGGCTGATCGCCCCCTGCGATTGCCTTATCGCAGAGCCGACCCCGGAGAGCGCGCCCTGCATCGGCCAGAAGGGACTTCTCCGTGCCCTTTTTAAATTCGTTGGAGAACCCGGGCACGCCTCGCTCTACCCGGTCCGTGGAGTGTCGTCCGTGATGGACGCGGTCGCGCTCATCGAGTATGTCAGGGAGCTCCACGAGCGGGTCTTCGACCCCGGGCCCGACCTCGCAAGAGTGATCTCGGATTCCGAACGGGTACTGGAGACCGCTCTCGATCTTCCGGGAGCGGGGCCAATCCTGCGCCGGATCAGTTTCAACCCGGGACGGATCGACGGGGGGGAGAAAGCGAACATCGTGGCCGAGCACTGTGACCTCGAGTTAGACCTCCGGCTCCCGTGGGGCTGCGACCCCGTCGTGCTCGCGCGGAAGCTCGCCGCCCGTGCCCCTCGCGCGACCATGAGATGCCTGAGCAGCTCGTCCCCGAGCTGGACGCCGCCCGGTGCACGGATCGTCGGCAGGATCTCGGAAGCCATCCAGGCCGTCAGGGGTGCACCGGCAACCCCGATCGTCCAGTGGGCCGCCTCGGATGCCCGTGCCCTCCGACTCGCCGGCTTCCCCACGGTCGAGTACGGCCCCGGCGAGCTCGCGAGAATCCACGCCGTCGACGAGCGAGTCCCCGTCCCAGCGCTCGAAGAAGCGACCGCGGTATACCTGCGACTGATCGAAGCGTACGCCTGATCCAGGGATGCTCGTCTTCTGCCACCTCTTCGTCGGGTCTGCGATCGGTCTCGCAGTCTCCGGCCGGATGGACGAACGCCGACTCGGACGGGCGGGCCTGGCTGGAGGCTTCCTCCCGGACCTGCTGGACAAGCCGCTCGGGCACCTTCTGCTCACCCAGACCCTCGACAACGGCCGCCTCGTCGGGCACTCGCTCCTGTTCCTGTTCGTCCTGCTCGCTGCCGGGGCAATCCTGCATCGGGAGCGCGGAGGGGTCGCCGGTTTCGTTCTAGCGCTCGGCGTCCTCTCGCACCAGCTCCTCGACGCGATGTGGCGCGACCCGATTGCGTGGTGTTTTCCGTTCCTCGGACCGTTCGTACCGGGCCATTACCCGGACTTCTTCGTCGAGGGGCTGATGGCGGAGATCGGCTCCCTCACGGAGTGGATCTTCGGCGCCGCCACCCTCGCGCTGCTGTTCACGGTGGCGCGGTCTGCCTCAGCACCGGAACACCTCGACACGACCGGCCTATCCATCACCCGCCTCCTCGCGGCGGCGGTCGGTTTCATGGGCGTTCTCTCGCTCGCCGGAGCGACCGGGATTCTCCCACCTCTCGCGGAGATCTCCGGGACAGGAGACAGCCTCATCCTCGCCACCGCTGCCGTCGTGAGCTCGGCCATCGTCCTCGCCAAGATGCACGATGGTGCCGGACGAGAGGTCATGCAGGAGCTTAGGCAGGCGCAGCTGGTCCAGGACGACCATACGGGAAAAGAGCGCGGGCGGCACGAGAGAGCCGAAGGCCCTTGATGACTGCGGCTCGACGGGTAGGGTAGCGGCGACATCCCCGGGTGGGGCCGACCTCATCTCGAGGAGGGCAGCGTGAACCCGCCGGCCCGCCTCGCCGTGAGCGCCTGCACGTCGCACGAGGATGCCGAGATCGAGGGGCATGACTGATTCGCGGGTCCCGAGTCGCGAGCGGAGGAACGACCCGACCACGCGGTTGCCCGCCGCCCCGAACGGGGTCAGTACCATAACGTCCGGCGTCCCTCCGTCTCCACGCTCGAAGACCGTCACCCCCTCCGGCTGGATCCCACGGGGCATCCGGGCGAGGCAGGCGTCGAGAGCCTCCTGCGCACTGTCGTCCAGGGCGATCCCTGACCCGCGCCCGGCGAGGATCGAGAGCGCCGATCGGGCGACGAGGGGGCTCACCCCCCCGGGACGCCCCGACCAGAACGCCCGACGGGTCGCAGATGAGCCCGGTTGGACGATCAACAGGTTCTGCACGTCGTCACGGCCGACCACGCTCCACCCCCTCCCTCCGAGTGAGAAGACTCCGGGTGCATCCGACCGCGCGAACCGGGCATCCAGCCGCCCAACCTCCTCGCCGTCGGGCGTGACTGCCCGGTAGTCGCGTCCACCCCGCAGCACGCTGTAGAGCTCGCGTCGATGTGTACCACCGAACGCAGTCTCCGTCGCCGGGCCGACCATCAGGAGATCCCCATCGGCTGCGATGAACCCCCCGTCGAGGAGGTGGTCGACGACGAGCTCGAGCTCGCTCTCCGGGATGGCCTGGAAAGGCCCGAGCGAACCGGTTTCGCTGACCAGGACCGCCCTCCTCGTTCTCCGCGACACCGCGAGCCCGAGGAGCAGTTGCTGGGCCAGGACGTGATATGGGTGAGCGGGCGGTTCGATTATCTCCGCCTCGCCGCGCATAGCCGCCTCGAGCGCACCGAGCGCGAGCACCACCTCGGCGGGTCGTGCGAGTACGAACGCGAACCGCGCTGGCTGCCCGCGCCGGCCGGCCCGACCGAGTCTCTGGAGAAACGACGCCACCGAGTCCGGCGGCCCGAGCTGGACAACGAGGTCGAGATCCCCGATGTCGATCCCGAGCTCGAGAGTGGAGGTGCAGACGATACAGAAGGGCTCACCGGCCCTGGACGCCCGTTCGGCCCTGTGGCGGGCCGCCGCCGAGACCGAGGAGTGATGACAGTACAGTGCATCGACCCGCCCTTCGAGCAGGGTCGAGAGCCGCTCCACCTGGCTCCGCGATGCGACGAAGACGAGAGCACGCCGTCCCCTGACGAGCCGTACGAGCGCATCCGCCCGTCGCGATTCGTCCGGCTCGAGCGCGAACGAGAATCGCCGTGCGGCAGGGCTCGCCGGGACCACGACCAGCTGGCGTTTACGGTTCGGCCCAGAGAGCCAGGCGAGGACGTCTGCCGGGTTGCCGACCGTCGCGGAGAGACCTATCCGCTGCACCCGTCGCCCGGCGGCTCTGTCCAGCCTGTCCAGCAGGGCCCTGACCTGAACTCCCCGGTCTGTGCCGGCGAAGGCGTGGACCTCGTCGATCACCACGAACCGGAGCGGCGAAAAGCGGCGGCGGCCCGCGGCGGTCTGGAGAAGGACCTGCAGCGACTCGGGCGTGATCAACATCACATGGGGTTCATCGTCCGGATCCTGCCGCCTCTCCGAGACCGGGATATCCCCGTGGAAGGCGGCGGCGGAGAGACGTCCGGGGGTGCAGAACGCCTCGACCCGCTCGAGCTGGTCGTTGATGAGCGCCTTCAGGGGCGAGAGGTAGATGCAGTAGACGCCCTGCGCCCCTTCCCTGAGGGCCCGGTCGACGACGGGGATCATCGCCGCCTCGGTCTTGCCCCCGGCAGTCGGGGCGATCACCAGCAGGTCCGCCCCGCTCGTCGCGGCGCGGAACGTCTGCTCCTGGAGCGGGCGGAGGGCATCCCATCCGAGCCGCTGGAGGAGGGTCATCTGGAGCGTTCCGTGGAGAGCGTCGTAGACCCCGGGCATCGAGAGATGGTTCGGTCTGCGAGCCGAAAAAGGTGGCGAGACGGGGGTCTCTGTGGAGATTCACGGTTCCCGGGAGCCAGGGGGTGCCCGTCATCGCCGCACGCTCGCGCATTCTCAACGGGCAGAATCCCGGGTTCACCCCGGCGCACCAGGGTTCGCGGGCGCTCCCCGGTCCCGGAGCATCCCCGGCAGGCGAGCGCGACCGACTCACGGGACTCGGTGCTCCGGACCCGTCGCCGTGCCGCCCGGCTCCGTCCTTGAGCCATCACCGGCGCGTCGCCCCAAAGGGCCTGAAAACTCCGATCGGTGCTGCATCGCACCCTGCGCGAACGGAGGGGCGGCAAGGAGAAGATGTGCCGGATAGCCACGAACGGCGGGATCCGGTCCGATCGGCAGACCGCGATGACACCCCCGCAGGACGGGGGGGAGAGCGTTTCTCTTCGAGGGGGACGTCCCGGGATCGATCGCCTGCCTGGGAGACCGACTGGTCCACGACCCGCCGTCCGGTCCGGGGCGATCCCGCCGTACATCATGGTGTTCGCGACGGGGTAGGTGCGCGGGGGGTTTCACAGGCGAGATCTAGGCGGTTGGCGGGCGCCTGTCCGTCTCGAACCAGATTACAGGTACCCCCCGCCATCGGACGGTCTCCCGCGCTCTGCTGCGTTCCAGATATCGCGGCTGGACGGAGCCGTACCAGGCAAACGGGACGATCGAACCCTTCTTCGGGTTGGGCGACGGGTCTCTGTCGTCCGGCTTCAGATCGTACGACCTCACCGACCAGCAGAATCGGAGCCCGCCCCGTGCCGGGAGGGGCGGTGCGAATCCAGGGACGGTCAGTTTTCTACGACAGCCCCCGGAACGTCCGAGCTGGTGCGGACAGGGATGGGCGGGCGAGCGAGATCAACACGGGACTCGGCACGCGAGAACCGTTTCTGTAGGATCTCATAATTACTTGACACCCGATGAGACGGGGTGTATGCAGAAGCTGGCGGCTGACGATCCCGAAGCGATTGTCTCTTCCTATCACCGTGGCGAGGATGTCTCGTCTGTCGCCGCCCGA
>Ga0209722_1000641_pt1 | contig 36566 bp, 60 predicted proteins | sample BioC12SIPDNA_2_FD_185745 | JGI IMG/M metagenome (GOLD analysis project Ga0209722, IMG submission 185745) | Anaerobic biogas reactor microbial communites from Washington, USA - Biogas_R1_A C12 SIP DNA (SPAdes) (version 2) | ecosystem: Engineered > Bioreactor > Anaerobic > Unclassified | place... | reverse complement strand
GCTCAGGCTCATCGGGCCAACTCACGCTAAGCCGGGAGAGGCAAGCCAGGTCATCCATACTCCTGGCATCCCCGGCACTACGGGGCACGAGCACCCCGCTGCGCCCGTAGCGGCCCCTCATGACCCTGCGCTCGCTACTAGGGGCGCGGGGGAGGGGGCCGAAAGGTGAGCAAACCCCGCGCTCTTTCCTCTGCCGAGCTTGATGCCCTGGAGCTTGCCCTCCCGGTCGGAGCCGCCAACGGCACGAACGTCCGGCGTCTCGAGACGGCCCTCGGGTGGAACGAGCGCAAGGTCCGCCAAGGGATGCAGCAGTTGAGGCGCGAGCGGCATGTGCCTGTCGTGGCGCTCACCAAGCCCGGCGGTGTCTTCATCGCTACCGAGGCCGACGTCAAGGATCTCCGGCGCACCTACGACTCGCTCCACTCGCGCGCCATGAACAACCTCGTCACCTGCCGCGAGTTGATGCTCGTGATCGAGGACTTCGAGTGGAGTCCGACCCTGTTCGAGCAAACCGCCTGAAAGGAGAGAGCCGCATGCCCAACCCGCACATCATCCCTGACCTGCACTATCGCCGTAGCACCATGGAGGCGCGCTTCGAGGAACTGAGAGCCCGCAAGCACCGCCTGGAGGAACAGGTATGGACCTGGCGAGCCATCGCCTGCGCGTGCGCTCTCCTGGCGATCTTCGGCTGGTACGGGTTCCTCATGAGCTGGAAGGTGTGGTGATGGGCGCTGTATCCGTGACCGGCCCCAAGACCTGCCTCCATTGTGGTGAGAAGCTGCCGAAGTATTCCCGTCTCGACTACTGCGTGGCGTGCCAGAAGGGGCCTGCGGAGCCCGACGATCTGGACGCTGAACTCGAGGCCGCAGAGGCCGACTTCGGGAAAACGCCGGAGCCATCGCAGCCGACTCCCAAGAAAGCCGCGATCGCCCCTGCCGCGCCGCCTGCGCAGCCGCGTAACAACCCCGCCGTGCGCCTGACGCCGGTCGACGAGTTGCCGTTCAAGCACCGTGGCGCGTTCGCTGTGGACGTGCTGAAGGAGTTTCTCGCAGGCAAGGCTGACATCTGCAAGGTCGAGTACAACAAGGTCACGGCCAACAACGTGCAGACGCTGTTCTCGGCCGCCATCCGCAACAACAAACTCGGCCACCTCTGCTACGCGACCTCACGCCAAGGGGCCTGCTACCTCGTGAAGATCAAGCCGGAAGAACCGCTGAAGAAAGGTAAGTGATATGCCCAAGGGACAGGAACTCGAACGACTCCGGCCACAGGAGCGAGCGCTCGTGCAGGTGGCCGACGGCCTTGGAATCGTCCAGTACGACGACCAGGGCGCCATCATGATAAATCTCGCGGACCCGAAGCTGAAGGAACAGTACAACGTCCTTGCCCCGGCGACGACCATCTTCAAGGCCGACCCGAACTTCACGCCGGCCATCAGCGTCATCAGCCTGGACATCAAGGACTTCTACCCGACCAGCAAGGGCCAGGACGCGAGATACGCACTCTCCAAGGTGCAACTCGACCAGATCGCCAAGGTGGCGGGCATTGAGGATGAATCGCCCGACATCGTCTACTTCGGTCGCGACAACCAGAACCTCCGCATCACATGGTCGGCCCGGATGCGCCGCCCGGACGGGACGTGGCAGCGCGGTACCGGATCTCGGGAATGGATCGAGGCCGATGAGATGGACAAGCTGCTTTCCTCGGTGCCCGACTATGTGACGAAGGTCGGCCCGCCCGACAGGAGCAATCCCAAGTTCAACGAGTGGTGGGCGCAGAACTGGTACGACCGGGTGAAGAAGCACCGCATGGGTATGACGGAGACCAAGGCCCGACTGCGTGCCTACAGGTCTCTTCTCACGGTCAAGGGCAACTACGCCAAGGACGAACTGCGCAAGCCGTTCCTGATCGCCTCTACCAGTTTCACCCCTGACACCTCCGACCTCCGCATCCTCGGGATGCTCATGACCGGCGGCCAGGAAGCGGCCAACACGCTCTACGGGGAGCCGCGCCAGCTTGAGGCGGGCAGCGAAGACGTGGAGAGCTTCGAGGTCATGGAAGGCGACGACGCGCCCACCGGCGTGGACACCGAGACCGGCGAGATCATCGAAGAAGCTGAGGTCGTCGAAGAGGCTGAGGCCGAGCCCGAGACCTTCGGCCCCAAACCGGAGACGGACCTGGAGATTCCCCGTGGGCCGCACAAGGGGAAGATGCTCTCCGAGCTCGTGCGCACCGAGCGCAAGTACGTCGAAGAGACCATCCTCAAGTCCAGCAACCCTAGCTGGGGGATGTGCGCCGAGGCGTGGCTGAAGTTCACCTACGGTGGGGGGGACGATGGTGTCGACTTCGGGTAGGAAACTGCGCATCGGTCATCTAGCAGATTTGCACATCGGCAGTAGTTACCACCTCGGAGACGAGGATGCGGGCGGCGTGAACTTCCGGCTGCGGGACTTCGAGAGCGCCTGCCTGCGAGCCTGCGACGGGATGATCGCGGCCAAGGTCGATCTCTGCGTCATCGCGGGCGACATCTTCGACAACCCGAAGCCGACGCCGACCGAGATCGCCGTGTTCCTCCGCATGCTGGACCGGCTCCAGGACTATGAGATCACCGTCGTCATGACCCAAGGAAACCATGAGTCCCCGCGCCAGGTGGGCCGCAAGAACGCCGTCGAGATGTTCGACGACCGCGAGTTTTACGAGAGCGGCCGGGGGAACGTGCTTGTGGTCGGCCGCCCGGAGGTAGTAGAGGCCCACGGCGTCGCCGTCGCCTGCCTGCCCTATCCGATGCGAGCCCACGTTGCGGCCAACGATCCCGAGTTCGCGAAGCTCACCATCGATGAGCAGAACGAGCGCATCGTCGAGTTGTCGCTCAAGACGCTGCACATGCTGGGTGCCAAGGCCGAACAGAAGAAGACCACCTTCGGCTCCGTACTTGTAGCCCACGGGGCGATATCCGGCTCCAAGGTGGCGCACACCGAGACCCGCTTCTTCCGCGAGCCGGTGATACCGCTATCTGAGCTTCAGGGACTTCCGTTCAGGTGCCAGTGCTGGGGCCATCTTCACATGCCGCAGGTGCTCTCTCCGGGCATCGCCTACAGCGGCTCGATAGAAGCGTGCGACTTCAGCGAGGGAACGCACAAGCACGGCTGGTGGCTCATCACCCTTGACGAGAATACGGACTTCGACGAGATGGAGTTTCAGGAGGTAGAGACGCGGCCGCTGGTGGATGTCGACCTCGCTGAGTGGGGCGGGGCAGACTGGCGCGGTGCCGTGGAGAACGTCATCGCCATGAATGAGGTCGCTGGCTCCATCGTCCGGGTGAAGTACAAGGCCACTCTGGACATTCGCAAGACCATCGACGACGGCGAGATCAAGCGCGCCCTTCTGGACGCCGGCGCGGTGAAGGTCCACGGCCCCATCGTCGAGACCATCCACACCGCGAGCGAGCGCACGAACACCGTCACCGAAGAGGATGACATGCAGACGGCGTGGCAACAGTTCCTCGTTCTGCAAGGCGTCGACGGCCCGAGGGCTACGCGCCTCACCGAGAAGGTTCTCAAGGCCATGGAGGTGGTCAATGCCTGAGCAAGTAACGGCCCGCACTGGCGATCGTCTCTTCCTGGTCACGCCGCAGCAGGACGCCGAAATACAGGAACTGCGCGACCAGGGACTGCCCTACGAGGCGGAGGCCATCCTCTTGGCCGTCGCTGAGAAGTTCGCCCTGTTCACCGCCCTCAAGCGGCCATCCGATGAGGGAAGCCAGCTTATCGGCAGAGGCTGCGACTACGCCGCGCGTGAGTGCTACAAGGCGGCGCTGGAGATGGCGCGAGAGGTGGTGGGGCAGTGACGGAACCTCGCCTCATACTTGGCGATTGTCTGGAGGTCATGGCCGAAATGGAGCCCGACAGCGTCGACGCTATCGTGACCGACCCGCCGTATGGCTTGGAGTTCATGGGCAAGGAGTGGGACCGTCTTGCGACAGTGGAGCCGTCTGCCGATACGCTCGGGTGGCGTGCTGGGCATGGTGGGAACGGTTCGGCAAGCCCGACAGACGGGACGCCGTTCGGTGGTGCCGGTAGTCGGGTGAGATACGGCAAGGCCGGTCTAGCCGCCCAACAGTGGCACTACAACTGGGCCGTCGCCGCCCTTCGTGTCCTCAAGCCCGCCCACTACCTCGTCGCCTTCGGTGGCACCCGCACGCATCACCGGCTCATGGTGGCCCTAGAGGACGCGGGCTTCGAGATACGCGACACCCTCATGTGGCTCTACGGCTGCTTGAGCGAAGACACTGAAGTCCTGGTAGACGGTCGGTGGGAACCGTACCATACAGCCACGGCGGGACGCCACGCATTGTGCTATGATGCAACGGATGACTCTTACACCTGGCAGCCCATCCAAGAGCAAGTTGTCTACGACTACAACGACACGGCCTACCGCATCGAGTCAGACGGCACCGATCAACTCGTCAGCCGAAACCACCGATGCCTTATCCATGACGGTAACGGATACACCTTCTGCTATGCCGAAGAAGCCGCACGGCAACACCAAGTACACGTTCCCGTATTGGAAGACGTGCAAGGTCTGCTCCAAGCCATTCCCTACGTTCAACCGGACACAGGCATTACGGAACAAGACCTGCTCGCAAGAGTGCCGGAACGCGATACCTCACAAGAAGAAACCGCCCGAGGAGCGCGTAGGTTTGGTGTTGGTGGCTTGCGCCGTCTGCGGCAAAGAGGTATGGAAGCCGCGGGCATGGGCGAAGCGAACGACGGCTCCGACGTGCTCACGCGCCTGCAATGGCGTATTGCGCGGGGCCGAGTGGGGACTGCACGCGCACAAGGGGCGGGCTGCTTGGACGCCGGAGGGCGAGGCCAGCTTCCGGGCCAAGATGAGCGGGGAGAGCAACCCCGCCTGGAAGGGTGGCGTCACCTACTTCAAGACGCATGGCAACTACCAAGGCGTGCGCTACGTTCGCTGTCCGCCCGAGTTCGCTCCTATGGCCCGCAAGGACGGCTATGTTATGGAGCACCGGCTTGCGGTGGCGCGGGAGCTGGGACGGTTGCTGTTGCGTTCAGAAGTGGTGCACCATCTGGACCACAACCCAGAGAACAACGCTCCGACCAATCTGCTCCTGTTCGAGTCGAACCGCGCTCACAAGCTGTGGGAGCATCACGGTTCACCCGCCCCGATCTGGCCCGTATAGCGCCCGTCCATTACGTCGGTAAGGTCTGGTGCCTGCGCGTGCCGACTGGTGCGTTCGTCGCCCGTCGCAACGGCAAGGTATTCGCCACCGGTAACTCTGGCTTTCCCAAGGGCAAGGGCAATCTCAAGCCAGCATGGGAGCCAATCATCCTCTGCCGCAAGCCGGGGAAGGGCGTCAGGCCGCTGGGGATAGACGAGTGCCGGATAGGGATAGACCCTGCCGACGATATTCACGCCAAGAACCCGCACACAGTCGGCACCATCGGGGCAACCGGCATATACGGCGAAGGAACACCGACCCTCTACGAAGTGCCGCAGGGTCGCTGGCCCGCGAACGTCATTCTGGACGAGACAAGCGGGGCGCTGCTGGATGAGATGAGCGGGGTGAGGACGACCGGGCGACTGTCTCCTCATCATGGCAACGGGGCGCTACCCCGCAAGGACGCTGGAGGCTTTCGGCAAGGCACGAAGGTAAATCGAGAATATGGTGGCGACTCTGGTGGTGCCTCCCGCTTCTTCTACTGCCCCAAGGCTTCCCGCTCTGAGAGGAACGCGGGGTGCGAGGGGTTGGAGGCGAAGGTCAAAGACGCGGAGTATAGGCAGCCGACAGGCAACCCGCTAGTAGACCGTATCCACGGCTGCGGCAAAGAAGCTGCCAACCATCATCCCACCGTCAAGCCCGTTGCCCTCATGTCCTGGCTAGTGCGCCTCATCTCACCACCCGGCGGCATAGTCCTAGACCCATTCATGGGCAGCGGCACAACCGGCGTGGCAGCGGTCCAAGAGGGACGGGAGTTCATCGGGATCGAACGGGAGCCGGAGTACCTGGAGATAGCCGAGGCACGAATCAACAATGCCACAAGGCAGGGGGTGCTGCTGTGAGAATTGACTCCATCGAACTCGACGGCTTCCGCTCTTTCGGTCACGAGGTCATCGACCTGACCGGCGTGCATCTGGCCTCCGTCGTGGGCAAGAACGGGAACGGAAAATCGAAAGCCTTTGTCGAGGCTCCCATCTTCGCCCTTACCGGCGCAAAGACCCGCGGATCCCTTGACGACCATGTGATGAGCGAGCCCGAGCAGCGGGAAGAGTGCTCCGTCGCCGTGGTCTTCTCTCCTGACTCCCAGCAGCGCTACAAGGTCACTCGCACGCGCTCCATCCGGGGCCGGGGCAAGAGCACCGCTGAGTTGGTCCGCGAAGAGAATGGGCAGTGGGTAGCCGATACGACCGGGGCGGACGAGGTCACGGCCCGCGTGAAGACCCTCATCGGAGCCGACGAGGAACTGCTGCTGGTGACCTCCATCATCGCCCAAGACGAGGCCAAGGCGTTCCTCTCGAAGACGCCGGCCGAACGTCTCGAGGTCCTGGGGAAGATCCTCTCGCTCGACAAGAAGTACGGGCCGTATGAGGCGCACTGGAAAGAGCAGGCGGGCGAGGCGAAGCTCGCGCTTGCGAAGGCGCGGGAGGACGTGGAGCGGTACACCGCTGAGTGCGAGACGCTGGCAGAGCGCGAGGAACTGTCGGAGGTCGAACGCAACTCTCGAGAGGCCGCGCAAGAGCGCCTAGCCAAACGGGAGCGGGAACACGAGTCGATCCGAGAGGCGGCGGAGCGGGCCAAGGCTGCCGTGCCTGACGTGGACGAGGTGGAGAAGCGCCTGCGCGACTTGGAGGACCGCAAGGGCGGCCTCGTAGAGCGGCAGTCGGCTCTACTTGCCGAACGCTCGACCCTGCAAGCCCGCATCGCCGACAAGGACGAACTCACGGCGAAGCTGGCCACCCGGCCGGACATCATCCTCGAACTCGCATCGCTGGAAGAGGCTGAGAAGTCAGACGCGGCCATCAGGGAGAAGAGAGCGTCACTGGACGCCCAACTGAAAGCGGCAGAGCAGACCGTGTCTTCGACTGTCGCCCAAGGCAAGGCGAAGGCCAGTGAGGCGGAGAGCCTCCACAAGCGAGCGTCCGACGTTGTCTCCCGCATCGATGCCATCGCGGGTGCCGAGGCTCCGCTGTGCGACAGGTGCGGACAGCCGATCGCCGACGCGGCTCTCGAACAGACGTTGGCTCAACTCACCGCCGAACGAGACACTGCCCAAGAGAAGGCCGCTGCGGCTGAGACAGAAGTCGAGGAACTGCGTCGCCTGCTCACCGAACAGAGGAAGGCGGAAGGCGAGGTCCGCGAGGCCATCTCCGCCCTCCCGCCCTACGCCTTCGACCAGACCCGCTACTCCCAACTGAAGCGCCTGCGCGACGAACTCGACGAGATACCGGCCAAGCTGTCCACCATCGCCGCTGCTGAGGAACGAGTCCTTGCCCTCAACAAAGAGTACAAGGCGGTCAGCGACGAACTGGCTGACGACGCGATATGGGACGGCATAGACGAGGGCCGGGCAGTGCTCGCCGGGGCCGAAGAGAAGCGGCAGGCGTGGGAAGCGGCGGCTCTCGGAGTGGGGGAGGCCGAGCGCCATGTCTTTGCCGCCCGCGAGGCAGTGACCGAGGCCGAGAAGGCGCTCGCGGCCCACGAGGAAGCAATCAAGATGCTCCTTCCCAGCCGCGAGAAGCTGGAAGCCGCCAAGGCCGCAGAGACCGAACAGGCCGCCGCTCTCGAGGATGCCGAGTATCTCAAGAAGGCGTTTGGGAAGAACGGGATCCCGCTCATGATCGTGGGCAACGTGGTCGCGGACCTCGAGGCCGAGGTGAACGAACTCACCGGCCTCTACGACGGGGGGATGCACGTCACCTTTGAGACGACCAAGGAGACCAAGGCGGGGGATACCCGCGACTCCCTGGAGATCATCGTGGACCGCAACGGGTACCCGTCGCGAGCCTATAGCGGATTCAGCGGGGGAGAGAAGTACAGGATTGCGTCATGCGTCCGGCTGGGGCTGGCGCTGCTCATGGCGCGAAGAAGTTCGGCCAGGGTGAGGTCACTTGTGATCGATGAGCCGGAGGGCCTTGACGAGAGCGGTCGTCAGCATCTCGTTCAGATCCTCCACCACCTCGCGGATCGCTTCGACAGGGTCTTATTGGTAAGCCATCACGCCGACCTCCTTGAAGCTCTCCCCTCTCAAATCCTAGTCGAGCGCGGCGAGGATGGAATGAGCCATGTGGAGGTGCGGCCATGAACCCCGGCACCATCGACGGCGTTCAGTACCGCGAGATACCGGGGGGGATGGCGCTGTGACCTTGTTGCTCACTCCCGCCGCCGCCCGTTTCCTCGCTGAGATGCAACTCACAGCCGCTCGCGCCGCCATGGCGGGCAAGGTGGACTTCATCCCCGCCGGCGACTACGAGTCGGCTGCGGAGTACGGCATGGAGGTCTACCAGGCGCTTGAGAACGACATGCTCGAAGAGGACCCGAAGTATCCCGGCAAGGGCGTGTTCTTCGCTCTGGTGGACGGGAGGCCCTGCACGTTCGACAGACCCGAGAAGACCGCGTCAAGGAGGCGGCGCAAGTGAGCACACGTCCCTACGACTTCATCCCCTGCCAGCATCCCGAGCATCCACACAAGGGCCGCAACACTTTCCATGGTCCCTGCCAAGCCAAGATCGATAAGGAGGGCAACGTCTGCGGCTGGGAGCCGACAGAAGAGGAACGCGCACGAGTGATGAAACTAAGCCAGAAGGAGGCTGTAGTGAAGGTCAAGGGAGAACCGCTGAAGGTCAACAAGGAGACACTCGGGGAGCCGATTGTCGACGATTTCATGCCACGAGAGGAGCTTGCGCCGCCCGAGGGGGAGACCGCGACCATGGAGGTCGACCCGGCGTCTGAGGTGCCTGGCACCATCGAGGCGTTCGAGGCCTCAAACGCGGACGAAAAACAGGAACCGGACCGCCCGGGGTGCTTCGGAGAACCAGGACTCGCCGATGACGCGCAGTGCGAGGTCTGCGGCAGCCTGCACGAGTGCATGGCACTCGTAGCCGACTCGGAGGGGCTCGAAGAAGATGACGAGGACCCGACCGAGGAGTTCGACGCTCTGCCGGAGGAGGTGGCTATCTACACCTCCGTCCCCCGCCGCCGCTACGCGGTCGTGGACGCCGATACCGGCGAGGCCCTGCAACTGTCCCTCCTCGGTGCCCAGTGGGAAGACTACCGCGTCAAGAGCGAGCGGTGGTCACTCTCGGGAGGCGACGAGACCTCACAGTCGGAGTTCGAGGGCAAGATCGTCTACCGGGACCGTGAGCTTCGCCCCGGCACGGTCGTTGAGGTCGTCTGCCGCGGCTACGTCAAAGAGCGGGCGCCCATCTTCAAGAAGGACGTCTACGAGGGCAAGACGGTCATCGTCGTCGAGTCCCTGGTGGAGATCGAACTGCTGGGCTACCGGGGCGGCCCGATCGAGGTCGCGCTGAACGTAGACGGTGAGCCCAAGGTCTACGACGAGCCGAGAGAGTCTGAGTCTGCACCAGAGCTTGAGACTTCGGACGCGGTCGACTGGACCGGCGAGACGGAGGAGGCACCGGACTACGAGGTTGTCGAGGACGAGGACTTCTTCGACCCGGATGGCTCCGACTTCGGAGGCGATATGTTCGACAACCCTGGAGTCGAACATGAGGGTTGAGCCTCAAGTATCCCCTGAGACTGAGCGTGCCGTCCGTGAGTATCTCAAGGCCAGCCGCCCCTGTGGGGGCGATGCCTTCGTCAAGGCTCCGGGCGTTCGCGGCGATGGGTGCGAGCAGTGCCTTCGCTCAGTGCGCAACGGCGGCAAGTGCGGTCCCGTGGGGGTGGCCGATGGACAGTAGCGCCGTCATCACCAGACCCTGCCCGAACTGCGGAGAGACGTTGAGGATTGACGAGTTCGCCGACCACGTCTGCCCGGAGCCGGGCCAAGAGCGTAAGCCGGGGGAGACCCCGACGCTCGCTGCGATGCCCGCTTGGTGGGATGAGCGCATGGCCCCTGTGGCCCTGGAGGCCGGCAAAGCCTACAAGGACAAGTACGGGCAGTGGCGGGACCACACCGGGCGCCTGATACCTCGGCGCGAGAGGAGGGCGAACAAACTGCGATGAGAATCCCCAACGCCCTCAACCTCGGCACCGCATGGACCTTTGAGATCCCCGGACCGCCCGTCCCCAAAGGACGCCCGAGACGCAACAACAAGACGGGCAACTGGTACACGCCGACGCGCACCCAAGACGCCGAGCGTCACGTCATGGAGTGTGCCATGGCGGCCGGCGTGCGGCTTGAGCCGAAGAAGCCCTACGGGATCGAGATGTACTTCTTCCTGTCGGCCCGGCCCCGGGATATCGACAACCTCGGAAAGCTCGTCATGGACTCACTTGGGACGTTGGGTAAGAACGACGGCTGGAATGACCGGCAGATCGTGGACATGTACGCGCGGGTCGTGTCGGTCAAGAGCGCGCAGGAAGAGAAAACCGTGGTGCGCGTGGGAGAGCACCGAAGCATCAAGCTACCGGGAGACAACAGGGGGTTGTGATGAACCTAGAGGACCGCATCAAACGACTGGAAGCCTTACACCCGGAGATTGAGCCGGAGGTGGAGCCGAAGTGGTTTCTGCTGAACTCCTATTGGCGTATCTCGACGAACGGAGCACAGGTGCAGCGTCGAGATTACATTGGAGATCCATGGCGCAACACCGATAGCTGTCCCGACGTGGCGCGACTCTACCGTGCCGGTCTCGTCCAGGGGCAAAAGCAGGCGCTGGAACTGGCGAAAGCGGTACAGGCTGCTCGCATCTGGCGGCATGAACACGGTGAGGCGGTGGAGAATTACCCGAACTGGCGGTATTGGGAAAACATCGTCACTCTCGCCCGCGCCATCCTGGAGGCGGCGGAATGAGCGAGCGCGACTGCAAACACGGGCATCTTGCCCGGTCGTGTGAGATATGCCAACTGGAGGCCGATAACGCCGCCCTCCAATCCCGCGTGGCTGAGCTGGAGGCGGCGCTGGAGTATGCCATCAAAGAGCTTGGGTTCCCGACGGACAACTACCCCGCGCCGGTGGTCAACGCTTGGCTCATGCTCAAGGCAGTTCTGGACCGCGGACGAAGCGGGCGCGGAAGGGAGGATTCCGATGCTGACTGAGGAGCGACTATCCGAGATTCGGGCACTGACTTGGGAGTGGCAGTATGAGAACTGCTCTGACCATCAAGCGGCGGTCGATGATCTGTTGCGCGAGCGCGATGCCCTGGCCGCTGAGGTCGAGCGGCTGCGCGAGGCCCTAGTCGCTGCTGACCGGCTGCTTGCTGAGATCGGTGTGCGGCGGGCGGAGCCGCAGACGTGGGAGGAGATGGTTATGGCTGTTGAGAGGAGGGGGGCGGCGGCATGAGCGACGAGAAACTGAACCTCGCCTGTCATTTCTTGGCAACCCGCGTGGAAGAGATGGAGGCTGCGCTGCGGGAGTCGGTGAAGCATTGGAGAGAGTTTCGCTCGGTGGACATGACTCCTAACGCGGGTCTGCCTCGTCGCATCTTGCGCGGGTATCTGGATTACGCAGTGTGGACCGACAACACCGCAGGCATGGAGCCGACCAATCCAATCATCGCGCAGATGAACAAGGACCGCATCGAGCGCAACGCCATCATCGAGCGGGCATTGGCTGCTCTCGCCCAATCCCCCAGCCCGGAGGCGACCATGAGTGACCTGACCGAAGTCGAGTTGGAGGCGATGGAGAAGCGGTGCGAGAAGGAGCTAGAGGGACCGTGGCCCCATGTTATCTATCCTGCCCATGCCCGCTCAGATGTTCCCGCCCTCATAGCTGCGTTGAGAGAGGCGCGGGCTGAGCGGGACGGCTTCAAGGCTGAGAACCGGCTGCTGCGAGAGTGGCTGAACAAGGCCACCACCAAACTCTGCCGACTCAACATAGCGTGGACATGGCCTTCGCCGGATATCGCTCGCCTCACCGCTGCCGAGGCCGCGAGGGTGCAGCGGCTGGAGAAGGTGGCGGAGGCGGCGAAGGCGCTGCGGTCCGAGCACCGCGCCGACTTCATGGATGACGGGGCACGCCAGGACCGTCTGTATGAACTGTTCCAATTGCTTGACGAGCACGACGAAGCTGCTGCCCTTGCCGAGATTGACGCGGGGGAGGGGGACGATGAATGAGGGTTGGATATGCCCACGCTGCAATCGTGTCTGGGCTCCGTGGGTGGCGTCCTGCAACTGCGGCAATCCCTATTCACCGTACTACCGGGTAGAGCCGGTGCGGGGGGTTCCAGGGTGCGTCCACGAGTTCGGCGCTGAGGTAGAGACCACGGCTGGCTACACCTCGACATGTCGCAAGTGCGGGTACCAATTCCATCGGGCTCCGGTGACGTGATGCCTCGTAATATGTCGTTCTCCATGACCACGGAGGCCATCCGCGACGGCTCCAAGACCGTCACCCGGCGTCTCGGTTGGAGCTTCCTGAAACCCGGCGACCTGCTGTGGGCCTGTGAGAAGTGCATGGGGCTCAAGAAGGGCGAGAAGGTCAAGCGGCTGGCGCTTATCCGGGTGGTGAGCGTGACGGATGAACCGCTGAACAAGATCGTTGAGTACGGACAGTCTGAATGCGACCGCGAGGGATTCCCGCATCTGACGCCCATCGGCTTCGTACATATGTTCATAGCCGCAAACCATCTCGAGCGCCGCACCTACAGTGCCGCAACCCAAGTGGTCAACCGGATCGAGTTCGCGTATGTGGAGGAGGCGACAGGCTGATGCCATGGGTGCGACTTGACGACGAGTTCTATGCTCATCCGAAGGTGGCGGTCCTGTCTTCTGATGTGATGCTGGCCTGCGTCGGTCTCCATACCCTCGCGCTCTGCTGGTGCAACCACAAGTTGACCGACGGGATCGTGCCTGTGAACCAGGTGTTCCGGCTTGCCGGCGACCTGTCTCTTGCGCTTCCGTCAGGCAGTCCGCACCAACTCATCAACGAGCTTGTGCGGGTCGGTATGTGGGAGGTCAAAGAGTGCGATGAGAAGGGCCGAGCGCTCTCATACAGCATTCACGACTTCCTCGACTATCAACCTTCGCGGGCCCAGCACGAGGCGGAGATCCGGGCAAAAAGCGAGGCCGGCAAGCGCGGGATGGCATCACGCTGGGGCGAGAAGAAACCCGCTGCTGATGCGGCTTCCATAACACCTCTTATAACAGACTACGCAACAGACGATATAACATCACCCATAACTGACTCATTACCCGGGCCCGTACCCGGGCCCGTACCAAGTACCCGTTCCCCTAACCCATCAGAAGACACATCTGGCGATGTGTCTTCGTCGCGCAACACCGCCGACGATGACGGCATCGATTGGGAAGAGCAGTCGGCCGCACCTCCGCGAAGGCGAAGGTCTCCGACTCCCTACCAGAAGATCGTCGACCTCTTCAACAAATGTTGTCCTTCACTCCCGGCCGTGCAGAGCATCGCCAACGACTCACGGCGCAAGCGGTTGAAGGCTGCGCATGACGCTCTCGGCATGGACGGCCTCGAGGCGTTCTTCCGGCGCGTGGAGGCATCTGACTTCCTGGCCGGCAGGACCAAGGAGCAGGCGCGGTTCGGCATCGACTGGATAACCAAGCCCAGCAACTTCGTGAAGATCCTCGAAGGCAACTACGACAACCGCGGCACATCGGTCCCAGCCATGAACACCAACACGCAGCGCGCCCTTGAGATATTCCGCGAACTGAAGGAGGCTGAGGATGCAGGCAAGTGAGGTCGCGAAGTTGGTATCCGTCATTGCCGCGGCGTACCCGTCCTTCGAGGTCGACAAAGCTCGTGTGGCGGTCTGGGTCCAGATGATCGGCGACCTCGACTACGAACTGGCCGAGACGGCTGTGCGGCGCCACATCGCGCTTACGAAGTTTCCTCCCACCATCGCTGAGATACGAGAGCAGGCCCTAGAGGCCGCCAGAGGCCCGGAGCCGAGCGGAGCGGAGTCATGGCAGGAATTCATCCATGGCATCCGCCGGTACAGCCTCTACACCGAACTGGAAGCCATGGAGAGCTTCTGCCCGGTGACCCGCAGGGTAGCGCAGGCTATCGGATGGCGGGACGCCTACATGAGCGAAAACATGGACGTGTTGCGCGGGCAGTACCTGCGCATGTTCGACCAGCTACGGCAGCGCGACAACCTCGAGGCGATAGCGGGGACGCTCAGACTCCCGAGCGGCTCGAGGCCGGCGCTGACCACCGGAGGCCACAATGGCGAAGCGTAATCGTCACCAGTTCCGTCCCGACGATGTCGACATACTCTTCGACGAACTCGTGAGCGACCTTCGCAAGCGCAAGCGCGTAGTCGGTCACGGCCGCATCTTCGCCAAAATCGATGTCGACCAGGAAGGGTACGTCACCGACTACACGCTGGAAGGTGGCACGTTCACGGGCGATGATATCCGCAAGCTCATCTCCGAGATGCCGAGGGGGTCGCGATGAGCGGGAAGTCGAAAGAGCGGGAACTGAACGACTGCGCCCTGGCCATAGCGACGGTGATATGGCTGCTCCCGGCGCATTACACGATGATCCGCATCGGTGGTCACGGGGCCTGCTACTTCAACGAACTGGAGATGACCGACAAGCCCGAGTGGCATCCGCCCTCATTGCCTGAGTACGGCGAAGAGTGGCCGGTGGAGGCGTTCGAGAAGTGGTTTCGGTACCAACGCTACCTCAGCTACAAGTACGAACTCCTGGCGGTCGGTAAGGCGTTTGACCGGCTCCAGCGAGAGTATCCCGTCCTGGCGGCGGCTGTTCGCGCCGACTGCGTGGAGATCCCGGAGCCGAACTGGTACGAGCCGGAGCGCGTGAGTTCTCGCTCAGCCGAGGGGCTGCGCCTCATGGCCGAATGGGTGGACGTGCCAATCCCGTTCTTCCAGGAGGAGATCGTAGTCGCCGGCGACAAGGGCAAGCGCCGACGTGAGATCAAACGCGCCGCCCGTAACCGCCGCATCAAGGAGATGACGGCCGATGGATGTTCGCAGGCACAGATAGCCCGTGACTTGAGGTGCTCGACCGTCACCGTACAGGCGACTCGTGCTGGAAAGGTGGTACGCCGTGGGCGGATTGTGTCTGCCGTTGGTGATACAATCCCCGACGGCTAAGGTTGCCCACCGACGCCAGAAGAGCCGGGTTCTCGCCCGGCTCTTCACGTTTTCCGAAGTCTGAGGGTTGCCTATTGGCTTGCGGCCTGTGCGATCCGTCCGAGGATCCCCAGCACGGCGCCTGATGCGAACCAGGCACACTGCTGCACTGCACTCTCGGCTGCGACCCAGCCGAGCACGAAGCAGATACCCGTTCCGATCAGCATCACAGCCAGGAACACGTGCGGCCAGGCCGGCGATCTCTCCTGGCGCCGCACTGTCGTCCCGCACTCGGGACAGAACCGGCTGTCCGGTTTCAAGGCCGCGCCGCACTTCTCGCACCTATCCGTCTCTCTCATGTCTCTCCTTCCAAAGTCCGAAGTCTTCCCATTGCCATTGCCCTACAGGTCCAACCGAGCTACTTGCTCGGCGCGTTGCCATGACGCCGCCTGGGTGTAGATGTGCGTCGTCGCGGTGGATGCGTGCCCCAACTGATCCCGGAGCGCTTCGAGCGTCCCGCCCATTGACAGGAAGCGTATCGCATACGTGTGCCTGAGTGAATGAGGGTGCAGCCGCTCTGGCTCGATCTCGGCGCGGCGCGCGAACTTCTTGAACAGTCGGCGGACGTGGGCATCGGTCAACCGGGCCCCGGTCCGAGTCACGAAGAGCGCCCATTGCTCCCGCGGCATGGCGGCCAGATACGCGGCCAGCTTGTCGCTCAGGCTCTCCCCGAAGTACACACGACGGGGCCGGCCGGTCTTGGAGTGGGCCGCTGGAATCCAGACCGAACTATCAACCAAGTCCACACGGTCCCGATTGAGCGACAGGGCCTCGTTGATGCGCAGGCCGGTGCCGGCCAGGAGCTCGAGGAGCATCCGGTCGCGCTGGTAACTGCCGGAGCGTGGATCTCCCACGGTAGCCGGCGCCATGAGGCGATCGTACTCCTGCCGGTTGAGTCCTTCGGGTACGGTGCGTCTGGTGCGCTTCCTAGTCGCTGTCGGCATCATTGCCCCCTCGGCGCTCGCTGAGCGTGGATGCGTCCCCGATAGTGATCTCATCCGGGTGCCAGCGGTAGTCCCCGATGCGGATCTCGACGATCTTCGCCAGAGTCTCCCCATTGCCCATTGCCCACGTCTCGCCGGCCTCCTTGGCGAGTTCCCGGGCCTGCCGGCATAGGTGCGTGCGCTGCGTCCAGCCCGGCACATCCTCGGGGACGGCCTCCAACTGCCGCACGGCCCTGCACAGGGTGCCGAGCAGGCGCGGGTACAACTCCGCCCGGGCAGCGTAGGCGGTTAGGGTCTCAGCTACGTCCTTGACCGGCCATTCTCCGCCGTCGTACAACTCCACTGAGCCCCATCCGCCGCCGAGACCGTCCTCGCCGGGGCTACCGGCGCAAGCCAGCCGCCTGATCTGCTCAGGCGTCAATATCGCCATCCGTCCCTCCTTCCAAGTCCTGCGTTTCCCCATTGGTCTGTTGACCGCTCATCATCTGCTCATAGAGCCGCGGCCGGTGCTCCCTGAGCCAGTCCACCCAATCCTGCCACCACCAGATAGCGCCGGCGGCGGTGTAGGCGACGGGCGGCGGGCCGATGCCGCGCTGTACCCACTGCGCGGCGGTCATGCGCTTGACGCCTGTGGTGGCGATAACGTCCCCTATGGTCGCAAGCGGTGAGGGGTCTTCCCCGGCCGTGAATGTCAGACGTCTTGGTTTTGGTGTCATCCCTCCCTCCAAAGTCTAGGGTTTCTCCATTGGCTTGGCGTCCATCTTCCGACAGAAGCATCGAGTGCACAGTCCATCGATCAGGCCCGTGCTGTCGCCGTGCCCACATTGGCTGCATTTGGGCCGCTCTCGTGCCCGCACGGCGGCTGCGCGGCGTGTCTCGCGGCGGTAGTAGGCCATAGCTCCTTTGCCATAGGTGCTATGCACTGGGTGCCCCCTCTCCCGGCCACGGGCTCCCGTCGTTCGGGTAGCGCTCCAGGTCGTCGACCGTTCCCGACGGGTAGGCGTCGCGTTCGTCGTCGAGTGCCGGCCCGCACTTGGCGAGCATGGATCTACAGCGTTCCCATGCCTCGCGTGGTCCTGTGGCGGGGTTGCCGATTGTGGCGACTCCTAGCCAGCGCTCAGCGTCCCTCAGCGCCGCCACCAGCTCCGGGTACAGATTGGCGGCGTGGACGATGTAGGCGGCGTCTTTGTCGGTGCCTGTGGCGGCTATGCGTTTAGCCACTGCAAGCCACTCCTGCGTGAATATGCTCGCATTGCACGCTTGCCACGGTAGCGGGGTTGCCGGGTTCACTGCTGGCCTCCTTCGTCGAGGTCGAGCGTCCCGTCCGGCAGCACGCGCCAGCTATAGCCGGGGTGGTTGTAGTCGTATCCCTCGCGCTCCACCTTCTCGGCCAGGCGGTAGGTCATGGGCGCGGTGCGCATGGTTGCCGGTATCTCGTCCGGCGCAAGCTGTCCCCCAAGGGCGTAAACCGCGAGCGCGGCCTCCGGTGTGTCGCCGATTGCCCATATGCCCGCGTCGTCATAGGCTGCGAACATCAGCAGCGGCTCATGCTCCACCAGCCCGTTGTAGCTCTCGGTGATAGCGTCGCCGCGATAGGCGAGTATGCGGCGGGCGCGGTCGGCTGTGCAGGCGCTCGCGCCCTGACTGGCGCTGTTCATGTCGCCGTCGTCTCTGTGCTCGTCAACCCAGGCGTCCCGCTGGGCGCGGCTCTCGAACTTGTGTACCTCGATCTCGTTGGCGAATCCTCTCGGTGATTGTTCGGCGTAGTAGTGGCGCATGATCCTCTCCCTTCGCGTTCGTTTCCTAGTCCAGAGCTTGCCTATTGCCTAGTCGTGGGTTTGCCTATTGCCTCAGTCGTCGAGCTCCATGCTCGTCTCGGTCCGCACGCCGGCCACGTGGTACCGCTCGCCAGTGTCCAGGTCGAGCGCGTACTCTATCGGCCAGTCCTCGGGGTATTCGTCGGCGTCGTGGCTGTCGATGGCCTCTTGGAGCGTGTCCCCGAAGTCGAGCCAATACAGGCCGGTCAGCCGCGAGCGCTGGACGAGCACGAACCGAGCGCGCGGGACGTCGGGCACGTAATCGCTGCCTATCTCCTCCTGGAATCTCTCGGCGTGCTCTACCAGTACCTCACAGTAGCGCCTCGCGGTTGGTAGGTCGTTCGGGTCGAATGCGGTTGTCTGCTCAGTCGTCAATGCTTCCACGGTCAAACCTCCTCCGGTAGATGTTCGATCCGCCCGTCATCGTGCACCCGGTAGTCGCCACGGTTCGAGCCGCACCACCAGGCGTCTTTGACGCGCACCCAGCCGTAGATAAACGGGTAACGCTCCTGCCGTGCGTCGAAGTAGCGGCGTAGTCGGTCCTTGGCTTCGACCGCCGGGTTTGTCTCGCCCGGCTTCACAGCGTCCGCCCTTCGGCCTTCGCCACGGCCGCCGCGATCTCGGCCACCAGCCCGGCGCTGTCCTCGGCGTCGAGGTAGGCAAGGGCGGCGTTACAGGCTGCGAGCAGGTCCCGGTACAAGTTGCACGCGGTAGCGATGTACTCGGCGAAGTCGGGCCGAGATTCGGCCGTGAACTTGTCGTTTGGATCAATGCGGGCGACGGTATAGGCGTGCCCATGGTCCCAACACTTGACGGCGCGGCCGTGTGCGAAGAACGGTAGCGGCATGGTGGTTTTCACGCGCTCAGTCTTGACTGTGTCCATTGCTCAAGCCTCCTTGATATCGAAGTGAACACCGCGCACGCCATAGAGCGAGTAAACGCTATCGGCGCACTGTCCGTCGGCCGGCGTGCCCTCGCCATACTTCGCCGCGTGGCGATCCGCGCAGGCGACGCACACCCCGTAGCCGGTATCACGGTTCGGCCATTGTCGGCCGCGCGTTTCCTCGCCGCAGCACGCGCAGGTCAGCCAGCGGATGCGGCCATGCTTCGAAGTCTCTACTGCGTCCATTGTTCTCCCTTCGGTGTCGGTTTCTGGAGTCGTGGCGGTGGTCATTGCTCGGCGGCCGCGCGCTTCGCGTACCGTTTCGCGTTGTGGGCCTCTTGCTTCTCCCATGCCGCGTGCACGGCGGGATAGTGGGGATTGTCTGGAGTGACGCGGACGCGGTCGGTCTCGTAGTAGTCCGTCTGAAACTCGGTGTCATTCTGGACGTTCAGGCCGTCGATCTGCGGGAAGTGCGGCCAATAGTCGCGGCCGTAGATTGTGATGGTGCTCTCGGGGTAGTTGATTAGCCCGCCCTTGCTGTACCAGGCGCGGTACAACTTGCCGGAGTCGTCCTTTATGCCGTTCCAAATGAAGCGGATCATCGCGCGCCACCCTTCGCCCTGGCGAGCACCTTCCACGAGATATCGACCGCGCGGAGCAGGTCGAACGTGTCGTATTTGGCCTGCGCGTCCGGGCCGATGGCGTCGTATACCGCCACCATAGCGCCCGCCGTGGTCGCGTCCAGCAGCACCCAGCCGCGATGATTCCCCGTAGCCCACGGCTTCGCGTCATACTGTCCGGGCGCGTTCTTGCGCGGACGGGCTACCATAGCGCCGGATCTGTCGAGTACTTCGCGTGCTATCTCAATCGGTTTCATTGTGCGATCCTTTCCTAGTCCAGGGTTTGTCTATTGGTTTCGGCGTCCGACTCAGTCGGAGAGCCGGATCGGCATCACCAGGGCGAAGCGGCCGGGCTCCGTTAGCAGCATGGGCCGGAGCGGCGTTATTGCGTGCAGTGTCACTGTGCGGCCGCTCATTACGTCGAATGCGTCCGCGATCAGGTCGGGATTCACGCCGATTGTGAGCGCTTCCCCATCGTCGCCGGCGCATTCGAGCGTTGCTGAGTATTCCGCGTCGGCGTGCATCATGCTCACGTCGACGTGAGCGTTTCCGTTGTATGAGATCCGTAGCGGCGCTATTGCACGGCCGAGCACTTTAGCGGCCGCTCGCGCGGACTCCGACATTGCTACGCGGTCAAGAGTCAAGGCGCGCGGCAGGTCGACTGGTACCAGTTGCTGATAGTTCGGGTATTGGCCGTCGACCGTGCGACCATGCAGGATCATAGAGTCGGTCGCGACCACATAGCGCGTGTGCACGTCCTCGGGGTGCCCGTCCAGCGGCACGCCATTGTCGCCGCGGCCGAGCATGACGACCACATAAGCCGGTTTCGACTTCGCCACGGCCGCGAGCATGGCGCCCGGCAAGGTGACGCCGGCGTCAAGCCCGGCACCTTCCACGTAGGGCCGGACGTCGGCGCCGTGCAAGCGGTATGAGTCGGTCGCGATCAGTTTCGTGGTGCCGCTGGGCTCCGCCTTGACGTGTACGCCGCAGAGCAACGGCCGCGTCTCATCGCGAGAGACCGCGGGCAAGACTACGGACAGGGCCGGAAGGATGTCATCGGCCGTGAATGCAGTTTGTTCAACAAACTGCGGCCGTTGTGGGAAGTCGACCGGATCGATACCCGCGATTATTGCGGAGTCGACGCGCGCCCTATTGTCCTCTAAGGATTCGACCGTGATAGTCGGCGCCTTGCACGCCTTGACGGCCGCCATGAGCGACTTATGCGGCAGCAGGACGCGACCATAACCGGAGCCGTCGACGTCGGCTTCCGCCCAAACATCACAATCGGTCGCGACCACGGCCGACGGATACAGCATGACGCACGCGAGAACAGGGATAGCACGCGCGCCGGACGCTACGAACGGCTTGACGCGCGCTAGTGCCCGCTTCAGGTCTTTAGTCTGGTACGTGAGCCGCGCGGGTTCCGGAGTCGCGGCGGCGTCCATTGCGTCGGGTTCCTCGGTGGCGCCGATGGCATTCTCGATGTCGGTCGACATCGCGCAGTCGGCGCAAACGGCTGTGTCGCAGTCGGTGTAGTAGCCTATAGGGCTGTATGTGGTAACGCGTGCCATCAGTTCGTCCTTTCCTGGTAGATATCGGAGTCGTCGCGCCATTCGGATTCGAGCGTCCAGCCGTCATAGTCACCGGCCGCGCGCGACTCGACGCAGTAGGTCCGGTCCGGATGACGGGCTGCGCAAGATTCGGCTACCCGTTCGGCCGCGTCCTGCGCAGTGATTCGGCAGTGTCCGCCTGCGATGATCTGCGGAGTGGTATCGGTGACGTCGATAACGCGATAGTAGGTCATGACGCCACCTGCCCGCGCTCGCAGTAGGGGATAGCCTGGTTGATTCTGTCGTGCATCCCCTGCCGGAACTGCCGCATGATGTCCGCGCCAGTGCATGAATACCAGCAGGTCAGACCGTGCTTGAACGTCGCATCCGGCTTGCTCTTCGCTAGGCGGATGGCTTGCAGGTAGGCACCCAGGGATACGCTACGCTCAATGGCTGGGAGATAGATAGTCCGCATCAGGCCACCATGCCCATGCGCTCGAAGCGGGAGCCGGCATGCTCTTCGCAGTAGGCGGCCCAGACACGATAGATGTCTTCATCGTCGATCGTGAGTGTCCAGTCCTTCGCGATCCCGCGGATGTTGTGCTCGACGACGCCGACACTAGACAGCAGCCAGGAAAGCATGTACTCGCTATCCTGGGGAAGCCCGAGCCGGATATCGTCGGACGCTAGGCGGCGCCCATATACCTCGGCTGCGGAGTGGGAAGTGATAGAATCTCGCATGATGACCTCCTACTAGGTCGTCCGCGCCCCGGGGAGTTACCGCTCTCGCGGGGCTCTTTGTCTTGATGAAACTAGTATACACCCGTCGACATTCAACTGTCAATAGGTATCTACAAGAATCGGCCACGGATTCGCCACGAGCCGGCCCTCGAATCTGTCAACACATGTAGTAGACACCTGTATACAAATAATAACCCGCGTACGCGCGCGCGCGTTTATGTATCCCTACGTAGTAGGGTGTAAGGACGTAACAGAACAGGCCTACAGAGTGTCACCTCGCCACCAGATACCACGGCCGCTGGTACGCATCTTCCCTGGGCGTGAAGAGCTTACATGAGACGCCAGGGTATCAGTCCTACGCGGGCCGTGGTTACGTCGGTCGAGACGGCTGCTGCTTTAGGGCATGGGCTACGGAGTGGGAGTGGGAGATCGTAGCGCCTGAGAGTATGTGGCGGCTGGGGAGATGCGCGAGTGTTCAGTGTGCGGGGTGTCCGGAGGGAGATGCGAGGGTTGTGCGAGGGTTGTGCAGCATGGGGAACGTGTCGGGAGTGTTCTGTGGGAAACGGCCGAGTGTGCAGCATGGGGAACGGATGCAGAAAGAGGAGGACTTGGAATCGTTCGCGGCCCACACACAGCGCGTCGATCCGCGCTCGCTGGAGCTCAGGGGCCCGTGGTAGTGGCGGCCGAGCGTCGATCCTGCGCCGTTGTCACGTTTACAGCAGGTAAACGATACAGCTGTGCGGCGTATGTGCCTGCCACGGCTGAAAACTGCCCCCGGGCTCGGTGTTATGCGGACGGGGTATGGGGTGAGATTATCGGCCGGCCCCCGCGGCCATGCACCGTCCCCTCTCCACACGGGGGGTCCCAATACCCCGGTTCCCCCTACAGAACCCCCTTCCTGCGCTATGATCCCCTCGGGCACGTGAGTAGGCCGTGACGCCGCCGAGGGGCGTGTCAGAAACGGGGACACAGACGTCATGCCTGGCTTCACCCGTCCGGGGGAGTGGACCCGAGCGTCTGTCAAGCGCATGTCACTCCCCCGGGGGCCGGGACTCCCGCCCCTCTTGACCTCCACTCTTCCTCGTCCTACAATCGGACCTGAGAACCGCTGTCTCACCAAGCCGAAAGGACCCTCTTGCCATGAGCCCCGACCAGAAGGCCGTCGCCAACGTCCTGGCAGGTCTCGAGGACGGACCCCTCCCGTTTCCCCACCTCAAGGTCGCCGACCTCAGTCCCGAGATGCAGGAGCGGGTGGGGCGCCACATCAACGCCGTACTCGCGGAGCGCGACCGCCTCGGCAAAGACTGGCCGGATGACGTGCTGTACCTCGCGGCTCTGGGAGACTTCGGTATCGACTGTTCGCATCCCCGCCGCGTGGCCTACGGCTGGTACCCTCCCGGGGCGTGGGACTGCGCCATCTGCGGGTGCGCCTTCGTGCCGATCGAGGCGGCGCGGCGATGACCACGGACCCCGAAATCCACGTCGAGAAGTTCCACATGGAGATGGACCTCCGGGAACTCGATGCCGCCATAGAGCGGACCCTCGCGGCGGCCTGCACGGCCAATCCTCTGTTCTCCCAGCGCTCCGAGACACTTCCCCAGCCCACGGTCCTGACCATGGAGGACATCCGCGAGGCCATGTACAAGTGCGGCTTCCCCCGGCCCGAGACTCCCGGACAGCGCGCGCTGCGGCATCTGCGGGAGATGGGCATAGAGATTCGGCTCATCGACCCCAAGGCGCTCTTCACCATCCGCACCGCTTGACGGGGGGGCTTGACAGCAAACGATTCACCCACTAAAATCATGTGCTAGACTTGCGTTTACGCTATGGGGACCGGCCAACAACCCGGTCCCCATAGCCATTTAAGGGCCCCCGCGACGTGCAACCGTCCGGGGGCGTGGCCAACACACAGGAGGTGTTGACGTGGACCATCGTAGCACGCCGGTTTTCGCCGGGAACCCGCTTGCATCCGAAGAGTCGGGTGCGCCCCCTTCGCTCGACCACAAGAGCGACGCCAAGGAGCAGGCCAAGGACGCTGAACTGGCCGAGGCGATTCGCAGAGCACGAGTCGAACTAGGCGAGGACCATCCCCTGGTGAGAAAGGTTCTCCGAGAACTGCGCGTCAAGGAGCGGAGGCTCTCCGATACCACGCGACAGCCTGACGCGCTTACAGCGGCCATCGGCTGGAGGATCGGCCGAGACCACTACAGGCACCAAGAACTCGCGCCTATCTTGGCATCGCTGCTGGGCGAAGAACCGGGGAATGAGGTCGTCTTGCCCGGCCTGCCTCAGCACCGTGTCGACATGTTCTTCCCCGACCACCGTCTCGTCGTCGAAGAGAACCAGCCCCGCCACCGTTGTTCCCCCTGGCGCGAACGCGATGCCGAGGTGCGCGCCCATTGCGAAGCGACCGGCCTTGCGTACCTCGAGGTCTGGACCCGGGAGCCTCTGACTGCCCAGCACCTTTCCGCCCGCCTCTCCGAGGTCGGCATAGCCTGACTCCGGCTCCTTGGGCCGTTCGGCCCTCCGCACCACATTTCCCCAACGTCCAACGGGAGGACACCCCATGAGGCTCCTCGTCTGCGGCGACCGCGACTGGAAGGACGACCGCGTGATCCTCGCCGAACTCGAACTGCGGAAACCCTCTGCCGTCATTCATCGCCTCGACAAAGGCGCGAGCAAGATGGCCGGCGAAGCGGCCGAGTACCTTCACATCTCCCACGGCGGCCCGGTGGTCAACTGGCACGACCACGGCCGCGAGGCAGGCTCCATCGCAAACCAGGCGATGATCGACGACAAGCCCGACCTGGTACTCGTCTTCCACGACAACCTCGATGCATCGAAGGTCACCAAGGACGTGATCGACAAGGCACGGGTCGCCGGGATCCCCGTCGAGATCGTCTGCCACGAGGCGAAGTGATGGACGGTCTGTCTTCCCCGGCATCGACTGTGTTCGGTGAGGTACGTCTGAGCATCACCCGGGCCCTCGTGGAGGCCGACGTGCTCAAGACGCAAGTGAAATACGGCACGCACGAGGAGCGGTACGACCCGCGGGCGCTGGCTCTGGCTATCACCAAGCTAGAAGAGGGTCTCATGTGGCTAGACAAAGCCCGGAGGGACTGAACCATGCAACAGAAACCCACCACCACCTGTCGCACGTGCCGCCTGTTCAGAGCCAAGTGCAAGAAGGTCGCCCAGAGAGGCGACGGCGTCTGCGCGGCATACGAACCCATCAAGAAGCGTCCCCCGGAAGGAGGCGATCGTGGCTGAGAAAGGCGTGCTGACCAAGGAGCAGATCGCCAAGATCCCGGACCTGTGGGCGAAGCTGAACAGCAAGGCCGCAGTGGCCGAGGAACTCGGCGTGAACCCGACCACCATCCGCTACCACCTGAGCAGGCTCCCCGAGGAGCAACTGGAGCTCATCGACGAGAAACGCCGGAAGCACGTCGTCCGCACGGCGCTCGAGGTGGCGGCCAAGGCCATCACCAAACTGGCCGACGAGGACAAGATCGACAAGATGACCGTCCGGGATCTCATCGGTTTGTTCAAGCACGCCGGAGAGCAGTGGCGCCTGGGCATGGTCCAGAAGGGCGACAAGGGCGAAGGCGGCGGGGCGGACGACTGGAGCGCCGAGGCCTCTACCCTTGCCATGCAGATGGCGATCGACCTCGCGGCCAAGACAGGCGACATGAGCGTTCTCGATCCGTTCGTGACCAAGAAAGAGGCCGTGACCGTCTCGGAGACGCCCGCAGCCGCACCAGCAGCGGAGTAGCCCGCCTTGGACACGCTCGAGGTCAGGGCCAAGGTCAAGGAACTCCTCAGCCTTGAATCCAAGATGCTGTACTGGAAGCGGGTCGGCTATCAGCCGCACGCCGGCCAGCTTCCTTTCCATCTTTCCAACGCCCGCTTCAAGGCAGCCACTTCGGGCCGGCGGTTCGGCAAAACGATCCAAGGCCCCCGTGACATGGGTCCGTTGGTCTTCATTCCCGACACCTACATCTGGGTCGTGGCTCCCACCATGGCTCTCGGCGTCAAAGAGTTCCGCATCTTCAAGTCGGACCTCGAGCGGCTCCAGAAGCAACAGGTCTTGCGTCTCACCAAGTCGGTACTCGACACGGTAGGCGGCCGTTATCTGCTCCAGGTCAAGGACGGAGCGACCATCGAGATCAAGTCGGGGGAGAAGAAGGAGCAGATCAAGGGCGAGGGACTCACCGGGGTCATCATGGCCGAGGCCGCGATGCTTGATCCCGACATCTGGCCTGAGTACGTCCGTCCGACACTTTCCGACTACCACGGCGTGGCTCGGTTCGCCACGACTCCACTCGGCAAGAACTGGTACTACAAGCTGTTCGAAGCGGCCAAGAAGAGCCCAGAGTGGGCTACTTTCAGCCAGCCCTCCTGGGAGAACCCCTACGTCTACCCTGGGGGCATCGAAGACCCGGAGATCGTGGACATCAAGGCCACCACCGACGAAGAGACCTTCGACCAGGAGTACGGGGCCAAGTTCGTCAGTCATGCTGGACTCATCTACAAGGAGTTCAGGGATGCTCCGCCCTTCGTGGAGCGCTTCGAGATACTTCCCGACGTCCCTCTGCGCGGCTGGGTCGACCTTGGGTTCGACGACCCGTTCGTCTGTCTCGCGGTGCAGGTCTGGGAAGACAACGTCTACATCCACGATGAGTATTACCGCGCCGGTATGACACCGCAGGAGCACGGGGGGATCATGGCGGAATACTTCCAGAGGGTCGGCGGCATCGGGTACGTGCCCGAATACCTCATCTGCGACCCGCGTTCTCCCGACGGCATCAAGGACTTGAAGCTCACCGGCTGGCAGGCCAAGGCCGCGCCGGCGCTCGACAAGCGCACCCAGCGCGACAAGCCGGTCATCGTCGGCGTCAAGAGGGTCAAGCGGCTGCTCAAGATCGTGGACGGCAAGACGAAGATCCACGTGCATCCCCGCTGCATCCACACCATCGAGGAGTTCGGTCTCTACGAGTGGGTGAACAACGAGCCGGATCCCCGCAAGAACAATCACTGCATGGATGCTCTTCGCTACGGCGTTGTGGCCGAGGTCGACCGCGGCTACGGATACGAGGAAGAAGAGACCGAAGAGGAAGACATTCTCGGCAAAGACATTGAGGACGACTTCTACGACCCTGACGAGTCTTTCGGCATGCAGATTCTTCGCCAGCGACAGCGCGACCGGGAGATGGCCGAGAAAGCGAGGTGCTCGTGATTGCTCTGACCTTCATCTCGGGCCTCGTCGGTATGGCTGTGCTGTTCTCCGTCCTTCCGCTGTGGGCGCGCTACATCCGCAAGGCGTTCCGCGACGGTGAGACCTGGAATCCGCTCTACCTGGTGCTTGGAGGCGTCGGCGTGGCCTTCGGTATCACAGTCCTGGGGGTGACGGCGTGGCTGGCAGTGGCATTCTAGGGGCTATCTCCGACATGATCGGCATGATAACCGTGCCGGTCGAGAACATCGGCCCCGAGAGCCGTCGCGGTACAGACCGCTGGATCCAGGGCGTCGACACCGGCGCTCCGCTCGGAGCACAGCCGCCCACGAACGGCACGACCGCGACTACGTTCCGCGAAGCCTCCGAGAATATGTACGCGGCGCATCACATGGTCTACTCGTGCGTGACCGCCTTCGCTGAGACCATCGCGACACTGCCGCGCATGGTCTACCATCAGGAGCCCGGCGGGCCCGCAGAGCCGGTCTACGGCCACGACCTGAACAAGCTGCTCGAGCAGCCCGGCGGACCGCCCAAGGAAGCGAACGGGACCGGCGACGACGGGCACGAGTTCTTCGCCGACCTCGCCACCTCCATAATGATCGGGGGAGAGGGGCCGGTCGAGAAGGTCTGGAACGCCTTTCACCGCAGGCCGGTACGCCTCTTCATGATGCGTCCCGACTGCTTCGGCCCCATCGTCCACCCGAAGCACGGCCTGGTCGGCTATCAGTACACGACCGGGGCGCAGGCGGTCGGATATGACCGCGACGAGGTGATCTTCTACAAGCTCTCGAATCCCACGAACGAATGGCGGGGGCTCTCTCCGCTGTCCGCCGCGCGCCTTGCCGTAGAACCGGACATCAAGGCCGCTCAGTTCAATCAGAAGTTCATCGAGAACGGCGCTATGCCCTTCGGCGTCATCTCCACCGAGCAAGACCTCCTGCCGCGAGAGAAGAAGGAGACCCGTGCAGAGTGGCGTGCGGTCCATTCCGGTATCAACCGCGCCGGGATGGTAGCCGTGCTTGACAAGGGCATGAGTTTCGACGGCAAGACCATGAATCACGCCGATATGCAGTGGCTCGAAGGACGGAAGTTCAACGAGGGCAACGTCCAGAACATCTACCACTGCCCCGACTGCGTGGTCTCCAAGGGCGGCTCTGCCAATCGCTCGACCGCTGAGGTGGAGTTCCGCTTCTGGGTCATGGGGCCGCTTCTCTGGCTGGTGAGCAGGATAGAGCACAAGCTGACGTGGGAACTCGCCCATGACTTCGATCCGAACTTCAAGATCAAGCTCGACATGGGTCACCTCAACCGGCCCGACATGTCGAAGCTCGCGGCCGCCGGCTCTCAGATGTGGTGGATCACTCCCGATGAAAAGCGCGAGTGGACCGACCATCCGCCGCTGCCGAACGGCGAGGGCAGCAGGGTCTACATCCCGGTCAACACCGCCATGGGCGGAGCGCCGGTCAACGAGGTCCGTCCGGTCGAAGCGCAGCCTCCGGCCGGTACCCCAGGGGCGAAGATGCGCCCTTTTGGGAGGTAAAACAGGAGCAGACGACTGCTGAGGCCGAGAGCGACCGCGAGCGGCTCGAAGCCATCCTCGCCGCGTTCCTCGCGTGGCAGGCGTACCGAGTGGTCTCGGCCATGGCCGCCTATGAACAGGACATCCTCGCCGGGGCCGCAGGTGACATCGACGCCATCGTAGCAGCGGCCTTCGACCTCGAGACTGAGATGCAGATGGCTCAAGACGCCATCCGGCCGTTCCTGAACGCAGAGGCCGGCCGGGCGCTGGGGGCCATGCAGGACCAGTACGGCATCGCCCGAGACATCACCATCGACACCGATTTCATCCGCGAACTACTGCAGGCGCAGGAGAGCCGCTTCGCGAGTGACGTCTCGGCCACATCCGTCCGCGGTATCCGCGACCAGATCGCCGAGGGTATCGCCAACGGCGAGGCCCACTACCAACTGCGCGACCGCATCCTCGGCTACTACGAAAGGCAGCACGAGTGGCGGGCAGGGCTAGCCGCTCAGTACGAATCGGGATTGGCCTACGAGGCGGTGCGCGACGCGCTCGCCAGAAACCAAGGATTCACCGAGCACCGCTGGATAACGATGGAAGACGCCGCAGTCTGCGACGACTGCCGAGCCAACGCTGCCGCCGGATGGATCCCCATTGACCAGGCGTTCCCCAGCGGGCACCAGTTCCCGCTCGCTCATCCCAACTGCCGTTGTTGGTGTGAGTACCGATGAAGTCCACCGCGGACTGACGCAGGAGGAAGAACAATGTTGTTCGAGATAAAGAACCTGCCGGCGCAGGAGTTCAAGGTGAACTTCGATGATGGCACCTTCGAGGGATTCTGCGCGCACTACGGCAACATCGACCAGGGGGGGGACATGCTCCTTCCCGGGTCCGGCAAGCACATCGTCGACTCCGGTATCCAGGTCCCCATCTTCTTCAGCCACGGCTGGAAGGAGAACCAACCTCCGGTAGGGGTGTCGCTCTCGCTGTCTGAGCAGGTAGACGGCATGTGGACCAAGGGCAAGATCATCGAGAAGACCAGTCTGGGCCACGACTGCCTTGTCCTCATGGACGAGGGGGCCATCGACTGCATGTCGATCGGCTGGAACCCGGTCACGGCCAAGCGGGCCAAGACCACCGACGGGAAGTCCTACCGCGAGGTATCCAAGTGGGACATCCTCGAGTATTCGGTCTGCCCCAAGGGCTTCGCCATGAATCCCGAGGCCATGATCGTCAAGGGCGGACTGCGCGGCATGCTTCCCAAGAGCCGCTCCATCTACAACGTGACCAGCCTGATCGACGTGGGAGGCGGGGCCTCGTGGCTCTCGTCCATCGACCGTGTGATGTCGGCCGTCCAGGCGTTCTATGCCGACCAGAGCGTCTACGTATATCCCGAACCTCTGGACGTTTCGGACAGCGCCGTCATCTACAACGTCTGGGACTGGGACGGCCGCGACGAGATCCTGCAGATGGGCTACGCCATGGGCGAGGGCGGAGTGGTGACGCTCGACGGCGACCCGCGCCCGGTCGACATCCAAGTGACCTACGTCACCTCGGGCGGCGCCCCGGTCGACCTGACCGGCGGCAACATCGACCCGAAGGACTGGAAGGGTCTGCGGGACCGCGTCCATGAGACCGACCCCGTGGGCCTTCTCATCGACGAGGCGGCCTACATCCACGACCTCGCCAAGGCATTCAAGGCCGAGGGACGCGACGAAGAGGTGAAGGCGGTCCTTTCCGACCTGGCCTCCGCCAAGTCGCTCATCGAAGAGCGACTCACAGAGCCCACCGCCGATGCGGTCCCGGGCCTCTCAGAGCAGATCGCGAAAATACGCGCGGCAGGAGAACTCCTCCGCCCAAGATAGCCAAGCCAACCCACGACACAGTTCCCCTATAAGGCCCGCAAACGCGGGTCTTTTTGTTGCCACAGGAGGTGACAACAACCATGAGTGAAGAGATCAAAGAGCTTGCCGATACCCTGGCAGGCACGGTGGCCACCATGGCCGCCACCATGGAAGAGATCAAGGCCGAGAGGGAGAAGGGGCACGTACCCGCCGACCTGCTCGAGAAGGTCGACAAGATCGGCGCGGACGTCGCCGAGTTCTCCAAGAAGATGGCGAGGCTCGACGAAGAGCCGGCCTTCAAGCGCGCGTTCGGCGGCGAGATCCAGGTCGCGGGCGGCATGACGTTCGAGACCAAGCTGCGCGTCCCTTCCGCCAAGAGCCAGGACGAGGACATGGCTGAGCTGTTCCAGCTCCAGGACGCCGTCCAGATCCTCAGCTTCATGAAGCGGCGCGACAGCAACTTCGACGTGAAGAACACGGAGACGTTCAAGCGCATGCAGGAGCTCTACCAGCGCAAGACCTACGAGGGCTACGACGGTGGCGTCGGCACCGGCGCTGCGTGGGTCCCGACCGGGTACTCCCCGGACCTGATCTGGAAGTTCGAGCTTGAGCGGATGCTCGCCTCGAAGTTCGAGATCGTCCAGATGCCGAACGACCCGTTCCGCATCCCACGGCAGACCTCGCGCGGCAAGATCTACAAGAAGAGCCGCGGCGTGGCCGTCACCAAGAGCCAGTCCGGGGACGACTATGTCGACCTCTCGACCACGACTCTGGCCGGGTACCAGTCGGTCGCCTACGAGATGGAAGAGGACGCCATCCTGGCGATGATCCCCTTCATCCGTACCGACCTGGCGATGGACATGGCCGACGGCGAGGAGAACCTGCTGCTCAACGGTGACACCACCGCCACCCATCAGGACTCCGACGTGACCGAGACCGACGATGCTCTGACCTCCTGGAAGGGCCTTCGCAAGCTCTCCAAGGACGGGTCGGACACCTACGACTTCGGCGGCGCGGACCCGACGCTGCTCGCTCTGCGGGCCATGAGAAGCCAGATGAGCAAGTACGGGATCAACCCCCGGCGCCTGCTCTACGTGGTCGGCCCCGTCGGACTCGTCCACCTGCTGAACGTCGATGAGGTCCAGACGCTGGACAAGTACGGCCCGTCCGCCACGGTCATAACCGGCGAGATCGGCCGCATCGACGGCGTTCCCATCCTCACCAGCGGTTACATCCGCGAGGACCTGAACGCGAGTGGCAACTACGACGGCGCGACCAAGAAGTTCACCGGCATCCAGCTTGTGAACCCCAGCGGCTTCATCATCGGCCGCCGGCGCGCCCCGCTCATGGAGTCCTTCCATGACGTGATTGCGGGTTCCGACGAGCTCGTGGTCAGCATGCGCGAAGACTTCAAGAAGCGCTACCCGTCGACCGAGCCTCTGTCCATGTGGGGCTACAACATCCCCAACACCATCACCGTCACGACCTAGTGACGCCGGTCCACCCCGAATCGTTCTAAGGAAGGAGTGAGTCGTGCTCATCAAGATCAAGGAAAGGTATGTCGGAGTCGCGACGCCCTATCCGCTCGAGGCGGGTGAGCACGACCTCCCTGACCGCGTTGCGGCCTATTTCCTGCGCACCTTCTCCGGTGCTCCGTTCTTCGCCCAGTTGGTCAACCCTCCGGCCGAGCCGGAGGCCCCAGCGACCGTAGACGAGACGCCGGAGGAGGCCCCGCAGGATGAGACCGCCGAACCAGCAGAGCAGACCGACGATGAGACCGAAGAGGCCACCGAGAGCGAGGAGCAGACCGAGACGGTCGCTCAGACGATGGAGCCCGAAGAGACTCAGATCGTCAAGCCCACCGCCCCTGCGACTCGTCCCCGAGGCCGCGGTCGCCAGCCCTCGCGCCGGAAGTAGGAGGTAGGAAGCCGTGGCAGACCTTCTCGTCAGCGAAGATGATGCACTTGAGTATGTGGGCGCGGACTACATCCGCAGTGAGGCCCGCTTCGTCAAGATGCTGGCCGGTCTGTCCGACTTCATCCGCGCCAAGATCGACCGACCGATCGAAATAGCCGAGTTCACCGACACGCTGGACGGGAACGGCGAAAGCACGCTCCGTCTCACGCAGTCTCCGGTAACGGAACTCGACACGGTCACTATCGACGGCGAAGACGTCACCGCCGACTGCATGGTCTACGACCACGGCGACCTGTATTACGACGGAGCCGTGTTCCCCACGGGGCACCAGAACGTCGTAGCCACCTACTCCGCAGGCTTCGAGGAGACCGTCCCCGAGCGCCTGCAACTGGCCGTGCTTCTCATCATGGACCAGATGGCGAGCACCGACACTCTCAAGCAGGCGACCCGCGGCGAGTACGACATCATCTTCGACACCGACAAGTGGCCGAAGAACGCCCGCGAGATCGTCGAGTCCTTCTGCAGGAAGTCCTGATGGCCGTCCGCGTCACACTTACCTCGCCCGTGAAGATTATCGGCCCCATCAGGCAGGCCGTGGCCGTCCAGCTTCTGGCCGGCGGTCACAAGATCCGCGCCGATTGGGCTGAGAACATCCCGCACGACTGGCCGGGGCAGAGCGGAGCCGTGACGGGCAATACCGCCCGCGACATCCGCGTAACCCAACCCAGCCAGACCAGCGTGGTCATAAGCACCGGCACCATCTCCGGTAAGTCCCTTGAACGCGGCGCCCGTGCCCATGAGATTCGTCCGCGTGGGCCGCACATGCTCAGATGGCCCGCATCGCGCGGAGGCTACGGTCCTGCAGGCGCGGTGCGCGTTCGCAAGATCGCCCGTCATCCCGGCGTGCGGGCCCGCTACATCGGCCAGTGGGCCGTCACGTTCAACCGTGCGGCCATCTTCAACCGCATCGTGCTTGCCATAAGGGCGGTGTCGCGATGAAAGGAACGCTCGAACGCGACACCCTAGACCACCTCAGCGACCTTCTGCTCTCCAGCGGCATGACCACTCTGCTTGCCGCGGAGAGTCTCGGCGCCACTCAGGCGGTCTACGTCAACGAGGAGGACGCCGACAAGATCAAGCTGACGCCGTGCTTTCTGCTGAAGCCGAACGGATGGCGCTACATCAACGCGACTGTCGGCGGCTACATCTACGAGTTCGCCGTCATCGTCTGCGCGTATGTCCACGTCAATACGTCCGAGGGCATCCCGGCAACCCACGAGAAGGCGGCCACCTACCTCGGGTGCGCCATGGATCTTCTCTTCACCAGTCATTCCTATGAGGCAGGCTACTGGATCACGGCTCGTCCCGATGAGCCGGCCGCTCTCGACGACATGCTGCAAGAGGCCCTCGGGGAACTCGGCAGATCGTCGTGCCACCAGATAGTCCTGCAGGTCCCCGTCGACTACATCTAAGCGCACAAGGAGGTGACCATTCAATGGAGCCTATGCGCACGTTCGTACTCAAAGGACACGACGGACAACCCGTGAGTGAGTTGCTCGTCATGTTCAAGGGGAGGCTACGGGCCTTCCCGTTCCCCTATCCGACCAACGACAAGGAAGAGATCCGCTTCCTGCTCAAGCGTGGTGCCAAGGAGAAGTACATCCCGCCCACGCGGCAACCATCACCGACCGTTCGTAAGTCGGTCGTACCTCTGAAAGGAGGTGAGTAAGCATGTCCCACAGACCGAATGATGCATACGTGATGTTCGCGTTCCAGACCGAGAAGGACACGGCTGCGGCTGCTCCTCTCTACTACCTCCGGCTGCTTGACGGCTCGGAGATCGGTCCTGACCGTGAGGTCCAGGTCAAGCGCACGGCCGAGTCCGGTCGCGCCAACGACGGTGTCGCCGTCGTCGGTTCCATGGGCTCCGGCGGTACGCTCAACTTCGTGGCGCAGCCGGTCGCGCTGCCCGCACTGCTCGGTGCGGCGCTGGGCGACATCGCCACGGCCGGTGGCACCGACCCCTACACCCACACCTGCCAGCCGGACCAGACCGGGACCCTGCCGTGGCTCACCGCATGGGTCAAGATCGGCGAAGTCCGCATGCAGATCATCAACCTGAAGGTGAACACCCTCAGCCTCACGGTTTCGTCCGACGACCGACTGGTAGCCGGCGCGATGGAACTCATGGGCGCCGGAAAGGTGACCTATCAGGATGACGACCCCGACACGCCCGCCACAGCCGAGGCCATCGCGAACCTGTTCGCCTGGAGCATGGCGAAAGGCGCGTGGACCGTTGACGGCGCGACCGTCGGGTACATCAAGAAGCTCGAGTGCTTCGTGCGCAACAACCTCGTGGGTATCCCGGGAGAAGACGTCTTCTTCTATGACATCCAGGAGGGCGTGCAGGACAACGAGTATTCGGCCACCACGACCATCGTCGACGCGTCAAGGTACAACACCATGGTTTTCGGAACGGCCACGCCGGCCGACGATGCCGAGGTGTCCGGCACCATCACAGAGGGTTCGCTCGCTGTGAAGTTCACGCTGGCCGCCGCACCCGAGCGGTCGCTGGCCATCAACGTGACCAAGAGCCAGTATCGGAACCCGCTTCCGAAGCTGAAGATCGACCCCGAAGGCCGTCCGCAGGACCTGGTCCTCACGGCCCGGTGCATAGGCACCGACCCCAAGATCACCTACGTCGTCAAAAACGGCTCCGCCAGCTACGCCATAGGCACCTAGCCGGCCGCCGCAACCGCAACCTTTCCCCTGGCCCTCGCCGCCGCATTCAACTCCCGTTGGACGTCGGCAGGGCTGGGGGAACCAGATCATCCAACGGGAGGAAGCACCATGGCACAGTACGTCCGCGATCTCAGCGACTTCATCCAGGTCAACACGATCATCTACCGCAACGTGCCCGACATCAACGGGGAGATGAAGAACCCCGACGGGAGCGACCGCGAGTGGAAGATCACGCCGCCCACGCCCGATGGGGAAGAGAAGATCGAGCGCATCAAGCGCAGCAACACGGACCTCATGGGCAAGGAACTTCAGTTCCTCAAGGCCCGCTGGGACCGCATCCAGGGCAACGATCCCGAGCCCGGCGCCCCGACGGCCGATGAGGACATGGACCCGCTGCTCCTTGGTGAGCAGTACGCGCCTCTGCTGGCGGCCTACGTGACCAACGTTGAGCTTGACCCTGACGATCTCAAGCGCGACTTTCACGGCAAGCTGCTCGAGATGCTGGTGGAAGAGATCCAGGGTTTTTTCGCCGACATGAAGAGCAGGAGAGACCCGCTCAAGAAGAAGTAGAGCGCGAGCCTCCGACGGTAGACGGCCTCAATCTGGGCTTCTGCCGTCTTGCCCGCGGGTACGCGCAGCACGTCCGCACCGTCAAGAGCGACCTCTACTCCGAAGACGTGCAGGACATGGCCAAGGCTCTACCTCAACTTCAGCTTGAGGAAGCCGAACTCCTGGCGGGGGTCCTGGCCAGAGAACTCACCAAGAATCTCTGGGAGGCGGCGATAGAGCTACTGCAGATATGCGGTGTCCTCAAGAAGAAGGACGACGAGCTGCGGCGGGAGGACTTCGAGACTCCTGAGCAGGAAGAAGCGGAAGCACTACGAAGAGCGAACGCGCTCGTGCGTTCGTCGACGCTGAACAGGTCCGGGAAGCGGTAATCCTGGGCCTGTTTCCGTCTAGGAAGGAGGGGATATGTCGACTGTCGCTGGGCGCATGGAGTACATCGTTGACTTCAACGACTCCGCGATGGTCGCAGGCATCCCCAGAACCCATGCCGCTTTCAAGAACCTAGCGAACCAGGCGACGACCTCCCACGCGGCCGTAGGAACGGCGGCCAGCCAGAGCAGCAACACCGTCGTCAGCGCGACCAACAAGGCCACTAGGGCGATCGAGGACCACGGCAAGAAGACCAAGAGCGTCCTTGAGATGGTCGAATGGCGATTGAAGTACACCGGAATCTCGGCCGTGACCTATGCGGGCATGGCCGGTATCGGGGCCTTCACCGCCGCTCTGGTCGCCGCGAGCTCGGCCGGTATCCAGTTCAACTCGATGATGGAGAAGTCCACCATCGCCTACACGACCATGCTCGGCTCCGCCGGCGAAGCCTCCAACATGCTCGGCAAGCTCTACGACCTCGCCGCCAAGAGCCCGTTCACCTTCGAGGACTTCGTCACCGGCACTCAGCGACTCATCGCCTACGGCGTGGCG
>Ga0209722_1000638_pt1 | contig 36643 bp, 38 predicted proteins | sample BioC12SIPDNA_2_FD_185745 | JGI IMG/M metagenome (GOLD analysis project Ga0209722, IMG submission 185745) | Anaerobic biogas reactor microbial communites from Washington, USA - Biogas_R1_A C12 SIP DNA (SPAdes) (version 2) | ecosystem: Engineered > Bioreactor > Anaerobic > Unclassified | place... | reverse complement strand
GAAAGAAGATAAATGGAAAGCCAGTGCTTACTACTTTATCAACACAATAGGACATTTCTAAATTGCTGAGATTAGGACATTTCTAACTTGCCTTGACATTGTTTTCTCCTCAAAAAGCCCGTTGTTATAAATTTCACCAAATTGACTTAAATTTTTCACTTAAGAATTTTGACAAGAATCTAAGCCTGATTACAGAATTACAAATACGGCAGCTCAATTCAGAACATCGAAAAGAGAAGATCTTTTCGGTAATCAAAGTTGCTGGTACTATCTTGACCTTTTTAATCATATTCAAAGAATTTTTTCTGATGGGTAAAATTTCAGCAATAGTACTAAAAAGTAATCGTGATTTTTTGCACAAATCAGTGTACGATAATAGCCCTTTGAGGTAGAATTGGGTAGTTGCTCATATTGGAGGTATGGCTTTTGTTGCTTATGACATTTGACTGTAAAGAACCGGATGCGAAATGGACTTTTATTACAAACCCGAATCTACCTATGAAGTCAAAAATGGTGGCAAGATATAAATTGGCAACCTTAACCAAGAGCATCAAATCGAATTATCTACTTAAAAGGAAGGCAAATGACTAAAATAACCATCAACGGAATTGAAGTTCAATCGGATCCCAAGTGGACCATTCTGAAAGCCGCTGAACACGCCGGTATTACCATTCCAACCCTTTGCTATCATAAAGACCTTTCACCCACAGGCGCTTGCCGCATGTGCCTGGTGAACGTAAAAGGCGCCAGAGGGCTGACAACGGCTTGCACAACCCCTGTTTCAGAAGGCATGGAAGTGGAAACCGAAAATGAGGGTTTGGCTTCTTCTCGCCGATCTGTGCTCAAACTCCTGCTGAGCGTTTATCATGATCAGGGTTACAAGTCCGATGATTCTGATAATGAACTGTTCAAGTGGGCACGCTTCTACGGTCTTGATCCACACCGCTATATGTCCTCCAAAGCCCGCTATGAGATAGATTCCGATCCCAATCCTTTCATTTTTGTGGATCTGAACAAATGTATTCTCTGCACCCGTTGTGTCAGGGCCTGCTCTGAAATTCAGGGTCGCTTTGTCTGGGGCGTATCTGAAAGAGGCTTTGAAGCCCACGTGTCTCCAGGTATGGATGAAGATATGATTGACGCCCGCTGTGAATCCTGCGGTGCTTGTGTTGCCTACTGTCCTACCGGGGCCTTGTCACTGAAACCTACAATCACTGTTCAGCCGGCCGAGAAGAAAGTTACTACCACCTGTGCCTATTGCGGTGTCGGCTGCCAGTTTGACCTTAACGTGATTGATGACAAGGTTGTAAAAGTGACCTCCAATCCGCTGGCGCCCGCCAACGGGATGCACCTCTGTGTCAAAGGCCGCTTTGGTTTCTCTTACATTCATCATGAAGATCGTCTCACCAAACCTTTGGTGCGGGAATACCTCCTCAACGGTACTCAACGGCCTTCAAAATCCGACCGCGGTCAATGGGTCGAAACCGACTGGGATACAGCCCTGGATCTTGTGGCTGAGAAATTAGCCCAGACGCGTGACACATTTGGTCCGGACAGTATTGGAGTCTTATCTTCCGCCAAATGTACCAACGAAGAAAACTACCTGATGAACAAATTTGCCCGTCAGGTGATCGGTACCAACAACGTGGACCACTGTGCCCGGCTCTGCCACGCCAGCACCGTTGCAGGTTTGGCCACAACCCTCGGTTCAGGGGCTATGACCAACTCAATGAAGGATGTTTACGAGTCTGCAAATTCGATCTTTGTAATTGGTTCCAACACCACTGAACAGCACCCGGTCTTTGGGGCTAAGATGCGTCAGGCGGTTTTGAACAGAAACGTCAAACTGATTGTTGCGGACCCCCGCAAGATTGAGCTCTGTGAATTTGCCACGCTGCATCTGCAACAAATACCCGGCACCGATATCGCCCTGGTCAACGGATTGATGTATATCATCCTTGAAAAAGGCTACGAAAACAAGCAGTTCATTGAGGAACGCACTGAAAATTACGATGCCCTGGTTGAAAACGTCAAACAGTATCCACCTGAGAAGGTTTCCAATATTACAGGCATTCCTGTTGAACAGCTTTATGAAGCGGTTGAAATAATTGTCAACAATGCTCCAATGGCTGTATTCTGGGCCATGGGCATCACCCAACATACGGTGGGCGTTCACAATGTATTTTCTCTGGCAGACTTGCAATTGATGCTTGGCAACTTTGGTATCCCTGGCAGTGGCGTCAACCCGCTGCGCGGACAAAACAACGTTCAGGGAGCCTGTGATATGGGCGCTCTTGTCAATGTCTACCCCGGTTATCAGGCAGTAACAGCCGAAGCTTCCCAGAAAAAATTTGAAGCAGCCTGGGGCACAAGCCTGTCAAACAAAGTGGGCAAAACTGTTACCGAAATAATCCCAGAAATACTTAAAGGTACTACCAAAGCGCTTTACATCCTCGGCGAAAACCCGATGATGACCGATCCGGATACAAACCACATCAGGCACTGCCTAGAGGAATTGGATTTCTTCGCGCTGCAAGAGATTTTCCCGACTGAGACCTCAAAATATGCCGACGTGCTCTTGCCTGGGGTGACCTTCGCTGAGAAAACCGGCACCTTCACCAGCACCGAACGCCGTGTGCAGATGGTGCGCCAGGCTATCAGCCCCCGCGGTGAAGCCAGACCGGACTGGGCAGTTACTGCCGAGCTCGCGAAACGTGTCATTGCCAAAAACGGACGCAAAATCGATGCTGCTCCTTATTCAGGTTGGGATTATGCAGATTCGGGTGAGATCATGGCTGAAATCGCTGCCCTAACCCCCAGTTATGGCGGTATCTCACATGATCGTTTGAATGCCGGTGAGACCCTTTGCTGGCCTTGCCCCAATGAGGAGCACCCCGGCACGCCTATCCTGCACGTTGGCAAGTTTACCCGTGGCAAAGCCACCTTCTTGCCGGCCATCCACCTGGACCCCTCCGAATTGCCCGATGAGGAATACCCGGTCATGATGACAACTGGCCGTGTCATTTACCATTGGCACAGTGGCGAGCAAACCCGCCGTGTGAAAGAGTTGATGGAAATCTACGGTGAGCCGCTGATCGAAGTTTCTCCTGAAGATGCTGTACATCTTGGATTGAACCAGGAAGTCAATCACGTCAAAGTGACTTCACGCCGTGGCACCATCACCGCCAGAGCCTGGGTCACGGATCGCGTGCCTGAAGGCTTGATTTATGGAACCTTCCATTTCCCGCAAGCCAATGTCAACACACTGACCAAAGCCGCTTTGGATCCAATTGCTAAGATTCCGGAGTACAAAGTTACCGCTATCAGGATTGAAGCAGTTTAAAAAAAGACTTGTATTGCAAAGACCCCGCTGTTCAAGCAGCGGGGTTTTTTTATTTACTCTTTCTCATTTCAATTTGCTCAGCCAGCAAAAAATCTTCCTTATTGTTGATATTGAAAAAAGCCAGGCCATCAGGGTCCAATTGCTTGCATAATTCTTCATCCATTTCAAGCACCTGAACTGAAGCAAACCAAGAGATCAAACGCCGTTGGTCTGCCTGAATTGCCTGGAGGATCGCCGTTTTACAGGTTTGTCGCCGGTAAACAGCGTGCAGGGGTTCATAAAAATCGCCATTTACCCTCGGGATGGCAACGTCTGCACCTGTCAGGTCCAAAAGCCGCGCGCCTTCCTTGAGAATAGCAGCGCTTACGAAAGGCAAGTCACAGGCGACCACTGCCACCAGTTCACTGCTAGCTTTATCCATGGCGGTGAATAGTCCTCCAATGGCACCTTTGCCAGGGATGCTATCGCTCACCAGCTTAACATCCATAAACTCCAGCTCTTCGGGATCATTGCTGACAATCAAAACCTCCTGGGCGATCTCATTAGTCCGCTCGAATACTCTTTGGATCAAGGGCACACCCAGAAAGGGCATGAGTACTTTACTTTCCCCCATCCTGCTGGATTTTCCGCCAGCCTGGATCACCAAGCTTATTGAAGTTTGATTGGTCTTCGAATCCATGACACCTCACTGGCTATTATAACGTTCATAAAGATTATTTGACTCGATTTTCAAACTTGCTCGAGGCGAAAAAATCTAAAACTCAACCAATGAATAATTTGCTCGTTTCAAGTTTCTACATAATTCAACTCAATTTGAAATAGTGAAAATTATCAAAAAATGCCTTCTTGCGGTATCATCAAGGGAGATTTTGGTTTGGGTCTAAAAAAAGCTCTCCTAAACCAACTTCGTCATAAACTCCGACTGCCGCGTTTGACCAGGCAGTTAACAAAAAATGCGTTAGGAATAAAAACGATAGAAAAATTTTATGGATACAAAAAAACCTTACCTTGAATTAGACATCAAAACTTATTCGAATTCAAATGATGCAATTATTGAAGAGAAAAGACAGGTCATCAATGAGCATTCGCTTGAATTATTCATCAATGATGAAAGATGGATGACTTTTATTTGTTCCCCCACAAATTTGGAAGAGCTCGCCCTGGGTTTTCTTTGGAATGAAAATGTAATTTCTGATTTACACCAGGTTCGGTCAATAAATCTGAGCCCGGATCTTTCAAAAATTGAGATAAAACTGGATAGATTGGTTAAAAAACCAACCAATTTTCACCGCACTTCCACCGGCATAGCATTCCCGCGAAGCGAGACAGCTGCTCGTGAGATGGACGGATTTTCCTATCCTGCCAAAGAGTTACCCTCTTTGTATAATCGATTTTCTGAAGCGCAAGAATTGCACTCTCTTGTCGGTGGTTTCCACAGCGGGGGATTAAGTGATGGTCAAACCATCCAAATTATCATGGAAGACCTGGGCCGCCACAACTGTTTGGACAAACTGGCCGGTGCCTGGCTGCAAGCGGAGCACAGGATCAGGCCGGCAATCTTGCTAATAAGCGGACGAATCAGTTCTGAAATGGTCCTCAAAAGCCTGACAATGGGTTGCCGCATTCTTGTCTCCCGCACTTCCCCAACCGCCCTGGCAATTGAAATCGCTGAAAAGGCCGGCATCTGTCTTGTAGGCTACATGCGCTCTAAACAATTTCACATTTATTCTCATTCTGAATACCTGGTTTGACCCATCAGCTTAGCTTGCACTGGCAATATCCCTTCTGCTGAAGGGTATAATCCAGGTATGCACGAATTAGCAGTCACTGAGAGCATCTTGGAAATTGTACTGGATTCTGCCCGGAAAAATCAGGCTTCAGCCGTCACCGACATCACTCTAACCATTGGTTCTTTATCCTCCATCGTTGACGATTGTGTCCAATTTTATTGGGATCATATCAGCCAGGGAACCATCTGCCAAAACGCAAAATTGCATTTTAAGCGCGTGATGGCCAGCTTAAAGTGCCTCGATTGCGGGAAGGTTTACTCCCTGATTGAAGAACTGACCCCCTGCCCATCTTGCGGCAGCATCAATCTCAACATTATCACTGGAGAAGAGTTCCAAGTCGATCATATCGAAATCACAACAGAGGAAACAGGCAAGCATGAAACAACGAGTTGAAATTGTCAAACGGATTTTGGATTCAAACGAACAATTAGCCCGGCAAAACCGGGAAAAACTTGACGCTCACAAGGTTTTTTGCATCAATCTCATGGCTTCACCCGGAGCTGGTAAAACAAGTTTCATCCTCCAAACCATAAACCGATTACCAAAGCATATCTGCCTGGGTGTGATCGAGGGTGACACCGCTCCGGTAACGATTGATTCTGACAAAATCATGCAGGCAGGCATGCCGGTTATGCAAATCAACACCGGAGGGGAATGCCACTTGGATGCCAATATGGTCGGTTTGGCACTTGAAGAACTGGACCTGAGAGTGTTGGATTTGCTGCTGATCGAGAATGTTGGCAATCTGATTTGCCCGGCCGCTTTTGCCTTGGGCAATCACGCCAATGTTCTGATCGCCTCCATTCCCGAAGGCGACGACAAACCCTATAAATACCCCAATATCTATCGCAACCTGGATGTTTTGATCATCAACAAAACCGATTTGCTGCCCTACATCGAATTCAGGATGGATTATTTTCAGCAAGGTGTTGAAATGCTCAATCCCGGACTGCTGACTTTTCCGGTCAGCTCCAAGACTGGTGAGGGTTTTGAGGGATGGATCAACTGGGTAGAGGAAAAGGTCCACCAAATCAGACGATGAGCGTTGTTAATAAGCATTTGCTTGTTAAGGGAATCGTTCAGGGTGTTGGTTTCAGGCCGACTGTTTATACCTATGCGCAAAATTATGGCTTGACAGGTTGGGTCCTCAACTCCGCTAATGGAGTTGAAATCGAAGTACACGGTCCCTCTCACTCTGTAGAAAATTTTATTGCTCAACTGCGCCATCACCCCCCAAAAATGTCCCGGATAGATTCTTTTGAAGTGTCGAATGCACCCAAAAGAGCTTTCACAGAATTTGTAATCATCGAAAGTCAGGATGACCCAGACTATTTTTTGCCTGTATCTCCGGACTTAAACGTCTGTCCGGATTGTTTGCGGGAGCTTTTTGACCCTGCTGACAGGCGCTACCGTTATCCTTTTATCAACTGTACCAATTGCGGACCCCGTTTTTCTATCGTCAAGAAAATACCCTATGACCGGCCAAACACCAGTATGACAGGCTTCCTCCTTTGTGAGCAGTGCGCGGCGGAATATCACGACCCATCAGACCGGCGTTTTCACGCCCAACCGGTCGCTTGCCCTGCCTGCGGCCCCCATATCTGGTTCCAAACAGATAACACAATCCAGTCAAAAGGAGAGAGCGCGCTTCTTACAGCCCGGGATTGGCTGCAAGAAGGAAAAATTCTGGCCGTGAAAGGTCTGGGCGGTTTTCATCTGGTTTGTGACGCTCAAAACGAATCCGCAGTCGCGACCTTACGCAGGCGAAAACAGAGAAGTGGCAAACCCTTTGCGTTGATGTCTTTTGACCTGCCAACCATTAAGAAATTTGCTTTGGTTTCAGCAGAAGAAGAGAAATTGCTCCAATCAGTTCAAACGCCTATCGTTTTGCTAAACCCAACCGAAGCCGGTAAAAAATTAGCCCAAATCGTTGCCCCGGACCAATCCACCCTGGGCTTCATGCTGCCCTACACTCCCGTACATTACCTTCTGCTCGAGAAGGAAGCTGGCTTTCCTGAAGTGCTGATCATGACCAGCGGTAACCTCAGCGAAGAGCCGATCGTGACCGAGAACGAAGAAGCGCTTTCCCGTTTGGGCAAAATCTCGGATGGCTTTCTACTCCATAACCGTCCCATCGAAACCCGGATCGACGATTCAGTGGTCTCAACCTTTCGCGAGCAAGTTTATTTTCACCGCAGAGCCAGAGGTTATGCCCCTTCCCCACTAAACCTGCCATTTTCTGCCCCTCCTGCTCTGGCAGTCGGCACTCATCTAAAAAACACGTTTGCCCTATCCCGTGATCGATACGCCTTCCTGAGTCATCACATCGGCGACCTGGAAAATCAGGAAACACTGGATGCCTTCACAAAAGCAATCGATCATTATCAAGCAGTTTTTCGCATCCAGCCCGAGCTGATCACCTGTGATCTGCACCCTGATTACCTGGCTACCCGCTATGCCCAGGCACGGGCAGAAAAAGAGAACTTGCCCCTGGTCTATATTCAGCACCACCACGCCCACATCAGCTCCTGCCTGGCGGACAACGGCTGGAATAGCAAACAACCGGTTATAGGTCTCTCCTTTGATGGCACTGGTTACGGGACGGACGGTGCAATTTGGGGAGGGGAGATCCTGCTGGCCGATTACACCAGCTTTCAAAGACGCCTGCATCTGGAGTACGCGCCTCTGCCAGGCGGCGAGGTATCGATCCGAAAACCTGCCCGGCTTGCCCTTGCCTATTTGCAGCAATTTGGACTCCTTGATCAGGCGGAGGGTCTCGAACCCTTGACTTACTTATCTGAGCAGGAACAAAGCGTTGTTATTCATCAAGTCCAAAACCATTTCAACACTCCCCTGACCAGCAGTATGGGTCGGCTGTTTGACGCTGTGGCCGCTTTGATTGGCTTGTATCAGGAAATTACTTACGAAGCTCAAAATGCCATCAGACTTGAAACGATTGCCGACCTAGACGAAACCTCAGCTTACCACCTGCAAATTGACCAGGATTTGATTTTATTGAAACCCCTTTTTGAGCAAATCTTGATCGACTTGGCTCAAAACACAGCTCCCGAATTAATTTCAGCCAAATTCCATAATGCCATTATTCAGCTGGGAGTTGAGGCTTCGATGCTCCTCAGGAAAGAAAGCGGGATCGATACTGTGGCAATTTCAGGAGGAGTGTGGCAGAATAAACTACTGGTCAAGAAAACCATTCCAGCGCTTGAAAAGGCCGGTTTTAAGCCGCTCTGGCACCACCAGGTGCCAACCAACGACGGTGGAGTTGCCCTGGGGCAGCTGGTTTCAGCCTTGTTCATGACTGGTCTGCTAAAGGAGTAAATATGTGCCTGGGAATACCCGGTAAGATCCTGGAAATTTATGAAGTCGACCGTACTTTGATGGCCAAAGTCGATTTTGAAGGTGTACTTCAGGAAGTTTGCATTGCCACTACTCCTGAAGCCCAAATAGATCAATATGTTTTGGTGCACGCTGGCTTTGCTTTGAACCTGCTTTCTGATCAAGAAGCTGACGAAACCTTGAAAATTCTCAAAGACCTGGAAGCTTTCAATCAAGAGTTTTACGGAGACGAAAATCGGGCATGACGAGTTCCAGAATGAGTGCCGAATCCATTCAACAAACCAAACTTGTTTTGAATGAAGTCCGCCGCATCACCACAAAAGCCTGGAATATCATGGAAATTTGTGGTGGTCAGACCCACGCCATCATGGAATTTGGGCTTGACCAGCTTCTTCCGGAGCAAATAACCCTCATCCACGGGCCCGGCTGTCCGGTCTGTGTCACTTCACTTGAATCAATCGAACGCGCCTTGTCGATCGCCCGCCAACCGGGAGTAATTTTCACCAGTTTTGGCGACATGCTGCGGGTGCCAGGAGCCAACAATGACCTTTTTGGCGCGCGTGCCAACGGAGCGGATGTGCGCGTGGTTTATTCCCCGATGGACGCGGTCAAATTAGCCCAGTCAAATCCCGAAAAAAAGGTGGTTTTCTTTGCAATTGGTTTTGAAACTACTGTCCCATCAATTGCCACCAGCATTTTGCACGCGGAAAAGAATCAGATCAGCAATTTTTCAATTCTGCCGGCTAATGTTCTTGTGCCTCCAGCCATGCAGGCTATTTTGAGCAGTCCGGATAACCAGGTCAACGCATTTCTGGCAGCCGGTCATGTCTGCGCCATCATGGGCTACTGGGAATATGAAGCAATCGCCAAGCAATATAAAACACCAATTGTAGTCACCGGTTTTGAAGCGCTCGACCTGGCCATGGGCATTCTGATGACTGTGCGTCAACTTGAACAAGACCGCTTTGAGGTCGAAAACGCCTATCCCCGCTACGTCACCCGGGAAGGCAATCAAACGGCTCAGGCTATGATCAGGCAGGTGTTTGAGCCTGTCGATCGCCAGTGGCGCGGGATTGGCACCATCCCCAAATCAGGCTTGGGTCTTAGAAAAGAGTATCAAAATTTTGATGCCGTTCAACTTTTTGATCTCCCGTTAGACGACCTGAAGGAATCTCCCCTTTGTATAGCCGGTTCGGTCCTGCGCGGAATCGCCAAACCGACTGACTGTCCGACCTTCAGCACTCTTTGCACGCCCTCCCACCCCTTGGGCGCCCCAATGGTTTCAGCGGAGGGAGCCTGCTCCGCTTGTTACCACTATCACGGTGTCAATTAAAATGGATCAAAACAAGCTCAGCCTGCAAGGTCCGCTCTGTTCTGTGCCCATCAACGATCACCAGCAAATTGTGATCGGCCACGGCGCGGGCGGAAACCTGACTCACGATCTGATCAAGACTGTTTTCCAGAAACATCTTGGCAACGCCATCCTCAACCTGGGCAACGACGCCGCTTTGCTTTCTATGCACGCTGAAGTGCCTCAAGGCATGCAGTTGGTCGTTTCCACCGACGCGCACATCGTTTCGCCGCTCTTTTTTGCCGGAGGGGACATCGGCCGCCTTTCTATTTGCGGCACAGTTAACGACGTTTCCATGCTTGGGGCTATACCCAAGTATATGACGGCCACATTTATTCTCGAAGAAGGCTTCCTCATCTCAGACCTGGAAAAAATCCTAACCTCAATGGCCCAAGCCTGCCTTGAAGCGGACGTAAAAATCATTGCCGCGGACACCAAAGTAACCGAAAAAGGCAAGTCGGATGGGATCTTCATCAGCACAACCGGGTTTGGTTGGGTTTCCCCCAAGCGCCAAATCTCGGGGCAGAATGCCAAACCTGGTGACCTTGTGATTGTCAGCGGACCGCTTGGCAATCACGGCATCGCCGTAGCTGAAGCCCGCGGAAACCTTGGCTTCCAAAGCCAGATCCGCTCAGATGTGGCTCCCCTGAATCACATGATTGCAGGCTTGCTCGAATCCGTCCCTGAAGTGCATGTCCTGCGCGACCCCACCCGGGGTGGGCTGGCGACGACTCTGGTGGAGATCGCCAAGCAAAGCCAGGTGACCATCAAATTAAATGAGGAAGACATCTTAATTGATCAGGACGTCAGGAGCGCTTGTGATTTGTTGGGCCTGGACCCGCTTTACATGGCCAATGAAGGCAAAGTAATTGTAATTTTGCCGGAAGAATTTGCAGAAAAAGCCCTGGAATCATTGCAAAAACACCCTTACGGAAAACAAGCCAGGATGATTGGGAAAGTCGAGTCCAGCTCAGAAGGAAACTTATTGTTAAAAACCCTGCTTGGAACAACACGCCACCTGGACAGGTTGGCTGGTGAGATGCTCCCCAGGATATGTTAGGTCCTATGCACTCAAAACAGTGGATCTGGCTATTGCTTTTAATAATGGGTATGTCCCTTTTGTCTCTGCAAGCCTGTGATGCTCAAGACATAAATTCTGAAACATCAACGTCAATTGTGGCAGCTCAAGAAACCCCAACCAAGATCGATTTCTCAATAAGAACTATTTCACCTACCCAAACAAGCTCTTCAATCGTCCCATCAACGCCTGTGGAAACACTTTCCACGCCGAAATCAGACACTGACCTGGAAAAAGTTCTCGAGGAAAGTCTGATCAGTGGTGTGGATTGGTTCATTATTGTGGAAGATGATCAAGGAGAAATCCTTTTCAGCAAAAACCCTGACCAAAGTTTTGCCCCGGCTTCAATGATAAAAATCCCAACCGCGATGGTCGTTTTGAAACTATTGGAAGATCAGGGCAAAACCCTGGAAGATATTCAGACCTATGGTGTTTCCGGCAGAAATTTTTCGGACCTGCTCTCAGCCATGGTGGTTAATAGTGAAGAAAAAGCAAGCGAAGCACTTGAATTCTTTGCCAGGGGAGACAACCGTTTAGCGGATATTCTGAAGGATTGGGGACTTAGCCACACCACTTACGATCCACGGCGGAGCAGCGCCGCAGATCTGCTGCTTTCACTGAAGCTCCTCAAAACTGATCAGGCTCTCAGCCAGGAATTTACCCGGTTTCTGCTCGATCAAATGGCAGTTTACACGAGTAATGATGAAATTTTGTTGGGCAGGCTCAGCGAAAAACTGCCCCAGTGCGAGTTCTCCAACAAAAGAGGCACCTTGCTCAGTCCCACCATTGTCGCTGATATGGGCATTTTGGAGTGCGGTAATTCCTACTGGTATCTGGTGGTTGCCGGAACACCAGCCCCTGACTCTTCAGCTACATTTGAAGATATCCAGGGCTCACTTGAAGCATTTGCGGAATCTTTCGGGGACTATGTTCAGGTACAATTAGAAAATTCAAGTGTAGATTAAGAATTCTTGACAAAGCTTTTTGGAACAGTATACTTAGCCTTTAGTTTAAATTGATCGAGGGAATAATGAAAATAGATTTTCAAGAAACAACAGATGATTTAGCCAAACGGATTGATATCCACTCCCGTTTCGGTAGCCGGGATATTGACGAATGGATGCTGGAAATCCTTGACCTCAAGCCAGAGATGAAAATCCTTGATGTCGGCTGCGGCTCAGGCAAGCAGTGCTTTTCCTTTTTCCATCATTTGAATGGGCAAGCCGAAATCACCGGGACTGATGTTTCTGAATCATTGCTGGATGACGCTCGTGAAAAGAACAAAGCCATTGACAATGCGGTTGATTTCCGCTTTCTTGATTTCAATCAGAGCTTTGATCTGCCCGAGAATCACTATGACCTCATCTCCGCTTGCTTTGCCATTTATTACGCCCAGGACATCCCCTTCACGCTGAGCGAAATGCATCGCCTGCTTGTCCCTGGCGGACGCCTGTTCACCACTGGACCGATGCCTGCCAACAAACATGTTTTCTATGACGTCATCAAAGAAGCCACTGGCAAGCCCATCCCGCCCATGCCGGGCAGCTCACGCTATGCTTCTCAAATCTATGGAACCATGCAGGATCTTTTCAGCAAAACCGAGCAGCACATCTTCGAAAATCCGCTCACCTTTGAATCAGTTGAGCCGTTCATGATTTACACCCGTGCTTCCATGTCTGAAGACCGCAAATTATGGAACTCCTTATTCCAGACGCACGAGGAATTCGAAAAGGTCATGGGTCAAATCGAAGAGGTAGCCCGGAAACGTATTGAACGTGATGGTAACTTAGTGATGACCAAGGTGGTTGGTGGTTTCATCGCCATGAAATAAGGAATCTCTGATGAAAAATATGACTTTTTACGGCAAATCCCTGCTCTTTTTAGGAGCCCACCCGGATGATATCGAACTGGGATGTGGAGCCTTTATCGCGGATATGGTGGGGCAGGCAAAGATCTACTGCATGACTTTTTCTGACAATAAAAAAAATCCTGACCTACAAAATCTTGTGGTTGAGCATTACAACAGTATGCACAAACTGGGTTTGAATGATTCTGAAATTGGTCTGGGCAGTTATGAAACCAGGAGATTCCCGGATTTCAGGCAGGAATTACTGCAAGAGATGTTGGAGTTACGCCGGATCCATCAACCGGAAATCGTTTTCACCAACACACTCAAAGACATCCACCAGGACCATCAAACCCTGACCGAGGAAGCAACCCGCGCCTTTCGCGGCACAACTGTGCTGGGTTATGATGTATTACGCAGCAGTTACGGCTTTTTTCCTCATTTCCTGGCGGAAGTTTCTGAACAGGCAGTGGAAACAAAAATAGCGGCTTTAGCTGAGTATAAAACTTATGCTAACCGCTATTATTTTGAACCAAATATCATGCGCGCTACTGCAATCAGACATGGAGCTTTAGCTGAACGTCCTTTCGCGGAAGGTTTTGATATTATCCGGATCGTTGGTCAGTTTTCTAAAATAAGTTAAGCTTATCCAGATCGATCTGATCGATCAGGCTTTGTTTCTTACGTTGTGACTCGTAAGGTCTGACATTGCACGAGTCAAATGGAAACCACAAAATGTGATCCGGCACCATCCAGCCGTCCGTTAAATAGACATTCTGCTTGAATTGAACCGCAATCAGCTTATCTTCAATTTGTACAACGGTCCCTTTTAACCAATCCCGGACACGTTGAGCATCTTTGTCTTCGTGATCGCAGTTGACTTCAACCTTATCTCCTACCTTATAGACCAATTCATCTTCAGGTGGTCTCATAAAACTTGCACTTCTCATAAAATCCCTTTCCCTTCTTCATCCACTACATACTGATTCTTTCAATCAGGCGCTCACGCATTTCCACTCTTGTCTTTTCCAAACTAAAGTTATTGAGAATCTGATTGAAAAAACCTTCAATAATCAATTTTTCGGCTTCTTTTTCTGGAATCCCCCTGGCCTTGAGATAAAACAACTCCTCGCTGTCAATCCGTCCAACCGTTGCCCCATGAGAGCATTTCACATCATCCGCGTGGATTTCAAGCCCCGGTATTGACTTTACATCGGCAGAATCATCAAGAACCAAATTTCTGTTGGATTGGTAAGCATCGGTTTGCTGCGCTTGCGGATCGACATAGATCATGCCGTGCCAAATTGAGCGTCCATCCTGCGCGACAGCTGTCTTGTAGAGCAAATCGCTGGTGGTTGATGGAACCCAATGGTTCTGACGGGTCTCGATGTTAACAACCTGACTGTTCTCCGGGAACATAATACCGGTCATATTGGCCTGGCTGCCCTTGCCAAACAAATCTGTCCTGACAAAGTTTTTGCTCATTTTCGCGTCCAGCACTGAGTAATTCCAATCCAGATTTGCGTCTTGCTCGAGCCGGGCTACCTCATGGGTGATGTTCCAGGTCCCAGATGAAAAGAGCTGTTTTTGATCCAGGTGTAATCGGGCATTGGGACCAACAATAACGTTTGTGACCCCGTTGTGGAAGCCTTCTGACTGCCCTGTTTCGGTGCTAAATTCAAGTTCAATCTTCGCGCTGGCGCCTTCTTCAAGCCAAATCACCGAGCGGCTAAAAAAGGCTTTATTTTCCAGATTAAGCTTTAGTTTGACTTGATAGACACCCTCCAATTCAACGTTTTTCGGCAGGTAAATCACCAATCCATCGCTTGCCAACGCTGTCGCCAGGCTGGCAAACTTACCGTCTTTAGCGGGCATATTTACTGACAAAAGTTTTTCCGCCAGTTGCGGCTTATGAGCCAGAAGTTCTTTCAAGCTTGTAAACAATACTCCTTCAGGCAAGGCTGGAGTCGTACTTAGTTCCGTATCCTCGTCAGAGTAAAACAAAAGTTCTTTTTCTACTTGGTTAGCTTGATGGACCACTTGCAAGGCGTCCAATCGCATAGCTCTGAAGTCCATCCAGCGCCAACTCTCATCTTTGCGATCAGGGAAGTTGGTTACTTTCGCATTTTTCCAGGCTTGCTCCAAAGCTGGTCTTAAAGCTTGGGGCCAGTCAGTCAAATGATCGTTAAAAAGGTCATCCCAAGTTGTTGGCAGACTCTTTTCGGCAAAAATTTGGTAGGGGTTCAATCCGTTGTTTTCCATTTTTTAGCCTACCGATCCAACCATCTGAAGCTGGATAAGTTTATTCATTTCCACCGCGTACTCCATCGGCAGTTCCTTGACCAGCGGTTCAATGAACCCCGAAACGATCATGGTTGTAGCCTGTTCTTCGCTCAGCCCACGGCTGGTCAAATAAAACAGCTGTTCTTCTCCAACTTTACTCACAGAAGCCTCATGCCCAATGCTGACATGCTCTGAGCCCGTATCTATAGTCGGCCAGGTGTCTGTGCGTGATTCAGGATCGAGCAGTAAGGCATCGCAAACCACATTGGATTTGACATTTTTTAAATTGCGGGCTACTTTGACCAAACCTCGATAAGAAGCTTGTCCATCACCGCGGGAAATCGACTTTGACGTGATTTTGCTGCTTGTATTGGAGGCAAAATGAACCATTTTTGAGCCGGCATCCTGAATTTGACCGGGTCCCGCAAAGGCCACCGAGAGCATCTCACCGTGGGCTCCCTCACCGCGCAAATAACAGGAGGGATATTTCATGGTAACTTTTGATCCCAGGTTGGCATCGACCCACTCCATGGTCCCATTTTCAAAAACCGACGCGCGTTGGGTCACCAAATTGTAAACATTGGTAGACCAGTTTTGAATGGTCGTATAACGCACCCGGGCGTCCTTTTTGACAACGATTTCAATCACACCACTGTGATAGGATTCGGTTGTATAGGTGGGGGCGGTACAGCCTTCAACGTAATGAACCTGTGAACCTTCATCAGCAATGATCAGGGTTCGTTCAAACTGACCGATACTGGCATTATTCAATCTGAAATAGGCCTGCAGAGGCAAGTCAACCTTGACCCCCTTGGGCACGTAAACGAAAGAGCCGCCAGACCAGACAGCACTGTTGAGGGCGGCAAACTTGTTGTCCTGGATGGGAACAACGGTAGAAAAATATTCTTTGAAAAGGTCAGGATATTCTTTTAAGCCATTCTCGATGCTTAGAAAAATTACACCCTGTTTTTCCAGAGCTTCATTGATGTTGTGATAGACCATCTCGGAGTCGTATTGAGCACCGACCCCAGCCAAATACTTTTGTTCGGCATCAGGGATACCCAGGCGATCAAAGGTGTTCTTGATGGAATCAGGTACATCGTCCCAGGACTTGCGGTCAATTTCTTCTGGTCGGACGTAAAAGAAAATCTCATCCAGGTTTAATCCGCTCAAATCCGGACCCCAGGAGGGCATCGGACGCTGAATAAAATGCCGGTACGCTTTCAGGCGAAACTCGAGCATCCATTCGGGTTCTTCTTTGAATGCAGAGATTTGTCTGACTACTTCCTCGTCAAGGCCCTTGCGACTTTTGAAACTTGACCTGTCCGGATCACTAAATCCGTAACCGTAATCATCTCCAAGGCGTGATAAAAAGTTCTTTTCTACCGTTTCAGTCATACAGCCCTTCTATGCTTTTTGAAGATCGACTTCGATTGGATCGAATTCGTCCCTCACCCAATCATAGCCGTGCTCTTCAAGCTTCAGGGCTAATTCCGGACCACCAGTCTCAACGATTTTTCCGTCAAAAAGAATGTGGACAAAATCCGGTTTAATGTAATTCAGCATGCGCTGGTAGTGAGTGATAACCAGAACACCCAAATTGTCGCCAGCCAGAGAATTTACACCTTCAGAAACAATTCGAATCGCGTCAATATCAAGACCGGAATCGGTCTCGTCTAATATTGCAAACTTGGGTTCAAGCATGGCCAGTTGTAAGATCTCAGCCCGTTTTTTCTCTCCCCCGGAGAAGCCATCATTCAGGTAACGTCCGCCAAAAGCATGATCCATTTTCAACAGATCCATGGTGGCTTTCATCTTTTTCCGAAATTCAACCAAAGACATACCCTTGGATTCAGGGTCAATGGCTTTGAGTTTGGCGTTGACTGCCACCCGCAAAAAGTTAGCTAAAGTCACTCCCGGGATTGCTACAGGATATTGGAAAGCAAGAAAAATGCCCAGGTGAGACCTTTCTTCAGTTGAAAACTCCGAAATATCGACACCGTCGATCAGCACCTGACCTTGGGTTATTTCATAATTTGGATGACCCATAATAGCGTTGGAAAGGGATGATTTACCCGTTCCATTGGGTCCCATCAATGCGTGAACCTCACCGGTATTGATGACCAGATCCAAACCTTTGATGATTTCTTTTCCATCCACTCCAACATAAAGATTTTTGATTTCTAAACGTGACATACGATCCTTTTTAAATCTGCTTTTTTGCTTTTATTTTTGCATCGGGATTATAGCAGACCGACGAGACGAAGTCAATTTTTTATATAATTTTTTAGTTTATTAACAATATTTGGCGCATTAGACATTTTTAGGAACCTACACCTTTCTAATGTATAATTCTGAACGTGTAAGGCAAAATACCAATCCTTACATGTAAAGCCATACAAACAAAAATGATAAGGAGAATTAAACATGGCAGAAGAAAAGAAAGGTCTTTTTGACAAATTATTTGGGAAGAAAGACGTAAAAGAAAACGTTGAAGAAGTAGCGAAAGACGTTAAAGAATCTGTAAAAGATGCGGCTTCAGACGTCAAGTCACAAGCTGAAATTGCTGCAGAAAACGCCAAACGTGTTGCTGAAGCAGCCCAGAAAAAAGCAGAATCTGAAGCCCGTAAAGCTGAATACGAAGCAAAAAAAGTGGCTCAGGAAGCTCGCGAAAAAATAGAAGAAGCCAAAGAAGCTGCCAAAGAAAAGGCAGAAGAATTAGCTGAAAAACGTGAAGTCATCAGCAAACGTGACTTAATTGAAAAAGAAGTCGCTGGAAAAGCGGCCTACATCGATTCCTACACTGTCACCGCAGATGATACGCTCAGCCACATCGCAGCCCGATTTTACGGCAAAGCTACTCCCCCTTACTACAAGTTGATCTACGAACACAACAAAGAAGTTATCGGCGACAACATGAACATCATCATTCCTGGTCAGGTCTTACGGATCCCAGCCTTACCTGATGATTTGAAATAAGCAGGATTGCTTAGCATGACTCAGGAACTTAACCTAAGCAGCATTTTTGAAGAAGTAACCAAGGTGCTTGCTGCTCATCGACAAGAATTAAATGACGTGGATGAGTACAACCACAACCACGGCAGCAACATGGTTCATACTTTCGATTTGATCCAAAAAGCGGTTGCCAGTAAAGAAGATCAACCCATCTCAGATCAACTCGACTATGCCAGCCGTGTATTGAGCGAACAAAGTAATAGTGGTTCCGCAAAGCTTTATGCTGACGGACTCTCCCGAGCTTCCCAACAATTTGTTGGAAAAAGCTTGAATCCTGCCACGGCGGGGACCCTCATCAATGCGATGATGGGTGTTGAACCGACTGAAGAACGTGGTGGTGGAGATTTACTTTCCTCCTTGCTCGGATCTTTAACACAGGGTCAGGCAAAGGAAGAACCCCAATCCCCTGCCCCCACCCAGCCAAACGACCTCTTAGGCTCTTTGATTGGGTCTTTGGGCAATCAACAGCAAGCTGCTCCCGCGCCACAACAGCCAGATGATCTCTTGAGTACATTGTTAGGCGGTCTTGGCAATCAGCAGCAAGCGGCTCCGGTACAGGAGCAGCCAAATGATTTGCTTGGCTCTCTCTTAGGCGGTTTGGGAAACCAACAACAAAGCCAACCAGAAACCGGAGATTTGTTAGGCAGCCTGCTTGGCGGTCTGACAGGTTCGGGCTCTTCACAGCCAAGTTCTGGTGGCGGTGCAGCTGATTTGATTTCCAGCCTTCTTGGCGGACAATCTTCAGCTAGTCAGTCATCTGGATTGGACGGCAAAGACCTGTTATCTCTTGGCCTGGCATATTTTGCGGCCAAACAAAGCGGTCAGTCAAACCTGGGCGCGATTATGCAGGCTCTTGGTTCTGCCAGTCCTTTCGGCAAAAGCCGGGATCGGCAGCAATCCGGTGCTTTGGTGATCGACACCATCATGAATTTGTTGGGCAGTCGCTGATAAATAGCGAAAACCTAAAAACTTAGACAAAAAAACCCCGTTTAAAAACGGGGTTTTTTGTACTTGCCTATTTAATTTTAGTAGAAAACGCCACGAGGCATATCTTTAGCCTGATGAACCCAATTCTCAACCATCTTCTGTGAGGGAGGACGGCGAACGAGCTTCTTGGTCTCATTGGTTTCCATGATCTTTTTGAAGAGGTTCTCAGGATTGCGTGTGGCTAATTCCACGACTGTATCCACGCCAGCTTCCTCAAGCAAGTCAGAATATTCTTCTGCAACGCCCTTGATTCGATAGAGATCGGCATGGTTTACCCATTCCAAAATCAAACCTTTGTCAATTCCAGTTTTCTCAGCAAGTTCTTCACGACCTTTCGGTTGTTCCCCTGCTTTGAGTAATTGCGCCACAGATTTAATTCCAATCTCTTGTAATTTTGCAGCGTATTTCGGGCCAATACCCTCGATATCCATAATTTTTGCCATATTTTCTCCTTTTTGTGTAAATGATCACTAAAAAAATTATAGCATAGAAGCTTAATAAAAGATTAACGTGTATATTCGTCAATCCTCTTGTTTTTTCCCGGCTGTTCAAGCTAAAATTTGAAATAATAATCCCAAATGGTATACTCAAAACCACTGACAAAACTATGAAAAACACCAGAGATTCAATCTTAAAACAGTTAGCTTCCTCCGGCCAGGCAACGGTTAATCAGCTTGCAGAGCAGGTTGGAGTTAATCCGATCACCGTTCGCCATCATTTAACGAATTTAAGTAATGAGAACCTGGTCCAATCCACTGAACAAAGGCACAGCGTTGGCCGCCCCCGCTTACTGTATCGTTTGACTGAAGAAGGGCAGCAACGCTTCCCAGCCAATTACAAACGTCTCACTGAAAGTTTGCTGCTATCGATCAAAAATTTGTACGGGAAGCAAGCCTCGATTGAACTTTTGGAGTTGGTAGGAAAGGAAATGGCTGACTACTATAAATCGGTTCTCAAAGGGTCAAGCCTTGAAGAATATTTAAACAAGTTCAGTCAGCTGATGGCTGGAGAGGGCTTTCAGATCCAGTGGGAGCTGAAAGGGAGCCGTATCTATATCCACAACGCCAGCTGCCCTTACCATCATCTTAACTCTTCTCATCCTGAAATCTGCCACCTGGATCACTCTTTGTTTTCGTGCTTGCTTGACCCGGAGCTGCGTTTTGAAGGCTGCATTATGGAAGGCAAGCCTGAGTGCACTTATTCATATGAGGTAAAAAATGACTGATAATCAACCTGCTGTTTGGGAAATCGATTCGACCCATCCAAAATATCACGACGACCTGATTGAAGGCCTTTCCGGTTTGGTTGACAAGGAAATTGGATATTCCTTTATTGAGTTGGGTCTCATCCGGAACATCCAGCTCGAGAACGATAAGGCCCATGTCACCATGGTTCTTACAACACCCTTTTGTCCTTATGGTCCGGAAATGATCGAAGACGCCCGAAACAAGGTTGAACAGATCCTGGAGCTGCCCACCACCATCGAATTGAGTAGTGAGTACTGGCATCCGGGCATGATGGATGAAGAGTTGCGAGACTCTGAATGGGGTTTATTTCCCTAAGCCAGCTATTTTTAATAGATCAATTAGTTTCATCGCCAGAGCTAAATCACCGGTAAGTTTAATCTTTCCAGTCATAAAAGCGCTGAGGGGATTGAGTTTTCCTTGCAGCAGTTTTGATGCATTCTGTGCGCTTGTTTTGATGGTTAATTGCGGACTGACCGCCATACCCTCTTTTACGTTGATGCTACCATCGTCCACTTTTACACCCCAGTTACCACCGCCCTCACCCGTTAAAGAAATCTGCACCAAAGCATTTATGCCTTTTGCTTCTTCGAGATAAAGCTGTTCAGGTAAGTTGTTGATCATTTCGGAAATATTTGTCATAAAAAACTCTACAAAACACAATATCTATTGAAAACTTAATATTAAACCTGTAAACCTATTGTATAATACTTAGAGGATAAACATCCACCTGTATAAGAAAGGAAGAAAGAGAAATAATGGATAAATACGAATGCATAGCTTGTGGTTACATCTACGATCCCGAAATCGGTGACCCCACCGCAGACATCGCCCCCGGTACCGCTTTTGAAGACCTGCCAGAAGATTGGGTCTGCCCAGATTGCGGTGTTGGCAAGGACCAATTTGAGAAAATCGATTAATTAGTCGATTTTTCCAACAAATTCATCTGAAAAAAGGCTTTTTTAAGCCTTTTTTCGTTAACCATTTATTAAAATCTGATTTATAATAAAGTCACTATACTCGTTCAAGATAGGAGGAATATTTAATGGCAAGTGTAACGTATGATCATGTATGGAAAAGGTATGGTGACGTAGTCGCCGTGCAAGATCTCAATCTTGCGATCGAGGACAAAGAGTTTTTGGTGTTGGTCGGACCATCGGGTTGCGGCAAGACCACAGCTCTTCGCTGTTTGGCGGGCCTCGAAGAAATCTCTGAGGGTCAGGTTATGATTGGTGACCAGGTTGTCAATGATGTCGCGCCAAAAGACCGCGATATCGCCATGGTCTTCCAGAGCTATGCTCTCTATCCCCATATGTCCGTTTACGACAATATGGCCTTTGGTCTCAAGCTGCGCAAGCTTGAAAAAGAAGATATCGACCGTCGTGTGCAGGAATCTGCTCAGATCCTTGGTATCGAAGGCTTGTTGAAACGTAAACCCAAGGAACTATCTGGTGGGCAGCGTCAGCGTGTCGCAGTTGGTCGCGCTATTGTCCGTGAGCCTAAAGTATTCCTCTTCGATGAACCCCTTTCTAACCTGGATGCAAAGCTGCGTGTTCAGACTCGTGCTGAGCTCTCCAAACTGCACAAACGTCTGGAAACCACTTTCATCTATGTTACCCATGACCAGACCGAAGCCATGACCATGGCAACCCGGATCGCTGTCATGAATAAGGGTAAACTGCAGCAACTGGATACCCCCCAGGTGCTCTATGATCACCCCGCCAACCTCTTTGTTGCTGGCTTCATCGGCTCTCCCGCTATGAACTTCTTCAACGGTAAAGTTTCGGTTGAAGATGGTGCTATGTTTGTCAACATGGACACATTCCGCGTCCGGATCCCTGATCATGACAAAGAACGCTACCAATCTGTTGTTGGCAAGGATATCATTTTTGGTATCCGTCCTGAAGACATCCACAATCCGCAATTTGCCCCTCCGAGCATTATTGCCGAACCAGTTGATGTAACTGTTGACGTGACCGAGTTGATGGGTAATGAAATTTTCCTCTACCTTGTCAACGGTACTCACGACTTCATCGCCCGGGTAGATCCCCGAACCCACGTTGATTTTGGCGACAAAATGCAAGTTGTTTTCAACATGGACAACTTCCACATTTTTGACCCAAGTCTGGATCCCGAGAATCCTCCGGTCGTCTGATATCGATCTCAGTCAAACAAAATTAAGCAAAAAGTGCGTCTCAATCAGACGCACTTTTTTTAGTTCATTTTTTCAAATCAAGCTGAATAACTGACACTTTCAGATTGAGTTTCTATTTTGAGTTTTCGTTTCCGGGTTACAAGGACCAACAAAATGCCAACAATCAATGAGAATGCAATGACAAAAATAAAGGCGTCCCGCCAAAACTCAAATGGAAACAGCCTGATCAAGGTTGTTGATTGGTCAAAAGTCCAGGTTCCATCTGCAAAAAAGATGCGGTGAAAACGGTCAAACAAGGTATCAAAACTTACGATGAGGAATATCAACAAGGCGCTGATCAATCCGATGGTGATCCATCCCCCGGCATTGACTGCTTTACGAATACTGCTCCATTGTTTCATGATTAGGAACCAAAGCAAAATTGCGATGGAGATGCCGCCGACGATGTACCAGGCAATTGAGGTAGACATTACCACCTGCTTGACATCTTCCATGTGTGAGAGTTCGTCTGGGTTGAACATCTTTTGACCAGCCGCGTTTTGCAAATTTCCCAGGTAATCGATCTCTTTGTCATTGGTGAGATAACTTACGGCATATTCAGACCACTTGGTTCGTTCTTGCAGAGAGAAACCGTAAGGATCCAGTGGAAAATTCGCCCGGTTATATTCAAAGGCGGGAAAGGCGGGAGTCATGATCAGCCTTACCCCAGCCATGAGAATGATGTAAGGCAAAAATAATGCCAGCAAAACAGCCAAAATTTTATTAATTTTCATAACGTCTCCTGAATTAGAACCAATAGACAACGATAATGCTATGAATTATATATCACTCTGACATCTGATTGGCCTAATCTGCTGGCTTTTGGCCAATATGCGGCAGGTTTGAGACATGTTGGCGATTAAGTCTAAGAAAAAAATTAGCTAATCTCACTGGTAGGGGCGACGCATGCGTCGCCTTCTCCTGAATGATGCACAACAGAATCTTTTCTACCGTAATACACGTGTAAAATAATTTCATGGATTCTTACAATTCATCTCCACATCGCCGAAAAGTACGTTTGTCTGAATTTGATTATTCGCAACCCGGTGCGAACTTTGTGACCATCGTGACCCAAGAGCGGAAAAAACTGTTTGGAGAGGTTGTTGATGGCGAAATGATCCTGAACGAAGTTGGATCGATGGTTAAAGAGGTTTGGGAAGTTATACCAGATCATTCTCCAAACGTTGATTTGGGTGTATTCGTAGTTATGCCAAATCACGTCCACGGAATCATTAACATAACAGAGATGGAGGCGACGCATGCGTCGCCCCTACCCCGGGTATCCAAAGGTCCAATACCTGGATCAATTGGAGCGATTATTGGATCATTCAAATCTGCGACATCGAAAAGGATTAGAGGACTTGACAATAATCACAGGAAACGTCTTTGGCAACGAAATTATTATGAACACGTCATCAGAAATGAGCGGGATCACCAGGCTATTTATGATTACATCCTCGCCAACCCAATTAACTGGGAAAAAGACGAGGAAAACACGTATACGTAGGGATAACTTAGGTTCTCGCCGATCTCCTGACCGTGCAAGGTTCTTGACCGACAGGTCTCCATCTCTTAATCCTAAGTTCTCGCCGGTCTCCTGACCGTGCGAGGTACTTGACCGAGAGGTCTCCTACTCTCAACCGTGAGCTCTCGCCGGTCTCCCGACCGTGCGAGGTATTTGACCGCCAGGTCTCCAATCCTTAATAAACCAAATTTTTTGAAAGTTAACCAAAAGAACCGCCATTTAGTATGACGGTTCTCTCGAAATTCAGGCTGGGGGCACTGGAGTCGAACCAATACATACGGATTCAGAGTCCGCTGTCCTGCCATTAGACGAGCCCCCAATAACGAGACATTAGTTTACCAAAGTTCGATCATTTCTTCAAGGTAATTGGGTCAATTGCTTTTCCTGGCTGCGCATGTGAACGTTCTGCACCAGCCCAACACCCAACAACAAGGAAACCAATGAACTACCGCCATAACTGATAAAAGGCAGTGTCAAGCCAGTAACAGGCAGCAGGCTCAAATTGACGCCAACATTTACGATGGTCTGAAATCCCATCAGCACGCCAAAACCATAGGCGATCAGCGCTCCATAAGCATCCGGCGCGTTTTGGGCAACCTTGAAACAGCGTGCGATGACAAATACCAGCGCGGCAATGACGAGCACAGTCCCTACAAAGCCAAATTCATTGGCCAGAACTGAAAAAATAAAATCGTTGTGCCGGATTTTCAAAAAGCGCAATTGTACCTGCGAGCCCTGCCCGTAACCATTGCCAAACCAACCGCCTGAGCCAATACTGATCAAGGCTTGCTCAACATTATAAGTCTCACCATAGCGGGCGTTTTCATCTGGTTGAATAAAGTTCGTGATTCGCGCCTTCTGATAGTCCGCCAGGTAAGGGAAGTCCAGCATAAAAGAGATAACCAGAAAGACAATCACTATCCCAATCATGATGAGAATGTACTTGCTTTCCAAGCCGCTGATCCAAAGCATGGTTGCCCAGATGACAAAAATCACAATACTCGTGCTGAGGTTGGGCTGCAATAAGATCCAAACTACAATTCCGGCAGTCAGAGCCAAACTTCTGCCAATAGTCATCCAATTATTGATTCTTTCGATATTTGCTGAAAAGAAGCTTGCCAGGGTCAAAATGATGGCAATTTTTGCCAATTCTGCCGGTTGGATCGTGACCAGACCAGCCTCCAACCAACGTGCTGCTCCAAACCTTTCGCCGCCAATCACAAATACAAAGAGTAGTAATACCGCAACCAGAAAATAGAAGGGTTTGCTTAAGGTAGTCCAGATGTGGTAATCAAAAGATGCCGCCAGGAACAGAACAACCAGGCCAATAATCAGAAAAACAGCCTGGCGCTGGGGATGATCTACCAGGGTTGGGTTTCCGGCAATGGCGGAGCTGATTAAGGCCACCCCAAAAACGCTCAATAATAAGACAACAGCAAAGAGCAAAAAGTCAAAGCGCTGCCAAACTTGCCTTGTGTTCACAGGATGGCAAACCTCCCGGTTTTGAGACTTTTGATCTCAAAGCCGTCCTTGGTTAAGAACACTTCAATAGCAGAACCTTTTTTGTGTTTTGGAGTAAACTCAACTTGCTTATTCCCAAGGGAAAGTTTGCCTCTTTCAAGCCGCAGAAGTCTGACAAAACTTTCTGCGTTTTCATCCGTTCCAGCTTGCGCTTCTCCCTGTAGCTCTCCCCAAATCACCATTGAACCGCTCGTCTTTAGCACAGCATTTTCAGGGACATCACCCAAGACCAGCAAGTTGCCCTTGTGCTCATAGAACTCCTTGTCTGCGAGAGACCGGTTCAGGCAGAGAAAATTGTCATCCTTTTGGTCCGACTTTTTTAGTTCTGGCAGATTTTTTGATGGGTCAGGCAGAGCAGTCGAGAAGCCGTAATATTCAGCAGCTGCTTTTGTGATTTCTGATTGGCTCAACACCACCCACAAACACACGCCTTCATCGGATAAGTCCTTGAGCAAACTCAAAAGCCGCTCCTCGGACCAATCTGTTGTTCCGACATCAAGCGCAATCCTGCCGCCTCTAAAAAAGCGTTCCTGAGTCTGTATGCGGCTGATCAGCATATCCCTTTGCAAGTACCAGGAAACCGCCGGCAGCGTGATCAAAACCCCGCCATGAATACCCCTGACTTGAAGTTCAGTCTCTTTCATAGATCAGTTCCCCGCCTGAAGACCTTCCAACTCAGCGTCGATTTCTTTAAATTCAAAATAGGCGTCAATCACTTTTCGAACGATTGGCCCGGAAACTGTTGACCCTTCAGCACCGTTGTAAACGAAAGCCACAACCACGATTTCAGGGTCGTCATAAGGCGCGTAACCAGCAAACCAGGCATGGGATGGCCAGGAGCCCGGGATACAAAGCCCTTCCCGGTTCGCCCAGTCGTCGCAATATTCAGCGGTACCAGTCTTGCCGGCAATTTTGTTTTCATCGCCCTGAAACTCAAACCAGGCCGTACCTTCACTGCTAGTCACTAATTGCATGCCTTCTTTAGCTAAGTCGATCACCCACGGCTCAACAACTTTGACTTCATCTGTCTGGTTATTGCCTTCGTAAGTGTGGATCAATGGATCTTCTGTGATATCCCACAAAACTTCAGGTTCAAATTCCTGCACTACATTTCCGTCCGCGTCAATTGTCTTTCCGATCATGCTCAACTGCAAATGTTTCCCACCATTGACGATGGTCGAAAAAGCGTTCATGACCTGAACCGGTGTCGCCAGCACGTAACCCTGCCCAACCGAAGCCAGGTATGTGTCACCTGTGGCCCAGTTCTCACCAATATTCAGACGCTTCCAGGTTGGGTTTGGCAGCAAACCATCAGCTTCGCCAGGCAATTCAATGCCAGTTATCTCGCCATAGCCAAGCGCGGCGCCGTATTCACTGATATTCCAAATCCCCAATCCTCCGTCTGGCACTTCGGTTCCATAGCCGCCGCCAGTTTTATACCAGTAAATATTGCAAGAATAACCGATGCCATGGCGGTAATCAACGTCACCATGTCCGGCGTCATCATGGCAGTAATAACTCTGAGTGAGCCCGATGTCCCTTTCTGTGAATTGCTGCCTGAGCGAAATCGTTGGCGTACAACCGATGGTTTGTTCGGGTGTGACCACATCTTCATTCAAAACCCCCAGCGCAGGAACCATCTTAAAAACAGAACCTGGAGGCAATTCTGATGTTATAGCTTTATTGACCAGGGGTTTGGCTTCATCGATGCTCAATTGTTCGTAATAATAGCCAGGGATGAATTGCGCCATGCGGTTATTTTCATAGCTCGGGTAGGATACCAAAAAAAGCAATTCGCCGGTTTTTGGGCTCATACCAATCACAACGCCAGTTGTGCTCAGAATTTCGCCCCTCTCTCTCAGCCAAAATTCGTTCCAATATCTCAATTGCTCGGTCAAAGCTGCTCTGGCAGCCGTCTGCATGCGGTAATCGATGGTCAACCAGATATCCTGCCCGGGGACAGGTTCAACAGGTTCTTCGATATCGCGAACGACCTCGCCACCAACGGTGACTTCAACCACCCTCCTGCCATTCGTGCCTGCCAAAACATCCTGCATGTAATTTTCAACACCCATGTAACCGACTTTGTCTCTTCCGGAGACGAAACCGAGTTCAGTGTAATAATCCAGCAGCACTTCAGGGATTGGGCCTAAAAAGCCGATAATTTCAGCCGTTTGTTCACCAGTCGGGTATTCACGCACAGATTCAATCTCAACATCAATTCCCGGCCAGTCCATCTTTTTTTCTTCAATCGACATGGCAGTTTCTTTGCTGATGTTACACTTCATACGGGTTGGTTGAAATGGCCAAAGACTTTCAGCAATTTCTACGATTTGGAAAATTCCCAAGTCCGTGTAGCAAGGAGTAAAAGCGCTGGCAGTCTGATCATTGACTTCACCCCGATTGACCGGGATATCGATCAGCTGGCTTAATTGGTCAAATATTTCTCTCACTTCACCTTCTGAATCAGGCAATTCAGCTGGTGTTACCGTCACATTGTATTGAGCCGTGTTGCGGGCTAAAACAATGCCATTGCGGTCGTAAATCATTCCGCGTTGAGTTGGAATACTGATCATGTTAGTACGGTTATCTTCTGCCCTTTCAACATAGGTCTCCCCTTCAATGATTTGATAATTGAACAGTTGAAAAGCGTAAAAGAGAAAAACCAGCGTGATGATCAGGTAGATCCAGCGGAATCTTCCCAAATTAATAGTCGGTTTTTTATATTCGGTAGAATTCATTCTTCCACTCCCTGTGGAAAGGCGATAAAGGCCAATTCGCGCACAAGCGCGTGGATCGGTATCGCCAAAAGCATGTTCAGCAACAAGGCCGGCAAGGCTACTTCAATCAAAGCCTGCGAAAAGTTGATATCTGCCCTTTGGACAAAGAGAAAACCCACGGTCAAGAGGATCTGCACTATAGTTGCCCCAAAAGTGAGAACAAACATGGCCAGCAAAGGAGTCTGCCAGACCCGGGACTGGACCAATCGGCTTGCCCAGAAAACAAGCAGATAAACGATGGCCGGGATAAAGAAAGGTAGTGCCGAAACCAAACTCACCATCCCCATCATGATCAGAAGCATTATCCACATCCATTTAGTTCGATCGTACAGGCTCCAGGCAATCACATACAAAAGGACAATATCTGCGCTTCCTGAAAGAATTTTCCATTGACTGAATATACTTAACTGAAGCATTAAAGTGACCAGGAAGCCGGTGAATCCTAAAAAATACGATAACACAGTTTCCTCAAGGCACCAAAGGTGAAATATCTACTGCTTCGAAGTTTGTGATTACCAGAACAGCACTAAGGGTTGAGAAATCTACTACGGGTTGAACAGAACCCGTCTGAAAGAGCACGTTTTGCTTGGATTGCATTGTCAAGACCTGACCAACAAAAATGTTGGGTGGATAGGTACCGCCCAAACCAGAGGTCATGATAACGTCCCCAAGTTGAACTTCAGTGCCAACTGGAACCATGTCCAGGCTTATTTCACCGGTCACGGAGCCTCGCACAAGCCCTTCAACCTGTGCTGTCTGAAGCTTAATATTAACTGCTGAGTTGGCATCCGTGATCAATTGGATTCTGGCAGCGTTGGATATCAAGGCGTCTATCCGCCCCACTAATCCTTGCTGAGTCACGACCGGCATGCCATGCCGCAGCCCATCGTTCGAGCCTTTGTCGATGATAACGTACTGCAAGTAGGGGCTGATTTCACGCCCCACCACAGTCGCGGCAACATATTCATGGTCCGGATTCGTCCGCGCAAAATCAAGCAGCGCGTACAAAATATCCGCTTGCGCCAGGTTTTCCTGCAAGGCCACAACCTCGCTTTGGAGCATGGCGACTTCGTTTTCAAGCCTCTGATTTTCTGAGCTCAAAGTGGCCATGTCAAGGGGAGAATTGAAGAAATCGCTGAATGCCAGGTAACGTTGGGATAACCAGCTCTGAGCAGATATAAACGGGCTGACAGAAAGACTGAAAATGGGTGTCAGATAACCGGATATGGCCAAAAACAGGACACCACCAACAACCATTAAGATAATAAGGTTGCGAAGATTTTTGGGTGTTAATAATTTAGATATCATAGCAAGATTGATCGAGTAGCTCGATCAGAATTTGATCAGGCTTGGCTGCTCGAGTAAGGGTCTCTTTCAATCCCAACCAAGAGATTTTCGAACAGTTCCATGTCATCGAGGACCATTCCACAACCCCGTGCCACGCAAGTCATCGGATCTTCCGCGACCCAAACACGCACACGGATTTCATTTGCCAGGCGGTCTGCCAATCCTTGCAGCTGTGAAGTTCCCCCGGCCAGGCAGATGCCATTATCCATCAGGTCTGCCAAAATTTCAGGTGGAGATTCATCCAGAGCGTCCTTGATCGTATCAACGATCACTTGAACTGAAGGAGCAAGAGCTTCACGAATTTCAACTGATGAAATTTCTATGGATTCCGGCAAGCCTGTGATCAGGTTGCGTCCCCGCACATCAACGGTTTTTTCTTCTTTGAGGGGGTAAGCAGAACCAATGGCGATTTTCACCTTTTCAGCCATTTGCTCACCAACAAAAAGATTGTATTTACTGCGGACATATTCGATGATGTCCTGGTCCAGTTCATCACCAGCCACGCGCAAGGACCTTGAAATCACGATGCCACCACCAGCGATCACAGCCACTTCCGTGGTTCCGCCACCGATATCGACGATCATATTGCCCGTGTCTTCTTCTATGGGTAAACCTGCCCCAATCGCAGCCGCGGCTGGTTCATGGATCATGAAAGCTTCCCGCGCGCCGGCAGACATGGCGGCGTCATAAACAGCGCGTTTTTCAACTTCTGTCGCGCCGGAAGGAATGCCAATTACAACCCGGGAATATGGGAACAAAACAATGCTGTTCTCATGAGCCTTGCTGATGAAATATTCCAGCATTGCCTGGGTAATGTCATATTCAGAGATCACCCCGTCACGTAAAGGACGCAGAGTGACCATATTCGCGGGAGTTCGGCCGACCATGGCTTTCGCCGCGGCGCCGATTTTTTCCGGTTCTCGTGTTCGTTTGTTGATTGCTACCCAGGAGGGTTCATTGATAACAATGCCTTTGCCCCTGACATTAACCAAAGTGTTCGCAGTCCCCAGATCGATTCCTAAATCCAGAGAAAGCAATCCCAGCAACCATTTTATTGGGTTGAAGAAAGCCAAGTTTTATCTCCATCTATTGAAGAGTTGTCTTCAAAATACTTGGCAAATTATAACATAGAGATTAGTAGTCAATTATTGTTACTCCCCTTACTAGAGTAATCCTGTTTCTTGTATCTGACCGGTGAGATGTTACAATAATCTAAACAATTCAACTTTGGGAGCACTATGAACAAGACTTTCAGCTTGTACCGCCTTCAACTCCTTGATACGCAGCGAATTCAGCGCTTAAAACGGATAAGATTCATTGATCAGACCATAGCTTCAGATAAAGCGCTCATGAAAGCCAGGCGGATAGTAGAAAAGGCTGCCCGCGAACACGCCCAAAGTGAGTCTGCCGTCAATGAAATCCAAAGAAAAGTGGAAGAGAAAACTCTGAAGTTGAAGCTGACCCAATCCAAATTGTTTGGTGGAAAAATCAGCAACACTAAAGAATTACAAGATTTACAGGCAGAGAGTGAAGCTCTGACCCGGAACATAAAAAAGCTTGAAGAAGAACACTTCCAAGCCCTGGAAATTGCCGAAAAGACCCAGGCAATCTTAAAACGGGCTGAATCAAATCTGCAATCCATTATCGACGAAAAAGCTACAGAAAATTCACTATTGTTGGGGGAACGCGAAAAACTGCTCGGGCAATTGCCAAAAATCAACTCCCAACGGGAAGCTTTGCGCGCTCAACTGGACCCCTCTACCTTGGAGGAGTACTCAAAACTCTTCAAGAATAAAGCTGGACTGGCAGTTGTCGAAATTGTTGATGATGCCTGCAAAGCCTGCGGTGTTGAACTCTCCCCTAGCGAAATTCAACAGGCAGCCCGTCCGGAAGTGCTCCTGAAATGCAAGAGCTGTGGTCGTATCCTTTATAAACCTGATATAAGCTCAAAAAAGACTGATAACCAGTCTTGAAACTAGCCATTCCAATAAATTGATTGCCACTATTGCAACTACCGGGCTGAAATCGATGCCATTGATCGGTTTAATGAAGCGTCGAAACGGAGCCAAAATTGGGTCGACAATTCTGGCAATCCCAATCCGCAGGGGTCGGTCAGCTGGCATGAACATCGATAAGAGCACATGCCCAAAAACAAGAATTTCAGCTGTTCTAAAGAAAATCCTGATAAACAATAAAATTAAGTCCACAAATCCTCATCTCGAATAATTTCGAGGTCCCAACAATCGTTCACCAATACGAATGACTGTTGCACCCTCCTCGATAGCAATTTCAAAATCACTGGAAGTCCCAGCTGAAAGCTCTAGAAGCTTTTTTCCTGAAATCTGGCTGTTCAAAAAGTCTCTCAATTCTCTCAAGCGCGTAAAATAAGGCCGCACCTGCTCAGTCTCATCAAATAAGGGTGGCATAGCCATGAGACCCTTCAAATTCAGTTTCTCCAAAGTTTGGATTTTCTCAACAATGGGGATTAATTTCTCCCAATCTTCTCTATGCTGAGCAGGAAAACCTGTTTTGCTTTCTTCTCCAGCTAAATTGACCTCAATAAATACATCAAGTGGGGGCAGTTGCTCCGGTCTGTTTTTGTTCAACGACTGGGCTAATTTCAGCGAATCCAAAGAATGCACACTTGAAAATGTTTGGGCTACTGCTTGTGCCTTATTGCTTTGAATGTGCCCAACCATAGCCCAATAGATATCATCATAGTCTGAGAGCTGCTCAATTTTTTGCATCGCTTCCTGGACGTAATTCTCACCGAAATTTCGTATTCCGCAGGCATAGGCAGTCTTGATAACCTCTATCGGCTGCCGTTTACTGATCGCCAGGATGGATATTTCTGAGCTTGCACGTCTGCTGCGTTGGCAAGCTTGCTCAATACCAGTCTTCAATTCCCCCAAGCGCTCACAGATATCGGAAAGGTTACTTATATTTTGCATGTTTACCTCATTTGGCAAGGGCAATCAGCGCCGCAAAACGGCCAGTCAGTCCCTTTTCCTTTCTGTAAGAATACCATTCATGCAAATTTTCCGCAGTGCAAATATGCGATTGTTCTATCTGTTGTACTCCGGCATTCCGCAAAACCCATTCATTGGCCAGCCAGAGATCCAAAGAATAATTTCCGTCAAGCTTATGGATAAAGGTCTCAGCTGCTTCACCCCACGATCTCAAGAATTTCTGCCTGACTTCTTCTCCGATTTGATAACATTTGCCGCAAATCGAAGGGCCGATTCCCACCTTAAGGTTTTCAGCCTTTGAACCGTAATGTTCTGCAATTGCTTTGACCGCAACCGATCCAATCTGCAAGAGTGTCCCTTGCCATCCGGCATGCACCAAACCGACAACCTTTTCAACAGGATCGTGGAAAAAAAGTGGGACACAATCAGCAAAGCGCATGATCAGGGTAACTTCTGGGTTCTGAGTAAAAATCCCATCAGCCGGTTGGTGTTTTTGGCTTTCAGGTCTGGGTGATTCCGTAAAACGGATGGTATCACCGTGTACCTGCCAGACATCATAACGGCTTTCGAAAGGTCTTCCAAAATTTGAAAACAGTTTCAGGTGGTTCTGATAGACGTGTTCTGGCTTGTCTCCGTTCGTTCCACCCAGGTTTAGCCAGCGATAAGCGCCTTCGGATTCTCCACCCAACCTCGTGTAGACAGCATGTTTGATCAACTTTTCATCAAAGGAGTTAAAGTGGTAGCTTACCAAACCCTGCGTTTCTCGTCTTAGCAAGTTTCTTCCCGCTCTCTCTTAATTATCTGAAGTGTTTGTGCCTTTTATTTCCGGGAACAAGCTCTTCAATCGATGGAAACCCAAACCAGCCGGTAAACCAACCAAACAAAGATCCGGTCAATACCCGCAAAAAAGGTGTGCTCTCACGGACAGCCAACCACGGCAAAAAACTCAATTCCCACTGACTGACTAACTGGGAAACCCCATCCAAAGCGATTGGCAGCAGCCCAAGCAATATCCAAAGATACCAAGGTAGAGGTTTGATCCTCTTTCCGCTAACCGCAAAAACTAATCCAAACAATAAGAGGCTGGCATAAATCGCCAGGTCCCGCTGGCAGAGGGCGGCCTTGTAACCAAGTTCTTCATTACCTTTGAAGTCTATGGCGGCATAGATGTCATCTCCATCATTACCTGTCACCTCTTCGTAGGGTCTTAAATTCTCAATGTCTGCCAACTCCCGTGGATAAACGGGTTGTTCGCCAAACAAGAAAAAGGAACGGTATGCCAGTTGATGGCAAAAAGGACGATACAAGCGATAGATGAGGTTTGCTCCATCCACCCTGCCGACCTGCATCAGAACTGGTGCGAGTAAAGCCAAAAACACATACAGAGCAAGCGTTAAGTTGATTAAACCGAGGTAATGTTTTGAGAACCAGCTGCCTGTTTTACTGGCAAGACTTTTATGCGAAGGTTGGACTTCAACGTAATTTCTCTTAAACCCCTGTTTGTTCTGATCCGGTACAGGCATGAATGTTCTATTAACTCTCAATCACCTGTACGAAGGTTGACTGACTGCTGTCTTTGACCGTTAATTCCCCGGGGAGCAGACCCACACTTGGGGTCGTCCAGCGCCAAATCCACTTGGCATCGTGAGGAAGACAATTGATACAACCGTGAGAGAGGGCGACGCCAAAATTATTATGCCAATAAACCGAATGGATAGCCTGCCCATCTGAGTGGTAAAGCGTGGTCCAGGCGATGCCAGGTGAATCGAAAGGAGATACTCCACCAGCACTCATGTGCAGTGAAATCATTTTGCGCCAAACCGGGGTGGTTTCAGGGGGCGTCAGCCATTTTCCCTCGCGGATATAGCCAGTCGAAACCTCACAAAAATATACTTCCCGTGAACCTTCAAAGCAGTGCAAGGTTTGTTTTTGGAGATTGACAAGGATTCTTTTATCGCCCACATCAGGTCGGATGGGAGTAACTTCTTCAGCGGTGACTGGCCGGCAAGCTTGCGCGTCCACCCAGTAGCTGTCGGGTAAAGCCCCATATTTTTCAGTCAGCAAATATTCTGTTCTTCCATCCTTTTGGCGGATGTCTGAAGCCCAATAGATCTGTGAATAATAAAGTTTTGCCAACCCCTCTGAATCCCGGATCCACGAAGAAGCGTTGCTCCAGGCTTTGGTCAACTCAAAGTCGACTCTCGGAACCGTGATTTCAACCCACATGCCAGGCTGGCCTTTATCGTCCAAAGGCAAACTACTCAGAGGTTGGTTTGGTATGTTTTTAACTGGTTGCACATAAGGCGAGTAAATAAAACCGTCTGGAGTTTCATACCATTTTTGGTTGTAGCGATTGAAATCCAAAACATTGGCAATTACTTCATGTTTGATTTCAAAAACATCATCCCGCCAAACCCGGGTTGTGGTCGGAGCGTTCATGTTCGGCTCGGACTTCAGGTCAATGTAGGAGCGATATTCACCCACACACACCCGCCCTAAATTTGCCCCTATGGGCCATTGCTGGGCAAAGTTAGCCGCATTCGATTTTCTGACGGGCAAAAGTAAAGCCCCAGCGGCCAGGCCACTCAGCTTCAAAAAATCGCGTCTGGTGATGTTATTGTTTAAATCCATGTTTTTCATTATACAAATTTCAACAAGTCACTCAAGTCCACATACAGGCTTCTCCCCACTTACCAATCGCTTCGGTTGCGTGAGGTCTCTCGTTCAATATCCTTTTCTTTAATTGCCTGGCGTTTGTCGTATTGTTTTTTTCCTTTTGCCAGTCCGATTTCAAGTTTAGCCTTACCAGCTTTCAAATACACACGGATAGGTACAATCGTCATGCCTTTGATTCGAACTTCATCCCACAATTTACGGATTTCTTTTTTATGCATCAATAATTTCCGGTCGCGGGTTGGGTCATGTTGGAAGGCGCTAGCATGTTCATAGGGAGCGATGTGTGCGCCAATCAGCCAAATCTGATTTCCATCCGTCCTGACATAGGCTTCTTGAAGGGATATCTGACCACTTCTAACAGATTTAATTTCAGTGCCTTTCAGGACCAAACCGGCTTCAAACGTTTCAATAATAAAATATTCAAAACGCACTTTTTTATTCGTGGAAACAACTTTGATGTCCATAACACCTGATTTTAACATAGTCCCTAGCCAAAAGAAAATCGTTTTGTTGCATATCAGGTTTAAGCATTGGTTTAAGAAGCTTAAATTGTTTTTTATGGTAAGCTTAAGAGTTGAATTATTCAAACGAGTCGGTTACATTTTCCTTGTTCAGGACTAATTCTGGGGATAAACATGGATATAAAACAAATTTTTGCTACTATCAAACATTGGCTATGGCTGATACTCTTGGGCTTGGTTGTAGGCGGTGGTTTAGGTTACTATCTCAGCATTCGCCAGACGCCTATTTACCAGGCCCAGGCAAGATTCGTGATTTTACCTGCAGCTCAAACTACCTATGATTATTACTCCTATCTCAACAATCAGGAGCTTATCAGCACCTACGCACAATTGCTGACAACAGAGGATTTGCTTTTCCAAGCTTCCGAAGAACTGGGATTCCCTGTTCGCAAAGGTCAGGCAACCGCATCACAAGTGAATGAAACCAAATTTGTTGTTCTCACAGTCAAAGATCCAGACCCCTTCAAAGCGGCCGTGATCGCGAACGGATTAGTTGAAATTATGATTGAGCAGAACGAAAAGTTGCAATCTGTTCAATTTGAAACCGCTGAGAAAAATTTACAAGACAGGGTTAACCAGGCTGACGAGCAAATCCAGATCCTGGAAGGCCAAATCACTCAGTTGTCATCTGAGGTACTTCAAAAGCAAATCGAAACAGTTCAAACTCAGATGAACGATGTTCAACAACAGATCAACAATCTGAGAGCAGACATGGCCCAAATCGATCCGGAATTTGCGACGGAAGTAGATTTGGCACAATTAGCCTCTTACCAGGCAAAAATTGATGAAATCCAACCTATTTTGACCCTGTATCAGGAG
>Ga0209722_1000634_pt1 | contig 36752 bp, 26 predicted proteins | sample BioC12SIPDNA_2_FD_185745 | JGI IMG/M metagenome (GOLD analysis project Ga0209722, IMG submission 185745) | Anaerobic biogas reactor microbial communites from Washington, USA - Biogas_R1_A C12 SIP DNA (SPAdes) (version 2) | ecosystem: Engineered > Bioreactor > Anaerobic > Unclassified | place... | reverse complement strand
TTTTCTCTCGCCGCAGCCGTCGGGCCACCTCCTCGATTTGGCTCAGGAGCACGGCTCGGAGGTGTTGGCGGTCTTCGATGTCCTGGGCGAAGGTGGTTTCACTGCTGATGCTCTTGGCTTCGCGGTCGGGAACCACGGGTCGGTCGTCGATCCCGCGGACAAGGCGGTAGAAATCCTCGCCGGCATTGCCGAAATGCCGTTGGAGCTGCTCTTGCGAGAGCCTTCGCACGTCGCCGAAGGTTCGCAGGCCCAGCCGCTCGAACTTCGGCTGCGTCATCTTCCCGACTCCCCAGAGCCGTCCGATCGGCAGGCCGTCCAGGAACTCGGCGACGCGCTGCGGATCGACCGCGACCAGGCCGTCGGGCTTTTTCAGGTCGCTGGCCAGCTTGGCCAGGAACTTGTTGGGGGCTGCGCCGACGGAGGCGGTCAGGCCGGTGACCTCTTGGATGCGGCTCTTGATCCGCCGGGCGATTTGTTCGGGCGAACCGAGGAGCTTCTGGCAGCCGGAGACGTCGAGGAAAGCCTCATCGACCGAGAGCGGTTCGATGGTGGGGGTGAATTCGGCGAAGATCGCGAAGATCCGCTTGGAGACGTCGAGGTAGCGATCCATCCGGACGGGCAGGAGCACGGCGTGCGGGCAGAGCCGAAGGGCGGTTCCGGTCGGCATGGCGCTGCGGCAGCCGAACGGGCGGGCCTCGTAGCTGGCGGCGGAGATCACGCCGCGGGCCTCGGCCCGTCCGCCGACCAGGACCGGCTTGCCCCGCAGTTCCGGGCGGTCGTGCTGTTCGACCGACGCGTAGAAGGCGTCCATGTCGACGTGCAGGATGTGGCGCGGCTTGAGGGCCATGATCCGATCTCCGCTCGCGGCGCCATTATACCGGCGGCGGGCGTTTTCGGCAAAACGGCGGTTGGAGCGGCGGCTACTGGAGGACGCCGGCGTGCGTTTCGATCGCCTCGATCAGTTGATCGACCTGGATGGGCTTGGAGACGTAGCCGTCCATGCCGCCCTCCAGGCAGCGCTCGCGGTCGCCCTTCATGGCGTGGGCGGTCATGGCGACGATGGGGGTATGGGCGCCGGTGAGCCTCTCCCTGTCGCGGATGATCGCGGTGGCCTTCAGGCCGTCCATTTCGGGCATGCTCATGTCCATCAGGATCAGGTCGAACGTCTGCTGATCGCAGAGATCGACGGCGATGCGGCCGTTGGCGGCCACGGTGACGGTATGCCCCCATTTTTCCAGCAGGCGAACCACCACCTTCTGATTGACCACGTTGTCTTCAGCCAGCAGGACATGCAGCGCGGATCGGCACGCGGGGCTGCGGGAGCGCGGCGATTCGACCGGCGGATCGTTCTTGGCTTCCTTCGACGGCGAGGTGTGCAGGGCGCTGAGGATGGCCGCCATCAATTCCTCCTGCCGGATGGGTTTGGTGAGATAGACGGCGATACCCAGCTCACGGCACCTGGCGATGCTCGTCGGCTGGCCCGCCGACGAGAGCATCATGACGGTGGCGCCGGCCAGGGCCGGGTCGCGCTGGATCCGCTCGGCGACCGCGAAACCGTCCATCCCGGGCATGCAGGCGTCCAGCAGCACCAGCGGGAAGGGCCGGCCGTTCCGCTGGGCCTCCCGCATGACCGCCAGAGCGGCCTCGCCGCTGTCGACCAGCGACGGTTTGCTTTCCCAGCGGGTGAGGGTGTCCTGCAGAATTCGGCGGTTGGTGGCGTTGTCGTCGACCACGAGCACGGGCAGATCCCGCAGGGCCTCGAGGCCCGCGGCGGGCGTCGTGTCGGGCTGGGTTGTGGACCGTCCGAACCGGACCGTGAAGTGGAAGGTGCTGCCCTGGCCGGGAGTGCTCTCGACCCACACGCGGCCGCCCATCAAGCCGACGAGCTGCGAGGAAATAGCCAGTCCCAGTCCGGTCCCGCCATATCTGCGGGTGGTCGAGTCGTCGGCCTGCCGGAACGTGTGGAAGATCGTCTGGTGCATCTCGGGTGGGATGCCGATTCCGGTATCCCGCACCGTCACGTGCAGGCCGACCTCTTGGTCGGTCTGGGAGTCGGCGGCCACGGACACCACGACCTCGCCCTGTTCGGTGAACTTGACCGCGTTGCCCACCAGGTTGGTGATCACCTGGCGCAGGCGTCCCGGATCTCCCACCAGGATCTCCGGCACGCCGTGGTCGACGTGGCAGGCCAGTTCCAGGCCTTTCTCGTGGGCCTTGACCGCCAGCACCCGCAGCGGATCGGCAAAGCAACTGCGCAAATCGAAGTCAATCGACTCCAACTCGAGTTTCTCAGCTTCGATCTTGGAGTAGTCGAGGATGTCGTTGATGATCTCGAGGAGGGACTGGGCGCTGGCCCGCACGGTCTGGGCGTATTCCCGCTGTTCGTCGTTCAACGGCGTGCCCAGAAGCAACTCGTTCATGCCGATCACGCCGTTCATGGGCGTGCGGATTTCGTGGCTCATGTTGGCCAGGAAGCGGCTCTTGGCGGTGCTGGCGGCCTCCGCCTGAACGGCCATCTCGTTGGCCCGCTCGATCGCCTGTTCGAGCTGCCGATTCGTCGCCTCTGTGGCGTCCTTGGCCTGCCGCAGGGCCTCTTCGGCCCGCTTGCGTTCCTCGATGTCGACGCCCGTGCCGATGATGAACGGGCGGTTGTCGATCTCGATCCGTACTCCGGAGAAGAAAAAGGCCCTCTTGCCGCCGTCCCTGGCCAGGAGGGACGCCTCGAGCAGGCCGTGCCCTTCCGCAAAGGCCTTCTGAATTTCCGCCGCCACCGCTTGCCGTTCCTCCTCAGCGATCACCGACAGATCATCCGGGGTATTCTGCAACTCCTGCAGACTGCATCCGACGATCCGCTGGAAGTTGTCGTTCCACCGGACCATTTTTCCTTTCTCGTCGATCAAGAAGAAGATGCCGGGCAGCGAGTCGATCAGGGAATCGCTGAGCACCTTTTCTCGTCGGAGGCCCTGCTCGGCCCGCTTGCGTTCGTGAATTTCCTGCTGGAGCGACTGGTTGAGGAGTTCGAGCTTGGCCGTGGCCTCGCGGTTGCAGTCCAGGGCCTCGCCCAGGGCCTTTTCCCGCTCCATGACCAGTTGAATGGCCCGATTTCGCGTCGATTCGTAGAGGCAGGAGAGCGAGAGCAGCACCAGCACCAGCCCGCCCAGGGAGGAAAGCTGAAGCAGGAGAATCTGTCCGGACGCCATCTGGTGATCGAACCGCACCCCCCATGTTTCGAGGCCGTAGAAGGTCGCCAGCTGGCCCAGGATGGCGGCGGTCCAGATGAGGGTGGATCTGGGCCCGGCCATGCAGACCGAGGTCATCGGCACGACGGTCAGCCACATGGCGGCCGGCGCCCGCAGTCCTCCCGTCACGCACATCAGAAAAGTCAGCACCAAGAACAGGACGAGGGCGGCGTAGTTGCCCGCGGCGGCGAAGGACTGGGTCCATTTGAACGCCAGGGGCACGCCGAATCCGAGGACGCCCGCCGCCAGGATGGCCAAGCCGCCCGAGGTGCACCCCAAAAAGTGATAGACGACCGCGAAGACCGGCGACCAGATCGCAATGGCGATCCAGAAGGTGGTGACGACTTTGGCCCGCCGGTACGCATCCGGACTGGTGACGCGGATCTTTTCGGGGATGTAGGAATCCACCACCTGGTTCAGCTTCGTCCTCAAGCGTCCGTATACCGTTTCCATCTGGCCCGCGCTCCTACCACCTGTAACCAAGTCCGAAGAAGAGGCTCTGCTGGACGTGCTCGAAGGAGCTGTACCCGTAGTCGATCCCCAGCGGGATCCGGCTGGGACCGTCGTTCCGGACGGTGATGGGGAAGCCGAGGATATAGCCTCCGCCGACCCACCACGTGCCGGTGTCGTACCGCAGCCCGACCGTCATGTTGTGTTGGGCGATCACCGAACCGATCGGCACGAGGTTCGAGGCGGGCACGGTCTCGGTGCAAAAGTTGTAGCCAAGTCCCAGCGTCCAGCGCTCGTCCAGGGCGAACTCGGCGCCGGCGATGAACACCCACTGGTCGCGATAGCCCATCGGGAAGGGGACCCGAAGGTCCACCCAGCCGTCGGTGGCGACCGTGACGGAATTCATCGAGCTGGAGGAGTAGTCGATCCAGCGGGCCTCGCCCACCAGCTTGAGCCAGTCGGTGGCGTCCCACGCCACGCCGGCGGTGACCTTCTGGGGCATTCGGAACTCGTCCAGGTTGACGTTGCCCAGATCGAGCGGCACAAGGCCGAACAGTGACGCCTTGGCGCTGCCGCCCGACATGTCGGTGAACCACGTGGGCGAGCGGTAGGCCAGGCCGAACGCCAGATCCTCCCGCGCCTGGTAGTGCAGTCCGGTCTGGAAGCCCATGCCGTAGGCGTATCCGCGGCCCAGGTGCACGCCGGCCGGTCCGAGCACGACGTTGAATTCCGCCGTGGCGACCTCCGCCCGCAGTCCGGCGCCGATCGAGAGCTTGTCCGTCAGGCGATACCCGACGTTGCCGGTGATGCTCATGTCCTTCAGGTCCGAACTGACCCTCCGGTCGAAGAACGGAAGCAGCCAGTGGCGCAGGTGATAGCTGGACGAGAGGCCGGCCTTGGAGTGCAGGCCGAGTCCGAGGGTCAGCCGGTCGTCCACCGGAACGGCCAGACCCAGATTGCCCAGGGGAACCACGTCGACCTCGGAGGCGGCGGAGTCCACCGGACTGGACCAGTGGCACTTGGGAAACGTGGCTTGGGCTGAAAAGTCCAGCCGGTACTCGTGATGGTGCGCCAGGTTCGCCGGGTTTTCGATTTGCGAGAGCGCCGAGTCGCCCACCGCGACGTCCGCGCCGCCGCGGCAGCGCGCCTGCGTACTGACGTCGATGGGCTCGATCCCATCGGTGCCGAACGCGGCGCCCGGCCAGCCAACCACCAGCATGAGAATCGCTGTGCGGGGCCAGCCGCTCCATCCTGTTCCAGCCTTTGGTTTGGCCATTACGTGAAATGCCAGCGACCGTCGCGGTCGTCCGATAACCGACGCGGCGTCACCCTGCGCACCGCGTCACCCGCGACGCTCTGCTGCCTCCTCGTTTTCACTGTGCCTCAGACCGCAGCCGTTCTCTTGGCCGCAGCGCTCCGCGGCACTCGCCCGCCCCTTCTCAAGAGATGACCGGGCCTCGCTGCGGCGGACGGTGCACGTTACGGTGGATATCGGAGAAAGCGGTTGGAGGCTTAACTTGCAGCGAACAGCTTTTGACGCTGAACGATAGGGCCGGTATGCTACCGGGTAAAGCGATGCGCATTCTCACGGCTCTCACCTACTATCGGCCGCACGTCAGCGGCGTCACCGTCTACGCCCAGCGGCTCGCCGAGGCCCTGGCGGCCGGAGGCCATGCCGTGACCGTACTGACGTCGCAGTGGGACTCGACCCTGCCGCGGGACGCGATGGAAAACGGCGTTCGCGTGCGGAGGGTGCCGGTGGTCGCGCGGGTGAGCAAAGGGGTCATCATGCCCACGATCGGGATGTGGGCCACGAGGATGGTCCTGGCTCACGACGTGGTGCACCTGCATCTGCCCCAGTTTGACGCGGCGGGGATCGCCCTGCGGGCCTGGTTATCGGGCCGGCCGAGTGTGCTGACGTTTCACTGCGACCTCCAGTTGCCGCCGGGATGGTTCAACCGTGCGGCTGGGCGGGTCGTGCGGGCGGCAAATTTCGTGGCCGGCCGGTGCGCCGACCGCATCGTCACCTATACCGACGATTACCGGCGGCATTCCGGCTTCCTGAGCCGGTGGAACTCCAAGACCGTCCTGATCGATCCTCCCGTCGCGCTGCCGACGGTGACGGACCAGGAGGCGGCGCGGTTCCGGATGGAGCACGGTCTGGATTCGTCACGCGGGCCGGTGCTGGCGATGGCGGCCCGGCTGGCCTCGGAGAAGGGGGTCGAGGTCCTGCTCGCCGCGTTGCCGCGCATTCTGGCAAAGTATCCACGGGCGATCGTGCTGTTTGCGGGACAGCACCGGAACGTTCTCGGAGAGCAGGCCTACGCCGATCGGCTGATGCCGCGCATCCGCGAGCTGGAGGCGGCTGGACACTGGCGGTTTCTCGGCGTGCTCGACCCGTGCCGGATGGCGGCGTTCTACCGCCACGTCGACGTGCTGGTCGTTCCGAGCCTGAATTCCACCGAGTCTTTTGGGCTGGTGCAGATCGAGGCGATGATGCACGGGGTGCCGGTGGCGGTTTCGGACCTGCCGGGAGTCCGGACGCCGGTGGCGAGCACCGGGATGGGGCGAGTCGTACCGACCGGCGACGCCGACGCCCTGGCCGCGGCGGTTCTGGAACTGCTGGCGCTGCCTCGCCCTCTTTGTCCCCCGAGCGGCGTTTTTGGGCGCTACGACCCGCGGGCGGTGGCGGCTCGGTACGAGACGCTGTTCGAGCACCTGCTGCAGGAGAGACGGTAATTGGAGACGGAGTACCCGCTGGAGATTCTCTGGCGACACCTTCAGGACGTGCCGTACTTCCGGGCGATACTACGGTCGGTTGAGGCGTGTTTTGTCCGACGACTGGCGCTGCCGGAGCCGATGCTCGACGTCGGCTCCGGCGACGGGCACTTTGCGTCGGTGGCGTTCGATCGGCCGGTGGCCGTCGGCCTCGATCCCTCACCGGTGATGGTGCGGGAGGCCCGCCGCCGCTTGGTCTACCGTTTGGCGGTGTGCGCCGATGCCGTCGCGATGCCCTTTGCGGACCGGTCCTTCGCCTCGGTGATCAGCAACTCGGTGCTCGAGCACATCGCCGACGTGGAAGGCGCGTTACGCGAGATCGCCCGGGTCATTCAGCCGAAGGGGCGTTTCGTGTTCTGCGTGCCGAACCATCGGTTCGCCCGGCTCCTGCTGGGCTCGCGCGTCCTCAGTTCGCTGCGGATGCGAACGGCATCGCAGTGGTACGGACGTTTCTTCAACCGCATTTCGCGGCACGTGCACTGTGACAGCCCGTCGGTCTGGCGGGAACGGCTGGAGCGGGTCGGTTTCGAGGTGGAACGGCAGTGGGATTATTTTTCCGCGCGGGCGCTGGCGACGATGGAGATTGGCCACGCCGTGTGCCTGCCGTGCCTGGTCACGCGGAAGCTGACCGGTCGATGGATCCTGGTGAGGAACCGCGTTAACCTGCTTCCAGCGTATTGGATGGTGCGGCGGCACTTCGGCGAGCCGTTACCGGATGAAGGGGCCTACAGCTTCTACGTGACCAGGCGCACGTAGCGGGTGTTAGTGCTGGCGCCTTCCGAGCAGGAACAAAGCGGCCAGCCAGAAGCCGCCGATCACGACCATTCCCAGCAGCGGGCAGACCAGTTCCTCGTCGTCGCCGGGACCGGGAGTCGGCGTCGGCTCGACGGTCGGGCTGGGCGTTGGAGCGACCGTTGGCGTTGGTGTCGGCTCGGCTGTCGGTGACGGCGTTGGTTCTTCGGTGGGCGTCGGTGTCGGCTCCTCGGTAGGCGAGGGGGTTGGTTCATCGGTCGGAGACGGCGTAGGTTCCTCGGTGGGGGTGGGGGTTGGCTCCTCGGTGGGCGACGGCGTAGGTTCGTCGGTGGGAGTGGGGCTCGGCGTGTCCGTCGGCGTCGGCGTGGCGGTGGGTGTAGGGGTCACGGTGGGGGTTGGCGTCGAGGTTGGCGTAGGAGTTGCGGTCGCGGTTGGGGTTGGTGTGGCCGTCGGCGTGGGCGTGATGGTTCCGTTTGGGGTGGGGGTGGCCTGTTGGAGTGAGAGATTGGCGCTGCTGGACTGCAGGAAGGTCAGCAGCGAAGCCTGGGCAGGGGCGTCATTTCCCGCCGAGCGGGAAGGTCCGAAAGCCCGGTTGGCCAGAAACGCCACCGCACAACCGACTATGGCGGATACCAACAGCTTCGCCCAGGTTTCCCGGGTCATCGCATTCTCCCCTACGGGTCTTTCTAATCGACGCGTGTCCCATTATACGGTTTGGGCGGCGAAGAGAAAGGTCTTTTGGCTTGGCGGATGAGGAACGGCTACGGCGGGGCGTGGCGGTTGACGCAGTAGATCGTCGTCCCTTCGTTGTGGAATACGCGTGACCAGAGGCGGCCGTCGAATTGGGCCAGTCTTTCGTCGCAGGCTGGGTAATAGAGACGCTCCAACTCGCCGCAGATGACGTACTCCACGCGGTATCGGTTGAGGATCGTCCGGAGGCGTTCGGCGTCCGTGGTGGTGTAGAACTCCCGCACGGCGTCGATCCGCTTCTGCACCAGGTCGCCGGCTGAGCCTCGCTGCTGCCTCTGATGCCAGTTCCAGCCGACTACCGCCGGCAGGCCGGTGTGGATGGAAAACCGTGAGCCCCACCGATATTCGGGCGTGTGGCCCTCGACCAGCACCGGCGTGCCGGCCACGTGTTCCCGCATCCAGCGGATCGCCTCCAGATCATAGCCGAGGCGGATCGGCGCGCCCTGGTCGATGCAGGTGGTGTGGGCCATGAAGGCGGCGCCGTCGAGTCCGCGCGGCGTCTCGGCGGCGCGGTCGGATATCTTGTCCGGTGTCGCGGTGATCGGGTACAGGCCCGCCGCCCCGATCAGCAGCACGGCTGGGATTCGCCAGGCGATTCTGATCCATCGTCGCCAGGCCCGCGAGGCGCACCACGTCGCGACGCCGGCGAACGCGGCGCTGACCGCCAGCAGTATCCACGCCTGGTAGTAGAACTTGAACACGGTGTTCATGCGTCCCACGTCGCCCTGGAGTGCGACGATCTCGACCATGAGCGTCAACCCGCCGGCGACGGCGATCAGCATCAGCACGAACCGCTCTGATCGGCTGTGGCCCGACGTGAAGGCGAGCGTGCCCGCCCAGATTCCCAGCACAAGGGCCAACGGTGCGATGGGCACGCCCGCCGCCCAAGTCGCCAGACCGACCAGCAATGTGCCTGCAATCAACAGGACGAAACCGACCGACGGCTTGCCGCTTGCCTCCCTGACGCGCCTGACGCTCGTCCACAGCAGGTACGAGCCGATCAGGAACAGAAAGACGCCCCAGTGGCTCAGGTACTGCGAGATGGACGTCCGCGGACCGGTCCACCAATCGAATGACCCGTAGCCTCGAGCGTACCAGTGAAAAAAAGGCGAGAACAGCACGAACGGCATCGCAATCAGTAGAGCCGCGATCCCGATGCGGACGCCCGCCGCCCGGCCCTTGCTTCCGCACCAGGCGGCGATCAGGGCGATCGTCGCGCAGACCGGAAAGTCCCATGTATTGGTCACGTACAGACCGCCGAGGATCAGCGAGGCGAAGACGTACGTTCCCACTGGATGCCGGTGGCTCTCGGACTGAGACTGCGAAAGCGCCCAGCCCAGAAGCAGCAGCACCAGCGGAAGGGCCATCGCGTGGGCGTGCAGGTCGCCATAGAGGAACGTGAAGAACGGAAATTCCGTGATCGCCGGAGGCGCATCGGCGTGGCAGATCGCGCGGCTTGGCAGCCAGTACCACCAGCCGGCTTCGACGCCGGTCCGCAGATGTTGCCACAGCAGTTCGACCGACTTGAGATTCCCTGCCACTGTGACCAAAATCGCCGCAGCCAGGCCCGTGCATGCTGCCCTAATCGGCAGGCCTTGACCGCTTGTGCCGCTTCCATGCACCAAATTCCAACCGATGGAGAACGCGCTCGCCGCCACCAGCGCGAACAGCGTCGGCACGATCAGGTTGTACGCGACGGCCGGCGCAACGCCCAGCAACTTGACCGGAACGCCGACCATCACGAAACCATAGTAGTAGTAGTTGATGTAGCCGCCGGCGAACCACGGATCGTAAGGCGGGAACGTGGCGCTCTTGAGTACCGCGGTCAGGTATGCCAGGTCCATCGGCTTTTCACCGCCGCGGAACGGGTGCCACAGGTCCGGGTTGGCCATGCGGATCAGCAGGAACGCGACGAAGAAGACGGCTGTCAGTATCTCGACGCTGAGGAGATAGCGCCAGCGCTCGCGGAGAAACCGGCCGAAGGTGCGGCGATTGTGCCAGGCAACAAGAGCCCCGGTTGCCGCCATGCCCGCCAGGGTGGCGGCGATGATGAGCCGATCGACGGAGACTCCGAGCGATCCGGCCAGCCAGACCGGATACGACAGCAGCAACAGTCCCGCCGCCTTGGCCATTGGATAGCCGCGGTCGCTCAGGCCCGGAAACGCCAACCAGATCAGCGGAAACGTCGATAGGCCCAGCAGACACATCAGCAGATACCACGTCATGATCGTCACAACGGGCCGGCGGTTCACAATCGCGTTCGGGTCAAACAACGTTCGCCACGTTCCGCCGGCCCGCTGCGCGGCGAGGCGATGGTCGGGCAACATCAGGTTGGCTGGATGGCGCGGAAACTGGTCCGGCCGCAGGTGCATGACCGTCGAGAGATCAACGCGGCTCAGCAGGTCCCGCGCAGCCCGCGGGTCGTACCCCGGCTGCTTGCGAAACAGCAGCACCTTCGGATGGTCGTAGACGGTGAACGCCTCCTCAGCCGACTGGTCGCCGATCCGCCACGGGCCCAGCGCCGGGTTCGATTCGAACACCGCCGCCAACTCAAAACCGAGGCGTCCGCGAAAAGTCCCCGGTACGGCGCAGCGGTAGCAGGAGGCGATCTCCCGATCGTCCGGACAGCCCAGCAGATGGCGGTAGTACGCGCAGGTCAGCGGATAACGTTCGGGAAGCCTCGTGATCGATCCCCACTGCCGGTTGGATGAGACCACGATCAGGTCGGCGCGATCCAGCACCGAGAGTATGTGTTCGAGTTTGCCCGCGTTGTCGGGTGCATAGAGATCCAGCTTCAGACCGAGCCGGTCGGCTGGGAAGGGGTGGTTGTCGAGGACCAGCGGCAGGGCGTCGTCCCAGTCCGTCTCGTTGGCGATCGTGTGGGCGAAGGGATCGGCGTTCTGATAGATCCAGCGGCTTGCCGCGACGCGGGTGTGCGGGCGGGCGTAGATCTGCGCGAACGCCAACGCCCACACGGCCGTCGCCACCAAGGCGACTGGAGCAATCAAGCGGTGCATTCGTCCGGAATCCCACAGTCGGATTCCCGTCCTGGCCGCCAAAACGGCGAGAGCCGGGCAGATCGGAAGCAGGTATCGCATCGTGCAGTTGAACGTGAACGCGTGAAGCACGAGCCAGAAGATCACCCAAACCCAAAGCAGGACTTCATCGCCCGCCCGCTTTCGAAGCATGTCGCGCGCCGTCCACACCAGCCCTCCGACCGCCAACAGGGCCAGCGGCGGCCCGAGGCCCCAGACGCCCAGGTTGGCCCACGGGAACCACACGGGCCTCCTGGCCCACTGGAGGCTCGGCGGGAAATCCACCGCGCCGGACGCCATGACCCGCAGGCTGCGCAGGTTGTCGATCCACGATTGGTTCAGTCCGACATCCCAGAAACCCGGCCCTGCGAACGCATACGGCTGAGCGATCCGGAACGCCGCCAGCGCGGCAAGTCCAGCCGTCGCCGTTCCGGCGGCGACGAGCCAAAGGGACTTGCCCAACGGTTTGGGTCGGTGCACGGCAAAGGCGACCGGCAGCAGCACCACGGCGGCGAGGGAATTGAGCTTTGACGCTCCTGCCAGTCCCAACGCCACGCCGAACAGCAGGCAGTGGACCAGGACCGTCATCGACCCCGCTGAGTCTTGGCGGCGGCGAACCGCCAGCAGCACCGTGATGTAGAGGCCCGCTGTGACCAACAGGTTGGCGGCTGTGTCCACCAGGAGGAAGTGCGACAGTTGGATCTGCAGGACCGCCAGCGCCGAGAACGCCGCGGCCAGCAGTCCGGTCCGCGCGTCGTACAGCCGCCAGGCGATCAGGAAGATCAGCAGCACGACCAACAGATCGGCCACCGCTGAGAATGCACGGCCGACGAGGTGAATCTGGTCGTAGCCCGTCCGTCCCAGAGCCTCGGCGGCGTAGCGGACGGCGATCAGCGGCAGCGTGCCGTAAACGTAGAAGGAGTGGCCGCGGTTGTGAGGGTTCAGCGACGAGGACGCGGTGTCGACGAATTCGTCGATCGAGTCGACGGGCTCGATGTCGGTCAGGACCATGGTCAGGAATCGTTCATCCGGATGCAGGTGCCGGCTCTGGTCCCAGTCGATTCCCCGCAGCCGCAGGTACGCACCCGCCGTCAGGATCGCGCCGAGCAGGATCGCTATCAGCACGGACTTGCCGACCGCCCGCTTGCCCCCTTCGCGGAACGGTTGGCCGTCGCTCGATGGCGTTTCCTTCTCAGCCTGCACGGTTGGTCTCGGTGTCTGGAAGGATGCACGGTGATGGGTCCGTCGGGCGGGCGGGTCCGCGGCTCTCTTTGACGGGGATCCTCCGGCCTAACAGGCCGGCTGGGAAACCCAGCCCAAAGCTGACATGGATCAGAACCGCCGTCAGCGGCAGCAGCAGGACGTTCGCAAGCCGACGCTCCGTGACGGCGAACGCCACGCCGTAAGCCAGGACCACGGCCAGATAGGCGGCGAGCAATCCGCCGCATGCCAACGCCAGTCCACGATGCCAGAGCGGCAGCAGCGCGCCGCCGATCGCCAGCGCGATCAGCAGCGTCGGAACCAGGTAGACGCCCTTGAGTTTCAGGCGGCGTTTCCTGACCAACCGGCCGGTGCAAATGCCCTTGGCGGCGGCTTCTCGAACGTAGTCGCGCAGGTGGCGATTCTCCCGGTGCTCGACGACGGCGTTTTCGCAGCGGCGAGGCTGACCGAAGCGGCGACTCAGGCGCTCGCTGAGTTCGATGTCCTCGCCGTAGAAACCGCAGACCGATGAGAAGCCGCCGACCGCGTTGAACTGTTCGCGCGACAGACCGGCGTTGCAGGTCCGCAGCCGGTAACCGGCCCAAAGCCCCAGCAGCCGCCACTGCCGGCCCAGACCGCCCAGCCGGCTGTTCATGATCGCATTCACACACCGGGCGGACCAGGATGCTCGTGCCGGCACCGCGGTCGGACCGCCGACCGGACCGTCCGCCTCTTGAACCGCTCGGACAAGCGCGGCAACCCAGCCGGGACGCGGTACGCAGTCGCTGTCAGTAAACAGCACCGCGTCACCCGCCGCCGCCTCCACTCCGCGATTGCGGGCCAGGCCGGGTCCGCAGCGGCTCACGCGAACGCATCGCAACGGGTATGACACCGTTGCGGCGGTCTGCTCGACCATCTCCGCCGTTGCGTCCCGCGAGCCGTCGTCCACCACGATCACCTCAAACGCGAAATCGCAGCCTTCCTGACGCTCCAGCGCCGACAGGGCGGCGGCCAGCGTCTCGCGGCGGTCGTAGGTGGGAATGATGATGGAGGCGATGATCCGGTTCTGCATTCCGCAACGTTCCGTTGGTTTGGTATGGAAATCAGCCTGCACGTTCGCCCGGCGGCTGTCCGCTTACAGGAACGATTATCGACGTTGCCGCCGGAGTTTCAAGAGCGAGGCATCCGACCGCCCCGCGGGCGTTGCGGGCCGATGTTCTCTTCTTGTCGTCGTCCGGCTTGATTCACTGCTCTGAAAGTGGTAGACTACAGGCTAACCGTATTTGGAGCGGCGCGGGATGTTAATGGCGGTTTGGAATGCACCTCATACGCCAAACGCCAGATGTTTCGTGAGGCCAGGTCCGGTTCATGTCTTGGATCACAAAGCAAGGAGCACGCCATGGGTAGGAAGTTCGGCCTATCGTTTTCACCGAAGCGTGCTCTCGGCATTTCCGCCGCCAAGGCCAAGGTGTCGAGGGCCACGGGTATCCCGTTGACGCGTTCGGGCCGTCAGCGAAAGGTCGGCCGCGCCATGGGGTGTTGCCTCGTCATTGCGATATGCCTTGGCGGGCCGCTCGTGCTCGGAGTTCTGATACGGTTGTGCATCTTGGTGTGATTGATTGGAGCGACCAATGAACCTGCGCAAGCGGACATGGGAGATCGTCGAAACGGCAAGACAGGGCGACTCGATGAGTCGGACGTTCGACGTGGCGATCCTAACCCTCATTCTCCTGAACGTGGTCGCCGTGATCGTCGGTTCGGTTCGATCCATCGAGCAGCGGTGGGGTGCGTTTCTGGATGCTTTCGAGACCTTATCGGTCGTCGTGTTTACCGCTGAGTACGCCGCCCGGCTCTGGTCGTGCACGGCCGATCCGCGATTCCGCAGCCGCTTCCTCGGCCGAGCGCGATTCGCCTCGCGGATCATGTCGATCATCGACCTGATCGCCTTTCTGCCGTTCTACCTTCCGTTCCTCGGGATTGATCTGCGCTCGCTGCGGGTCCTTCGCCTCCTGCGCGTTCTCCGCGTCGCCAAGGCGGCCCGCTACTGCTCGCCGCTCAACCTGATCAAGCAGGTTTTCCAGAGCAAGAAGGAGGAACTGGTGCTCACCTCGGGCCTGCTGGGCCTTCTGCTGGTCGTTTCCTCGACCGTGCTCTACTGCTGCGAAAACGCGGTGCAGCCGGAGGCCTACTCCAGCATCCCGGCGACCATGTGGTGGGCGGTGGCCACGCTGACGACGGTGGGCTACGGCGACATGTATCCGGTAACTCTGGCGGGCAAGCTGTTGGCGGGCCTGATCGCGGTCTTCGGCATCGGCATGTTCGCCCTGCCCACCGGCATCCTCGGCGCCGGATTCGTCGAGGCCATCCAGAAACGCAAGGAACTGGAACTGGTCTGTCCGCACTGCGGAAAGAGCCTCGCCGCTGGAAGCCGCGAGAGCCACGTCTCATATCATACCGAGACGACGGCCTCAATCCCCGCAGTGGAGGCGGATGCGGATGGCTCTCGCGCAGCCGACATCAGGAGTCGCCCGACGCCGATTGGCCGTCATACGCTTCGATGGCCGGCGGCAGGGCCTGGATGACGCCGAGGCCGGCGGGGGGCAGGCCCAGGAGGATGGCGCTGATGACCTCTTCGCGGCTGGCCCCGCATTTTTTGGCCTGCTGGACGTGAAAGGCGACGCCGCTTTCGAGCCGCAGGGCGGCCAGGACCGATAGATAGCACAGGGCGGCGGTCTTTTCGTCGAGGGCGCCGGTGCGGGAGATCTTGTGGATCATGTCGATCCACGCCTGCGAGTGGCCGGGCGCTTCCTTCAGGAAGGTCTGATAGGCCTTGCTGACCAGGTTCTTGTCGGGCATCGGCGACTCCTTTGGATCCGGTTGATGCTCAAGCGAAACACCCCGCTCCCTCATGGTCGCGGCTCTTTGAACGCCGGCGTTTGCCGGGTTTGGCGAAAAGATAGCGGTTCGACGCGTCGAAGTCAAGAAGACCTTATGCTCCAACCGCGGTCAGAGCCCGTATTCCTTGATCTTGCGATAGAGGGTCCGCGGGGCGATGCCGAGGATCTTGGCGGCTTGTTCGCGGTTGCCGCGGGTGATCTCGAGGGTGTTCTGGATGTGCTCCTTTTCGAGCTGTTCGAGGGTCTGCCCGGCCATCGAGGTCAGCGGGACGATGGCGGTGGAGCGGGCGGCGCCGGCCTGCTGGCGGATTTCCTCGGGCACGTCCTCGACGCCGAGAATTTGCTCGGCTGTGAGCACAACCATCGAGTCGATGACGTTGCGCAGCTCGCGGACGTTGCCCGGCCAGTCGTAGCCGATAAGCATCTCGCGGGCGTCCGGACTGATGCCCTTGATCGCCCGGCCGTGGGTCTCGTTCGAGTTGCGGATGAACTGCTCGATCATGACGGGGATGTCCTCTCGCCGCTCGCGGAGCGGCGGGATGCGGAGCGTGACGCTCTTGAGGCGGAAGTACAGGTCCTGGCGGAACTTTTCCTCCTCGACGGCTTTGGCCAGATCGCGGTTGGTGGCGCTGACCAGCCGCACGTCGACGCGGACCGGATCGTTCGAGCCGACCGGCACGATCTCGCGGGTCTCCAGGACGCGGAGCAGCTTGGCCTGCATGGTCAGCGGCATCTCCCCGATCTCATCGAGAAACAGCGTGCTGCCGTCGGCGTATTCGAAGCGGCCCTTTCGCGACGAGATGGCACCGGTGAACGCCCCCTTCACGTGGCCGAAGAGCTCGGACTCCAGCACGCCTTCGCTGAGGCCGGCGCAGTCGAGGGTGACCATGCGCCGGTCGCTGCGCGGCGAGTGCTCGTGGATGGCCCGGGCCAGCAGGTCCTTGCCCGTGCCGGATTCGCCCTGGAGCAGCACGGTGATGTTGGTCGGCGCGACCTGTTTGACGAGCCGCAGGATCCGCTGCATCTGCGGACTGACCGCGACGATGTTGCGGAACTCAGCCGGCTCGTCGAGCCGCCGGCGGATCACGAAGTGTTCGCGGTTGGACTGGGCCTGCTTGGCCGCGCGGTCGGCCAGATCGCGAATCTCGTCGAGGTCGATCGGCTTGACCAGATAGTCGAAAGCCCGCTCCTGGCGGAGGGCGTCGCGGGCGAGTTGTTCGCTGCCGTGGGCGGTGATGAGGATGACCTCGGTTTCCGGCCACTTCTTTTTGGTGCGGCGGATGACCTCCATGCCGTCGATCGCTCCGCCGAGTTTATAGTCGGTGATGACCACGTCGAACGGCTGCTCGTCGAGTTGTTCGACGGCGTCGGCGCCGCTTTCGGCGATCCGGCATTCGAAGCCGAAGCGGCGCAGGCCCTCGGCGATGGCCTCAGCGTGCGGAGCCTCGTCCTCGACCACCAGGATGGAGCCCTTGATCGCGTTCACGTCTCGCGGCACTCCCTGACCGAGGCGTCCATCGGCAGCAGGATCGAGAACTGGGTGCCTTCGCCCGGCTGCGATTCGACGAGGATCCTGCCGCCGTGCTCGCCGACGATCCGGCGGGTCATGGCCAAGCCCAGACCGGTGCCGTTCTTCTTGGTCGAGAAGTAGGCGTGGAAGACCTGTTCGAGGTGTTCCGGCGGAATGCCGACGCCGGTGTCGGCCACGTCGATCCGCACGCACTCGCCCACCGGCTGGGTTCGGACCATCAGGTCGCCGCCCTCGGGCATGGCCTGCTGGGCGTTGAGGAACAGATTCAGCAGGGCTTGTTTGATCAGGTCGGCGTCGACGGGAGCGGCCAGAGGCCCTTCGTGCAGCCGGGTCATCAGGCGGACTTTTTTGCGGGCGGCCTGCGGCTCGTAGAATTCGACCAGTTCCTCGATAATCCGGTTGATGTCCCTGATTTCGAGGCTCAGCTTGTGCTGTCCGACGAAGCGGATGAAGTCGTCGAGGATTTCGCGGAGGCGCGAGACCTCGTTCTGCATGGTCCGCACGCGGGTCAGGCTGCGCCGGACGTGGTCGTTGCCGCCGTCGAGTTCGTCAAGGTCCTCAGCCAGGAGCTGGAGGTTGACCCGCAGCGTCGAGAGCGGGTTGCGGATCTCATGGGCCAGCCCTCCGGTAAGCTGGCTGAGCTCCTCAAGCGGGTTGTTCGGTTGGATGTCCTGCATCGGCGATTCCGGCTTCCTATGGAAACCAAATAGTCTACGTCAGCAGCGGCCCGAAGGCAAGACGGTGAGGCGATTGGCGCTATAGAGAGGTAAAGCCCAAAAGACTGTGGAAACCGCGACCGCTAACACTGACGAGCATATAACGAAAACATTACTTATTAATCTACATCTTTCATGAGTGCCCGGCTGAATGAAACTGGAACATAAAACAGAGCGGCAAAATGCAGAGCCAGAGGCGATAAGAGAATAGAATATAGGTTAACTCGGCGGTTGGTGAGATGGGACTATTCACTGGGCGGTTGATCGAGTATTATTAAAGGATTATCGGCTTGCGGCGAAGTATCGGGCCGATGGGAACATCTAGAGTCAATGGAGTTGGGTGACGGCTGCGGCCGGACCAAGGAGATGCGTATGGCGAGAGCGAGCGAAATCAGGCGTGGGCACGCGGTGATCTACAAGGGCAATCTGAACGTGATCGTTTCGATCCAGCACGTGGCCAAGGGCAACTGGCGGTCGTACTACCAGATGAAGCTGCGGAACCTCAAGAGCGGCCAACTGGTTGAGGACCGGTTCCGGGTGGATGAGGAACTCGAGACCGCGTTCATCGAGAAGAAGCCGATGGAGTATCTGTATTCGGACGGGACAGGCCACGTGCTGATGGACCTCCAGACGTACGACCAGATCACGATGGGCGATGAGATCATGGGCGACGGGACGATGTACCTCAAGCCGAACACCGAGGTCCAGGTGACGATCTACGAAGGCAAGATCATCGGCATCGAGCTTCCCAACACGGTGGACCTGCAGGTCACCGACACGCCGCCCGCGATCAAGGGCGCGACGGCGACGAACCAGAGCAAGGACGCCACGCTGGAGACCGGCGTGCGGGTGAAGGTGCCGCCGTTCGTCGAGGCGGGCGAGATGATCCGGGTGGACACGCGGACCGGCGAGTACATCGAACGGGTGAAGTAGACTTCAGGAGACGAAACGGCAGGTCACGATGGCGGACCCTCTCAGCAGGATACTGCAGCGGATATTCGGGACGAGCAGCCAGCGGTACGTCAAGCGGCGCACCGAATTGGTTTCGCGGATCAACAGTTTGGAGGCCGAGTACGCGCGGCTGTCGGATGAGGAACTGGCGGGCAAGACGGCGGAGCTGCGCGCGCGGGCCGACGCGCGGAAGCGCGAGTTCTTCGGCCGGCCCAGCCTCGAGGAACTTCTGGCCGAAATGCAGGAGGTCCCGGAGGACCGCCGCAAGACACTCAAGCGGCGGATCATCGATGGCTTGAACGTCTGTGCGGTGGACATCCTGCCGGATGCCTTTGCCGCGGTGCGCGAGGCATGCAAGCGCCACCTGCCCGGCCACCGGCATTTCGACGTGCAGATGATCGGCGGCCACGTGCTGCACGAGGGCAAGATCGCCGAGATGGCCACCGGCGAGGGCAAGACCCTGGTGGCCACGCTGCCGTGCTACATCAACGTGGTGCTGGGCCTGAAGGTTCACGTGATCTCGACCAACGACTACCTGGTCAAGCGCGACCGCGACTGGATGGCGCCGATCTACGAGGCGCTGGGCGTCAGTTCCGGAGCGATTCAGTCGGAGATGTCGACGGTGGGCCCGGAGCGCAAGGCCCAGTACGCCTGCGACATTACCTACGGGACCAACAGCGAGCTGGGCTTCGACTACCTGCGCGACAACATGAAGGTCCGCCGGGATGACCAGGTTCAGGGCCCGCTGCACTACGCCATCGTAGACGAGGTGGACAACATCCTGATCGACGAGGCGCGGACGCCGCTGATCATCTCGGGTCCGGCCCGCGACGACGTGAACCGCTATCGCCTGGCCGACCGGGTGGCGCGGGCGCTGGTTCAGAAGCAGAAGACAGCGATCCGCGAGACGCAGGCGCGGGTGCAGGACCGCGATTCGCTTAAGGCGCGGGCCCTCAAGCAGGGCGTCCAGGAGTGGCGATTCGAGGAGGGGATCAAGAAATTCGGGCAGGACCCCTCGTGGCTCAATGAGGAGGAGGCCCAGGCCATCGGCCACCGCCAGTACTACCTGGTGGAGCGGGACCGCAAGAGCGTGCACATGACGCACGAGGGCGTCACCGCAGCCCAGGAGGAGGCGGGGATCGGGTCGTTCTACATCGGGGCCAACATGGAGTGGCCGCACCTGATCGAGAACGCCCTGCGGGCCCACGTGGTCTACGAGAGGGAAAAGGAATACGTCGTTCAGAACGGCGAGGTGATCATCGTCGATGAGTTCACCGGGCGTCTGATGCACGGGCGGCAGTGGTCCGACGGCTTGCACCAGGCGGTCGAGGCCAAGGAAGGGGTGCGGGTCAAGGAGGAGACCCAGACGCTCGCGACGATCACCATCCAGAACTACTTCAAGCTGTACTGCAAGCTGGCCGGCATGACCGGTACGGCGATGACCGAGGTCGAGGAGTTCATCAAGATCTACGGCCTGGACGTGGTCAGCATTCCGACCAACCGGCCGGTGAACCGGATGGACCACAACGACCGCATTTATCGCACGACGCCTGAGAAATATAAAGCCATCGTCGAGGAGATCCGCGCGGTCTCGCTGCAGGGATTTCCCAACGACTGGTTCGTCATCAACGACATGATCGAAGGCCTCAAAGCCGCGTACAAGGCGATGCTGGCCAAACAGGGGACGACCGGGCATCTGCCGCCAAAGGACAGGTGCGAAGAGGCGATCCGGCGGATCGAAGAGGCCCAGGCCCGGTCGAAAGGGGACAACGACAGCCTCGACCCGCTGCGCGAGGCGCTCTATGAGTTGACCGCGGACCTGCCGGGCGGCCGTCCGGTGCTGGTCGGCACCACGAGCGTGGAGAACAGCGAAAAACTCTCGAACATGCTGACCAAGCAGTACGGGATCGACCACGAGGTGCTCAACGCCAAGCAGGTGGCCCGCGAGGCGGAGATCGTGGCCAAGGCCGGGCATCGCCACGCTCCCAAGCACGGCGGCCGCCAAGCCGAGGGCAACGTGACCATCTCGACCAACATGGCCGGCCGCGGCACCGACATCAAGCTCGAAAAGGGCGTGGTGCACCCGCCGTGCATCGGCGACCTGGGCCCCAAAGAGCCCGGCGTGATCGCCACCAAGTGCTGCATCAACTGCCCGGAATACGACGGCAAGTGCGAGCACTGCTTCAAGCCGAAGCTCGACCCGCGGTTCCCGGAACTGGGCAAGAAGTTCTGCGCCGTCGAGCCGCCGTGCGGCCTGCACGTGGTGGGCACCGAGCGCCACGAGGCCCGTCGGATCGACAACCAGCTTCGCGGACGGTCCGGCCGCCAGGGCGATCCCGGATCGAGCCGCTTTTTCCTGTCGATGCAGGACGACCTGCTGCGGTTCTTCGCCGGCGACTGGGTCATCAAGATGCTCGATTGGCTGGGCATGGAAGAGGGGATGGCCATCGAGAACAAGCGGATCTCCAAGGGCATCGAGCGGGCCCAGAAGAAGGTCGAGGAGCGCAACTTCGCCATCCGCAAGAATCTCCTCGAGTACGACGAGGTGATGGACTATCAGCGGCAGGTGTTCTACCGCCTTCGCCAGCGGATCCTGGAGGGCCGCGACCTGGCCGAGATGGTGCAGGATTCCCTGACCGACTCGATCGCCGACGCGGTGGACAACTTTCTGGACCCGACATACCCGGCGCGGTGCGCCGCCGAGTGGGCCAAGTCGGAACTGGACGTGACGATGGACCCGTCGCGAATCGACCTGGACGATTTCGACCGGCTGGAAAGCGACCTGAAGGACAAAGCCAAGGACGAGGCGAGGAACACGATCGAGATGTCGATCGGCGAGTACTTCGATCCGGACGTCGAGCGCAAGGACTGGGACTATCGCGGCCTGGCGAGCTGGGCGATGCGGCGGTTCAACGTGAACCTCGGGATCTCGCAGATGAACCGGATGGAGCCGGAAGAGATCCAGGCGATGCTGGTCGAGGCGGCCATGACGAGCATCGACCGCCAGGACTGCACGCCGCTGAAACGCTACATGGAGCCGACCTTCGGCCGCTCGATGCTGGCCGAGTGGGTGCGGGCCAAGTTCGACCTGGACGTGCGGCTCCAGCAGCTTCGCGACCTGAATCCCGACCAGACCCGCGAGATGATCCTGGAAAAGGTGCACGAGCGGTACCTGCGCCGCGAGATCGAGTGCCCGGTGGACATCGCGTTGACGGTGAGCCTGGGCCAGAAGGAGCAGACCGACCAGGCCTATGGCGTGGCGCGGCTGGTGGATTGGGCGAACTGGAAGTACCGCGCCGGCTGGACGCTGGAGAAGCTGCAGAACCGCGAGGTCCGCGAAATCCGCTCGGACCTGATACGGCTTTCCGAGAGCTACCTGGGCGACGGGCGCCTCTCGAACGAGGTGGACGAGGCCGTGCGGATGCGGCGCGGCGAGGAACTGGCGGCGTGGGCGCGGGAGCGGTTCGGCGCGGAGCTCGACGGCCAGGCGCTGGAGGGCGCCGCCGCCCGCGAGTCGCTGCTCAAAGCCGGCCGGGAGTTCCTCCGCCGCGAGCTGACGAACCTCGAGCAGATGGTGCTGCTGAGCATCTACGACAGCGCGTGGAAAGAGCACCTGCTGGCGATGGACCACCTCAAGAGCACGATCGGCCTGCGCGGCTACGCCGAGAAGGATCCGAAGATCGAGTACAAGCGGGAAGGCACGCAGATGTTCCACCGCATGCTCGACGCGACGCGCCAGCAGGTCAGCGACGTGATCCTCAAGGTCCAGGTCTCCGGCCAGATGCAGGCGCGGTCGGTCTGGGGCGAGCAGCGGGCCCAGCACGATGCCAGCGGCTCGGCCTTCACCGACGCCGACCGCGAGGCGGCCATGCAGAACCAGGGTGAAGCCCAGGTCGTCAAGCCGATCAAACGGGCGACGCCGAAGGTCAAGCCGAACGAACCGTGCCCGTGCGGGTCGGGCAAAAAATACAAGAAGTGCTGCGGGCGAAACGGCTGATAGAGCCTTATAACCTTCAGAGCTTCAGAGGGAGGTCACGTGCGCAAGATCATCGCAGCCTCGTTGTTCGCTTTTTTGGTCGTGGGCGGATCAACGGTTCGGGCGGGCGCGGTCGATCCGCCGCAGGGATCGTTTCACGAGCGGTATTTCTCCGTATACCTCGGGCCGACCAAGTGCGGTTGGGCGCGGTATGAGTTCGTGCGGCAGGGCGATACGATCGTCACGCGGAACGATCTGCTGCTGAAGATCGCCCGGGCGGACACGACGTTCACGCTCACCCATCGGGCCGAGACTCAGGAGACCCTCGACGGCAAACCGCTGCGGTTCTACTCCAAGGCGGACCTCGGCGGCATCGAAACCGTGCATCGCGGAACCGTGGCCGACGGCCAGGTCGCGATGACGATCAGCCAGGCGGGCCAGTCGGCTGAGCACAAGTTCGCTCTGCCGGACGACGCGCTGATGTGGTGGGGCCAGCACCTGCTGGGCGAGCGGATGGGACTTAAGCCCGGGGTCAGCTTCTCCATGACGATATTCGACCCGGAGCTTGGACCCAGTCAGTTCATCACAGCCAGAATCGACGTGGTCGGTCCGGTCAAGAGCGAGGTGTTCGGTCGGGAAGTCGAGGGGACCAGAGTGCTCACCTCGTTCGACAAGCCGTTGCCGATCCAAGCCGCTTCGATCCTTGACGCCGACGGCTATGAGGTGATCACGGAGGTGCCGATTGGCCCGATGAAGCTGACGTTGGTGGGCGAGCCGCGTGAAAAGGCCCTGGCCGGCATCGGCGCCAGCGAGCTGTTTCTAGAATTCCTGATCCGGCCGGAGCGGCCGATCGCGCTGCCGGAGCAGGGACCGGTGCGTTACCGGATCACCTACGAGGGCGACAACACCGAGCCGTTCGATCTGATCGAAACGGCGATGCAGCGGGTGGTCAAACGCGAGAAGGACCAGATCATCCTGGAGGTCTCGCCGGGCGGGACGCCGAAGAAATCGGCGACCACCACGCAGCCGGCTTCGCCCGAACCGCGGTACACCCGGGATTCGCTGGACCTGAACCTGGAGGACCCGCTGTTGGTTCGCCTGGCCAGCGAGAACATCGATCAGGACGGCAGCGACCTGGAGAAGGCGAGAAAGCTCTGCCAATTCGTCTCCGGCTATATCACGACCAAGGACCTTTCGACCGGTTACGCCCCCGCCGCTCAGGTCGCCAAGACACGGCAGGGCGACTGCACCGAGCATTCGCTGCTGCTGGCCGCCCTCGGGCGGATCGTGGGCATTCCGACCCGCGGCGTCAACGGCCTGGCCTACGTGGCCCACGAGGGCACGACCGGCGCGTTCATCGGCCACATGTGGACCCAGTTCTTCATCGACGGCCAGTGGGTGGACCTGGACCCGGCCCTCGGCCAGCTCGAACCGGACCAGGGCCACATCGCCCTGACCGTCTCGGACCTCAGCGACACCTCGATGCAGCAGCAGGCCTCGGTGCTCCGCTACCTCGGTCAGCTCAAGGTCGAGCAGATGGAATTGGCCCAGACAACACCCAAGTAAAGGGCCTGATCAGCACGGATCAGACGGATGTGCTGCGCTGGTCGGGTTCGGTGATGGTCAGCAGGAACTTCCGCTTGTACTGCTCGGTGCGGCCAAGCTGCGCCTGGCGGGCGAGGTCCTCGTTGGCGAAGTGCCCGTCCGGGACAGTGCGCAGTTCGACAGGACCCAGGCGCAGGCTCTCGCGCTTGGCGGCGTACTCGATGTTGAGCTCGGCTAGTATCCGATCGTAACTATGTGCCAGTTGCGGATTGGCGTCGGATTGCTCGACGGTGAGCGCGTAGTAGGGCGGGTCGGACCATTGAGGGCCCAGAAGGAAGTTCTCGATCCGTCGGCCGAGCTTCGCCGACAGCCGCGCCATCGCCTCGACGGCTTGGTGCTCGCTGACCTTCTCGCCGGTCAGCGAACTGATGTGCGAGCCCTTGTTCAGGAACGCGATCATCGGCGTCCGCTGATAGAGCCCGACGACCTCGACGCAGTCGCCCAGGTCGTACCGGGTCAGCCCGCTGGCGTTGCTGAAGACGACAAAGTACCGCTGCCCGACTTCAAGTTCTTCGAGCGTCAGCACGGTCGGGTTCTCGCCGCCGTACTCGGCTTCGGGAATGAACTCGAAGAAGTTGCTGGTGATTTCCAGAATCCCAGCCGGCGTGTGGTCCTCGACGGGAATGCTGAACCGCCCTTCGCTGGCCAGCAGACCGATGTCGCGCACCGGCGTCTCGCCGAAGTACTCGCCGAAACGCGAGAGGTAGAGCTTGAGCGTCCCGCCGGTCCAGTTCATCAGGTATTCCAGCCGCCAGACGTCCTTGGGCAGGAGTCGTCCGGCTCGCCTGGCCAGCGCCTCGAGCCGCCGGGCGCAGCGCGGCCTGGGCCGCAGCCGTCGGCCAAGGTCGGCCACCAGCCCCTCCGGCAACCGTCCGGGCGGACGCAGCGTCCCGTCGTGGACGTCGCGGATGAGCTGCTCCGAATGCTCCGCCATCGTCTGGGCCAGCCGCAAAATCGTCGACGGGTTGGCTGTGCTGGTGAACGAGACGTCCTCCGTGACGGCCAGCCGGGCGACCGTGTAGCATTTGGCCACCGGATCCTTGACCTCGGCCACCGCCAGCGGCGTCACGTAGTGCTTGCGGACGATCCACTTCTGCGTCTGGGCCTGCAGGCCGGTGATCGCTCCGGCCCACAACCCGCACGGCGTCGATTCCTCCCGCGCCGAGCTGGTCATCTGGACGATCTTGCGAAAGAACGCCCGCGGATGGTCGAGCAGGGCCTTGACCCCGAAGATGTTCCAGCCGCGGCGGTAATCGTCGACGAACCGCGCGGTGACGGGAATGAACTTGGCCCGGCCGGTGGTCCCGCTGGTCAGGGCGAACATCAGAAGCTCTTCGCTCGGAGCGAACAGCGAGTCGAACCGGCCTTCCTTGAGCGGCTCGATGTACGGGGCGAACTGCTCGTAGCGCCGAATCGGCACCTGCCGGGCGAAATCGTGATAGGAAATCGACCCGCTGAGGCCGTGATCGCGGGCGAACGCGCTGCCGGCCAGCAGCCGAAGCTGCCGTTCGAGCATCTGCTGTTGAACGCGCTGGGGACTCCCGGTCGCGGCCAGGAACGAGCGAAGCTGGCGCGAAGCCCCCCATCCGGCGACTTTTGCGGCAATTTTCCTGTGCATCGGTAAAGGCCCGGCTCGTCGGCGTCGGGTCAGGCGCCCTGGGCGATCGGGCGCTGGGACGCCTCGCCCGTGGGCTGACCATACAGCCGGTGTTCGAAGAATTCAACGGTCCGCGCCCTGTACTCCGCCGGGTCGACGACGACCGCCTGGTTGTGCTTGGCCAGAGGAACGACCCACAGCGATTTGGGGTCCGGAGCGATCCGGTAGAGCACCCGGGCCAGGTCGGTCGGAATGTAGCTGTCCCGGTCGCCGTGGATCATCAGGATCGGCCGCGGGGTCATTTTCTTGAGGGCTCGCCGGACCGACGGATACCGGCAGCGGAACTTCCAGTGGGCGCAGATGAACAGCACCCACCGCAGGAATTTCCAGAATGCATCGGGATGGTTCTCATAGACGAAGCGGACCTTGGCGAAGATGCATGCCCACCGCTTCATGAGCATTTCGAGGGTGGCGTCGGTGCTGAAAAGCCCGTCGGTGACGATGGCTTTGACCGCCGGATTGCGCATCGACGCGATGATGGCGGCTGCGGCCCCGCGCGAGATCCCGAAGATGCCCAGATCGGCCGGCCGGCCCTGCGACTCCAGATAGTCCTCAAGAAAGGCGATGGCCCCGTGCACGTCGTCCACCTCGCGGTCGGAGACCCACTGCCGAGGCTGATAGTCTTCCTGGTGGGACGAGTCGCCGTGGCCGCGGAAGTCGAAGCTGAACACGTCGAACCCGGCCTCCAGAAGCGACCGCGTGTACCGGACGCAGCTGTACATGTCCGAGGCGAACTCGTGACAGAAGAGGATGGTGCCCTTGTAGCCCTGCGACGGGTCGCCGAACAGGAACATGCCCCGCAGGCTGGTCCCGTCGAACGACCGGAACCGCACGATCTGGCCCTCCATCCGGTCGAAGTCCAGCGGTCCCATCGACAGCGGCGGCGGCGTGTCCTTGAGGATGTTGAGCATGATCCGGATGTAGCGGCTCAGGACGAGGGCGGGAATCGCGACCATCGCCACCACCGTGGCGATGATGCTCATCATCGCCCAGTTGCGAACGATGAATTCCCAGCCTATCCAGGCGCCCAACACCATGATCGCAGTCCAACCCATCAACGTCGTTATCGGTCCCCGTGGCTTATTCGCCTGAACTTAAGGAGTATAATTCGTGATAATCAATGTATCGTTCTGGCCCCCGAAACCGAACGAATTGCTCAGGCACGTCCTGACCGTGGCCTTTCGCGGCTGGTTCGGCACGTAATCGAGGTCGCACTCCGGATCCGCCTCGCAGTAGTTGGTTGTCGGCGGCAGCACCTGGTCCCGCAGGGCCAGGACGCAGGCGATCACCTCGATTGCCCCAGCCGCCGCGATCAGGTGGCCCATCATCGACTTGATGCTGCTGATCGGAACCCTGTAAGCCCGCTCGCCGAAGACGGACTTGACCGCCAGCGTCTCGATCTTGTCGTTATCGACGGTGCCGGTGCCGTGGGCTGAGATGTAGTCGATGCTGTCCGGCTCGACGCCGGCGTCGGCCATGGCCGCCCGCATCGCCGCGATCCCGCCGCGTCCGGTCTCGTGGATGTCGGTGATCCGGTAGGCATCCGCGCTGCTGCCGTAGCCGGCGATCTCAGCCAGGATGGTCGCCCCGCGCTTCCGGGCGAACTCCTCCGACTCGAGGACCACGATGCCCGCCCCTTCGCCCAGGACGAACCCGTCGCGGGTGCGGTCGAACGGCCGCGAGGACGACTTGATCTGGTCGTTGCGGGTGCTCAGGGCGGTCAGGCGGTTAAAGCCGGTCACGCCGAGCGGGTGGATCATTGAGTGGGTGCCGCCCGAGAGCATGACCTCCGCGTCGCCGTAGCGGATCTGCTCGACCGCTTCGCCGATGGCCTGGGTGCTGGCCGCGCAGGCGGTCAGGCAGTTGAGGTTCGGCCCGCGCAGGTCCAGAAGTTTGGCCACGTGGGCCGCCGGCATGTTGGGATCCTGCTCGAGTTCCCGAAGGCGGTCCATGCACCGATAGGCGATCCGGGCCCACTTGCGGGTATCGAGCTTGCCCGAAGCGGCGTCCCACGAACCGATCGCGGTGGCGATAAAGGGGTCGAAGTCGACCGGGCCTTCGCCGGAACCGAGGTAGACGCCCGCCGCGGAGCGGTCCAGATCAGCGGCGCGACCCAGCCCCGACGACTGCCACGCCTGCAGCGCCGCTCCAAGGGCGAAACCGGAGTTGCGGGCCGCGTGCCGGTGCAGCGGATAGTGCTCGCCGAGTCGTTCGCGAAGATCGTATCCTCGGACCTGGGCTGAGAAGGTGGTGGGGAACGTCCGGGCGTCGAACAGCTCCGTCGTATCGATGGCGCTTTCGCCGGCGAGCAGCCGGCTCCAGGCCTGCTCGATGCTCTGCCCCAACGGAGTGATGCAGCCCATTCCGGTAATGACCACGCGTCGCTTCACAATCGGACCCTCGTATTCCGGATTAACCGGCCCAACGGCGGAACACCAGGGCGGTGCACTGCCCGCCGCTGAGACTGTAGTTGACGGTCAGTAACGTATTGACCCGCCGGTCCTCGGTCCGGCGAACCACATTGACCGGACACGCCGGATCCACCTGCTCGCAGTTGACCGTACCGGGCACGAAACCCTCGGACAGGCAGAGCGCGGCGGCGGCGACGTCCAACGCGCCCGAACCGGCCCCGTTGTTGCCGTAATGGCTCTTGATCGAGGTGACCGGCACGTCGCCGAGGACGCGGGCGATGGCCTGGGCCTCGACCCGGTCGTGCTCCGGCAGCCCGCAGGCGAACGCGACGACCAGATCGACGTCGCACGCCTCGACCTGGGCGTCGGCCAGGGCCTTTTCCAGGACCACCGCCAGGGCGTCGCCGTTGCGGTCCGGATTCAGGAAGTCATGCGTGCCGAACCCGGCGCCCAAACCGATCATCTCGCCGTAGATACGCCCTTCTCGCCGCTTGGCGTGTTCGAGGTCTTCCAGGACGACGACGGCGCCGCCCTCGGCGATGACCGTGCCGTCGCGCTTGGCGTCGAACGGCCGGACGGCCGAAGCTGGCGAATCGTTGTGCGAGCGGGTGAGCCGGCCGATCAGGTCCTGGCGGAGCAGGCCCATCGGGTTGACCTTCGATTCGGCTCCGCCGCAGAGGCACACGTCGGCGCAGTCGCGCTTGATGGTCCGCCAGGCCTCGCCGATGGCGAGTTGGCTGGACGCCTCGGCGCAGGTGATCGTATTGCTGGGCGCCTGCGCGTCGTGGATGATCGAGACGTGACAGGCCAGCATGTTGGGCAGATACTTCAGAAGCCACAGCGGCGTCAGGTTGTTCATGCCTTCGCGTCCCCACGCCTCCAGCGAGAACTGCCCGTCGTTGGAGGCCGAGGCCAGGGCGAAGGTCAGCTCGTTGAGGTCCGGGCAGATCAGACCCGCCCCGATGTTGACCCCAAGCCGCGTGGAGTCGACGGTGATCTCGCCGTCGCTGACGCCCTTGGTCTTCAAGCCGCTGTCGCGGACCGCGCAGTCGGCGGCCACCACCGCCAGCTCGATGTCGCGGGCCATGACCTTGATGCTCTTGCGATAGGATTTGGGAACGTAGTCCTTGCAACTGAGCTCCGCGATTTCGCCGGCGATCCGGCAGGGAAACTCGGCTGCGTCAAAGGCCCGAATCCCGTCCACCGCGACCCGGCCGGACCGCAGCGAGGCGAGAAACTGGTCCTTGCCCACCCCGATGGGGCTGACAGGACCGAGTCCGGTGATCACAACCCGTCGTTCAGCCATCCTATATCCTCATTGTGCCGCTTGAGAGTCTCCGGCCGATGGGGCGGCGGGCGCGCCGCCGTCCAGTGACCGGATCAGTTGTCGAAACTGGTCGGTGAATACGAAATTCTCCTCGGGAAATTTCCGTCCCGAGAGATTTTGGTCAATGTGGCTGAAGATGATGTCGATTTCCGCGACGACCTGCCCGAACGGGTCCGTGCCGGTCAGCCGGTACACCTTGCCCTCGGTGCGGCCGAACGCATCATCCAGCGAGACCACCTTGGCCACGTGGCGAAGCTGATCGCCCGGCAGGACGTCCGCGTGAAACGTCGCCCGCGAAATCTTGGCCAGGATCACCTTCTCGCGAAAACCTCGGGCCTCGCCGACCAGAATGCCCGCGGTCTGGGCCATGCCCTCGATGATGAGGCTCGTCGGCATCACCGGATAGCCGGGAAAGTGGTCGTGCAGGTGCTCTTCGGCCAGGCTGACGTTCTTGATCGCGCAGGCCTCCACGCCGCTGACCAGCTTCTCAAAACGATCGATCCACAGCCAACGCATTCGCTCGCCAATCCCAAAAACGCAAGAAGGTTACGCCGCATCCGGCCGCGGCCGGACAAGCCAAGACTTGGTATTCTAACAAGGCCCCCCGCGGACTTCCAGCCGATGGTGCAAATCTTCCCAAAATACCATCCGGTCATCCCGGGAGGGATCCGGCGGTTCGGCAGGCCCAAAACAAGCCGAGTCGGCCCGCCGCAACGGCGCGACCGACTCGTTCTCGAATAGCATCAACTGTCAGCAGTATTTTTTATTTATTGTGACAAAAGGTAATGTCTGTGCTATTTGACCTTGCTCTCGACGTAGTTGACGATGGTCTTGACCGTGAACAGGTCGGGCATGCGGTTGACGTCCGGGTCCTGCTCGAAGTCGGCAAAGTCCGCATGGGGCATCCGAGCCTTCAGTTCGGCCAGACCCTTGTCGGTCACCTTGCCGTCGGCCACGAACTCGGGGTTGTTCAGGATGTTATCCGGGAACAACTCGCCCCGGGGAATCTGGATGCCGAAGGCCTTTTCCAGACGGAAGACGATATCAAGGAAATCTATGCTCTCGGCCCCGAGGTCTCCGGTAAGGGTGGAGTCCTGTGAGACTTCATCCTCGTCGACGCCCAGCGCGTCCACCAGAGTCTCCTGGACCTTCGTAAAAATCTCGTCGCGATCAAGGGCCATATTACAAACCTCCACTGAATGTATTCACGCCTATTATCCAGATCGTATGGAATAGTTCAACCATTTATCCCGGCAGATTCAGTTCGCGGGATTCTCGGCGGTCAGGGCCTCGAGACCCCCCAGAAGGCGCAACTGGGCCCGCCAATGCTCGACCAGGATCCGGTCCTGATCCGCCCAGGCGGCGTTGCGGTCGGCCAGGTTGTACCGGGCCAACTCCAGCCGGGCCCGCGCCACATTGCCCCCGTCCATCGTGCACTGGGCTTTGAAGGCGGCGGTCTCGGGCGCAAGCTTGACCGTTTCGACCTCCACCTCCATGCGGTTTCCCGGAGCGACGAAATTGCCGTAGGTCACGTTCCTGGCCTCGCGCAGGACGATCACGCTGTGGGCGAAATCCTCAGCCGTGCGGATCACCCAGGCTGCGGTCTGAACCATCGCTTCGAGCATCAAGACCCCGGGCAGAACCGGGAAACTCGGAAAGTGGTCGGCCAGATACTCCTCAGCCAGGCTCAGGTTCTTCACCGCACGGGCCGAACGCCCCGGTTCGATGCGCACCAACTTGTCGATCAGAACGAATTTCACGGCGATTCCAGTGTTTCCGCTTCTATCGATGGCAAAAGACACAAACTTTTAGCTTAACGATCAAACGATTTCAAGCAAATTCAGATGCGGCGACGGATGTAAACGGCCGCGCCGCCCGCTGTTGACGAAAGGACCGCATCGGATGGTGCAAGGTCCGACGGACCTTGCTCACGGTTCTTTTTCGGCGGAGTGAAGGCACGGGCCAAGCAGGTCCAGCACGCGTTTGAGCTCGAATGCCCGGGCCATGTGGTCCACGTGCAGCGTGACCATCTCGGGCATCTGGGCGTAGTCCCTGGCCGCCTGTTCGTGCCTCGCTGCGTCCTGCCGGAGATTCCGGGCCAGGTCGGTCAGGCGGTCGGCCACCGCCTCGTCCGGCCCTCGGCTGCCCTCGGATCGCCGCTGACGATGGTAATCGCGAATACGCGCGATCCGCCGGGCCTTGGCCTCGGGCGTGGCGAACTGCGGCGGAACGGCGCCGAGCGATTTGGCCGGTCTGGGGCGGCGATTCTCGAGTTCGGTCTGGACGAGGGCGAGTTGCCGCTGCGCCGTGCGCCGGGCCTGATCGGACAGCGTCGAGACGGACCGCCGCAGGTTCCGGGCCATCTGCGCCAACTGCTTCTCGTCGAGGCACTTAAGCCGGTGCTCGAAAGGCGGTCCGGCATCCGGGGCGGCGTAGCGGACGACGTTCTCCGCGTAGTCGCAGTCCAGATTCAAACAGACCAGATCCATCGTGTTGTCCCGTGCCGGTTCCACCGACAAGCTCCTGGCCCCGCACTTGGGGCAGATCGGTTTGTCCTGAGAGTTCACCATGCCTCGCGCTCCCATAAGTGATTTGTCTTGTTGGATTTACATGTTGCCGGGGAGGCTCACGCGCGTCTGGCGGAGCTCGGGGCCGAGGCCGGCCCGTCCGGTTGACAGTAATCTACCGGATTTGACTTGACTAGTCAAGTCAAATCCGGTACAAACTAGAGTAGCGGATCGACATCCATTTGAGGAACTGGCGATGGACCGTTGGAATGGTACAAGATGGGCCACGTTGCTTCAGCGGTTTCGCCAGCGGGCGGGCCTGACGCGGACCGAGTTGGCCCGGAGCCTGTCGGTGACCATCAGCTACATCAGCAAGCTCGAAGCGGGCCAGAAACCGCCGCCGGAACCTCAGCGGCGGAATATCGCTGAGGTGCTCGAACTGACCGACGAGGAGGCGCTGGGCTTTCACGTCCAAGCCGAATTGGAGCGGACAGACCCGGTGGCGGTGCGGTATCTCAAGCGGCTGCTGGACGCCGAGACCTCGGAGGGGGAAAGGGAGTTTCTGCGGGACGGCGGCCAACGGCCGCGGCGTAAGCAGGCCTCGCACCTGATCCCGATCATCAACAAGGTCGCCGCCGGCTACCCGCAGGAGTTCACCGACCTGGATTACCCGATCGGCGTGGCCGACCAGTACATCACGGTGCCGGACGTCTCCGACGCCAACGCGTTTGCCTTCTACGTCTACGGTGACTCGATGGAGCCGGACTTCGCCGCCGGCAGCCTGGTCATCGCCTCGCCCAACAGCCATGCGGGCGACGGGGATCCGTGCTTTGTCCGGTTTTCGCCCCTAAGCCGGGTCAGCGGCTGCACCTTCAAGCGGGTGTACTTTGAGAGTGACGGACGAGTGCGGCTCGTCCCGATCAACCGCAAGTACCCGGAGCAGACCTACCGGCCGGGCGAGATCGACGGGCTCTGGCCGGTGGTCCGGTACTACACGCGGGTTGCCCGGCGGGTGGTCGGGGCCTGAAAAAGCACAACCCGCTGTCCGGCCATGGCCTCGCGCGGTTCAACTTGGGCGGCACGAGGTTGCATGACGCCCGGCTCGCACGCCGACAAGAAAGCAGATCGGGTGTGTGGAAAGATGATGAATTGTGTGCTGTTTTGTCTTGACATGCAAGTGCCTATGGAGTAGATGGTGGTATAGCGTTCCATTGGCCGGCGCCGTGAGATTCTCCTGGGACGTGTTCTCGGCCTTTGTCAATCCAGTCTGATCGGTCGCCGGACCGGGCCTGAGCATGGCGCCATTCTCCCGCCGTTCTCGGGCAGGTGCTTTCGGGACCGGCAAAGCCCGGCCGTCGGCGCCAGGAGCGTCCAGGGTCGGACGCCTCAAGTTCTTCCACGGATGGTCCGGAGGCGATGCGCTCGCATCGCGCGGTCCTGGGTGAGGAAACGGTGTCAACGGATGGTCAGGACGATGATCATGAAGATCAGAAATGCCGCGGTCTATTGGTCAGCGGCCTTTCTCCTGCTGGCTGCAGCGTCTGTGGTGGCCTTCCTGGGGCTGCCGCGCGGTCCGATCGAGCTGACGGAAGAAGACCACGTCCGGGCGGCGGCCCTCGTGGCGGCTTTGAAGGAGCCGGGCACATCGATCGAGGAGATCGATCGACGGCTCAAGGCGGTCACCGGCGGGCGGGGAGTTCTGCGGCTGGGCTTCACATGGGAGCGGGTGGCGCCGCTGACCGAGGAAGTGCTGGAAGTGTGGAACACATGGGAGGAACCGCGACCGGTGGGCCAGGAGGAGGGCATGCTCGTGCGGCCGATCTGGATGGACCCAGCCGTCGAGGACGTCGAGGAATGCTGGCCGCGGTACGGGCCCTATCGCTTTGCTGCGGCGGGCCGGGTCGCCGGTGGACCGCGGTGGTTCAGGAAACTGGCCATGCTGCTGGCACGGCACGCCGAACCGGGCGACTACTACATCCCGATGGACATCACCACCTTCTGTGCCGCCGACGGGTCGGAGATCCTTCGCCGGCCCCTGAACAGGATCACGCTCGAATCGTTCGATCCGCACGACCTGAGCTTTTCCGGCTGTACGGACTGGTTTGTGCCGTTTGTTCCTTTTGAAGAGGGCGCGGACGTGTCTGATCCCGAGGTCCTGGACCGGCTGGCGAGGGACCTGGTGACGCGGCACCCGCAGAGGAACCTGGTCTACCGGCCGATGCACGGAGGACTCCGCTTCACGCCCGCGAGAGGGGACGGGCGCGACGCGAGATCTCTGGAGGAGGAACGGCCATGAACGGACCATAGGCGGGACGGGACAGCGGGTCGTACGGGTTCCAATCCACATCCGTTCCATTCCGCAAAAGGGGGCCTGCCATGACGACTGGAACGACCAAGAAGGTGATTCTTGTCCTGATCGTTCTGATGCCCCTGCTGGTGATCGACGGGTGCCAGCAGGCGAACGTCGCCGAGGCGAAATTCGTCTTCGACATCTCTGTAGTCGCGTGCGGCGGCTACGATCCCAACTATCCCTGGTGGCAGAATTGGATGCTCGACCAGTGGTCATACACCGAGAATCACGACGGCAGAGGAACCATGCGCCGAGGCGAGTTCCGGTACGCCGTCCAGATGCTCGACACACACGGGGGGCCGTACTTCAAAGATGGGATCGGGCTGAGGGCGGAAGTGATAGGGCACTGGGATACCTTCTCGGGCGGCGGAACGCCCGTCGCCGGAGGGCCCTTCGACCGCTGGGAAAGCCTGGGCTACGTGGACATCACGCCAAGCGATGCCAATGGGCTGGCTTACGTCGTGGTCGGACTGGGCGACCCCAACGGTCTGCCCGGCAAGGAATGGCCGGCCGACTACACCTATACGTACGTCGACATCAAGATCAGCGTGCCTCTGGGTCAGCCCAGCGCCTGCTTCTACCTCAAGGCGTTCTTCCTCGACGCCTATCCCGGTTCGGAAATCCTGTTCTGGAACACGATGGAGAACTGCTTCCAGTACTACAGCCCCGATCCGGGGATCGTCTATCCCGGCGGCGGATCGGCCCCGTCGGATGGCGGCGAGGGCGGCGCAGCGCCGTCTGGAGAACTGGCTCCGCTGATCATCCACCTCGATTCGAGGACCGCTGACGATCCGCCGGCTGAGCCGGAAGTGGAGCCGGCGCCGATGGACTATCCGGAGGCGGACCCGAACTACTACGATCCCAACGCCATCGTCTACTTCTCCTGGGGCCGGATCGACCCGAACGGGACATTCGAGGAAGTCCCGCCGGGCGGGGTATACCTGTTGCCGATCTTCTACGATCCAAACGGATTGGATCCGGCAACCGGCTGGGTGGATCCGGAGTACGTGGACGAAGGGTCGATCATGCTGACGACGCCTTACGTGGCCAGGATCACCTGGCGACTGCCGCGGGCGCTGCCCGCCGATCCCGCTCTGAACACCAAAGGAACGGTCTTCCTGAGGACCAAGGACGCCTCCGGTCACGTCCTGGAGTTCCTGCCGGTGACGGTGCGGTTTGTCGAGATTTCGCCGGACCGGATGGAAATCACCGGGATCACCCAGGACATCGTGCTGATCGACTCGTACTCCTGCTGGACGGTCGGCCACTTCGGAACGCAGGACGAGCGGGCGGCGATCACCGTCGATTGGAACGGCGGCCAGTGCGACCTGGACGCTCCGCCGATCTACGCCGATTTCGACTACGACGGGATCGTCGGCTACAGCGATTTCCAGCTGATGTATGACGCGTGGAGCGCCACCATCTACACCGGAGACGGACGGTACGATTTCCTGCTCGACTACAATCGGGACGGCATGATCGGGTTCCCGGACTTCCAACGTCTGCTCGACAACTGGGGCCAGACCTGGTCCTTGGAGTAACCGCCGCGCCGGTGTGCCGGTGACGCGACCGCACAGGTCGGCGGGCGGACCGCTGACGCCTGCCTGACGGGACGGCTATAGCCCCACGATGCCGCGGGCGAAGTAGGACACGATGATGAACGCGGCGTAGATCGCGAGCAGGGGGATGCCGTACCATCGGCGGAAGTGGTCTCGGCTCGTGTAGATGAAGATTCGGAACAGCAGGAGGATCAGGATCATCGTGGGCAGGTGAATCCGCAGCACCTCCGCCGGCACGGGCAGTGCGACGGCCGCCGCCGACGCCCCGGTGACGAAGAGGACGTTGAGAATATCGGCGCCGACGATGTTGCCGATCATGATCTCCGGATGCCCTTTGCGGATGCTGGTCAGGGCGGTGACCAGTTCGGGCAGCGAAGTGCCGAACGCCACCACCGTGGCTGCGACCACGGCTTCGGGAATGCCCAGCAGATTGCACAGAAGCGCGACCGACCGGATCAGCGCCTGGGCGCTGAAGACGACCATGAACACGCCGACGATGATCATCATCATGCAGGCGGTCACGCTGTGGGTGACGGCGGGGATATCCCCGGTGGGATTGGGATGGTTGCGGGCCCACCGGATCGAGATGAACATGTACCCAGCCAACAGGCACAGCAGCATGACCCCCATCGGCCGGGTGATCACCGGCGCACCGTAGACGGCGGTCGAGATCACCACCAGGAAGACCAGCAGCAGCCCGGAGCCGAACTGGAGCCAGCCGTGGCGGTTGAGAATGAAGCGATCGAGCGGCAGCCGGGTGAGCAGGCAGCCGAGGCCGAAGATCAACCCGGTGTCGCAGATGACCGAACCGACCGCATTGCCCAGCGCAATCCCGATCTCGCCGCGCAAAGCGGCCAGGACGGAAACCGCCGTCTCCGGAGTGGTCGTCCCCAGCGAGACGACCGTGGCCCCGACGATGATCTTGGAAATGCCAAGCCGGTAGGCCAGTTGGGCCGCCCCGTCCACCAGCCAATCAGCCCCCTTGGTCAGGACGGCCAGGCTGGCCCCGATGATCACCAGGATCAGCAGAACCTGCGGACCGGTGGACATCGCAGCGATC
>Ga0209722_1000624_pt1 | contig 37074 bp, 35 predicted proteins | sample BioC12SIPDNA_2_FD_185745 | JGI IMG/M metagenome (GOLD analysis project Ga0209722, IMG submission 185745) | Anaerobic biogas reactor microbial communites from Washington, USA - Biogas_R1_A C12 SIP DNA (SPAdes) (version 2) | ecosystem: Engineered > Bioreactor > Anaerobic > Unclassified | place... | reverse complement strand
CTTCGAGATGCACCGAACGCTTTCCGTTAAACTTGGAATAGCGGTCCGTGTCGGCAAAACTGTCGTCGATATGGGCAATGTCCTTCAAGAGGACCTGGCTGCCCAGTTCGGTGGTGACCACGGGCACTTCCGCGAATTGGCGCCCGTAATCGCGCCGCTCTTTCAGGCGCAGCAGAATCTCGCCCGCATCCGTTTTCAAGCCGCCCCCGGGAAGATCGATCGACGCGTTCGCCAGGGTCCGCGCGATCTCCTCCGGCGTCGTCTGATACCGGCGGAGATTCTCCTGCGAGATCTCAATGCCGATCTCCAGGGGCGGCGTGCCCTCCAGGTCCACCTGCGTGATGTCCGGCGACTGAAGCAGCCAGTCGCGCACTTGTTCGGCCACCTGGTGGAGCGTGGTGTCGGGCGCATCGCCGTACACCACCACCTCGATCACGTCGCGGCGGTGCGCGTCAATCCGGACCTCCGGTTCCTCGGCCTCCTCCGGAAACGTCACGATCCGGTCGACCTCGCTCTTGATCTCCTGGCCAAGCCGGTTCACGTCTTCCCCCAGGAGCAGTTCCACCATCACGCTGCCGTTGCCTTCGCGCGCGGTCGAGGTCACTTCTTCAACGCCTTCAAGAGACCGGACGGCCTCTTCGATGGCGAGGATGATCCCGTTCTCCACCTCCTCCGGGCTGGCGCCCGGGTACGCCACCGAAATCGAAACCGTGTCCGGAGCGATGTCAGGAAAAACTTCCTGCTTGATGTTCAGCAGTGCAATGAAACCGCCCGCCAGGCAGCCCCACAGAATGAGGCTTGCCGCCACGGAATGGTTCGCCATCCACGCAATGGACCCGCGGTGCCCGGGATGTTTTGCGTCCGCGCTCACGGTTGTCCGCCCTTCGTCCCGCTGCCCGGCGGGTTCCCGGCGGCGTGTTCGCCCGGCGCGGGGCCGTCCGCGCTGGTGCGCAGCGGCATGCCGCTGACGGGCGTCGCCAGGTCGCTCACCACGATCAAATCGCCGTGTCCCACGCCCTTTGACACATACACGAAGTCCGCGCCCCGCCAGGCCGCCTCGATCGGCCGAATCTCGAGGGTCTTGCCGGGGGTCATCACCCACACGTAGTCGCCCTCGCGCACAGCCGAGGCCGGTACCGGACGCACATCCGGGATCTCCCGTCCGGTGATCTCGACCCGCACCTTGGCCCCCAGCAGGAGCGGATGGGACGGCGCTTCGCCATTCGCAAGCTGGAGCGGATCCTTGACCGTGATCAGAACGCGGGGCAGCGTGCTCCCCGTTTCAATGTCCGAGAGAATGCGCTGCACTTCGCCCTCGCGGTAGACCCCGGCGCCCCAGGCGTCTTCATGGTAGATCCGCGCCCGCGAGCCCGATTCGCTGTTGAAGCCCGGGATTTCCAGCCAGCGCAGTTCGGCCACCGGCACCGTAACCTCCACCCAGTATTCATCCGAATCCACCAGCGTCGCCAGCGCCGTGCCGGGATTCACATAGGCTCCCAGGTCAACTTTCCGTTCCTGAATCACCGCGTTGAACGGCGCCGCGATCACGGTCCGTTCCAAATCGAGCCTGGCCTGGTTCAACCCCGCCTGGGCAATGGCCACCGCGGCCTTCCTTGACTCGAGCTGGGGCTGCCGCAACATCAGCGCTTCGTCTTCTTCGGGCGCGTTTTCACCCAGCAGTTCGTATTCGAGCTGGGCCACCGACTGCTGTCCCATCTCGAGCGTGAGCTCGGATTGCGCCTTGACCAGGTTGGCCCGCTGCTGTTCCACGGCCAGCTGGTAGTCGTGCGGATCGATCTCAACCATGACCTCGCCCAGCGCAAAATGCCCCCCCGGAAGAAACGCGGGGGCGACCTTCGAGATCTGCCCGCGGACCCGCGCCGCAAGGTCGACCGCGCGCGCCGGCACCACCGTGCCCATGTTGCGCACGGTCGCGTGCGCCGCCTGCGCCTCCACCGGCATCACTTCAACCAGGCTGGCCTCTTTCTGCGGCGGGCGCCGTTGCGCCACGGGCGGATTGATCAGCCAGCGGTACGAGATGTACCCGCTGACCCCGAGAATGACGAGCACAAGCAGCGTGCGCACAAGCATGCTCAGCCCGCGCCACACAAGCGATACCGCCGGCGCCGGCGCCTCGGCCGCGTCTTCTTCGGCATGTGTCTTCGGAAGTGTTGCCATCTATCGGCCTGCTCCAATCCCTCGCCGCGCATCACACCCGGCGACGGTCAGTTAACCCGTTGGGGACTGCACGGCAGCGTCCGGAGCCGCCGCCTGCTCCGTTGCCCGAATCGCGTCATACTCGGGCGCCATCCACGAACCGCCCAGGGCCGCGCACAACCGCACCCGCAGGTCGAGCCGCGCGAGCTCCGCCTGCACCAGCCGCCGCTCGACTACCTGAAGCTGCGACAAGGCCGACACCACGGGCAAGTAGTCGTTCGAACCTTTCCGATAGCGCAGGAGCGCCTGTTCGTGCGCATTGCGAACCGCATCCAGCTCCCGGTTGAGCGCTTCGATGTACTCGACCTGTTTCACCTCTTCAAACAGCGCGGTTTCGACTTCTTTCGCCGCGATCAGCACGCTTTCCCGGTACGCGGCCAGGCGCTCGTCCACCACGGCCCGCGCGCGCTCCACCTCGGCTTTCCGCTGGCCCGCGTCGAAGATCGGTCCGGTGACGCCCGCCGCAAGCGTCGCGGCCCAGTTGTCAAAGACCAGATCCCAGTCGTCCGCTCCGTAGCTGGCGGAACCCGTCAGGCGCAGGGCGGGCAAGCGGTCTGCCCGCGCCACGCTCACACGCCAGTCCGCCGAGCGAAGGCGCAGCCCCGCGGCACGGATGTCGGGCCGGCGCGCCAGCAGCTCGGCCGGCAGCCCCGGTTCGGGCAGGGGCCCCACCTCGGGAAGCGCGGCCAGGACCATGCCCAGCTCCGTGCGCGGCTCCTGCCCCAGAAGCACCGCCAGCTCATGCAGGGTGGTCTGCAGGGCCGCTTCCAGCGGCGGCAGCAGCGATTCCGTCCCCGCAACGATCTGCCGCTGCTGATACACGTCGAGCGCCGTCGCCATGCCTTTGCGATACCGCAGCTCGATCAGGTCCAGGGTGGTTCTGTTGAGTTCCAGCTGCTTCTCGACCAGCGCCATCGTCTGGTGCTGGGCAACCGCGAACAGCCATTCCCGCGCGACGATGGCCGACAGGCTGAGCATCGCGCCGTACACGTCCTCGCGCGTCGCTTCGACGTCGCTCAGGGCCGCTTCGTGCTGCGCCCGCACCCGTCCCCACAAATCCACTTCAAAACTGCTGCCCAGGCCAAACCGGTACGACCGCGAGGTGAACGTGCTGTGCGACGAAGGCGGCCCGGCCGCCAGCGTGTCTACCGCTTCCAGCGTGGTCGCGGCCTGGTCCAGCGCGTCCAGAAGATCCGCCGGAGGAAGGGTCCCCGCACCCGAGAGTTGGTTCCACGCCGCGATCTTCTGGTTCAGATAGGCCAGGTGATCCACCGGCGCGCCCGTGTCCACCCGGCGGCGGCCCACCGAGGCGTCGCCCGAGTAGTCCAGCGACGGCACCCGCGCCGCGCCCGCCTGGATCGCCACCATCTCGGCCTGGATCAGCCGCGCATACACTTGCTGCAACGACAGGTTGCCGGTCAATGCCCGCTCGATCAGGCGGTTGAGCTCGTCCGACTGAAACACCTCCCACCAGCGTTCCGGAACCGCGCCGGACGCATCGTACAGGGTGAATTCCGCAGGAACGGGCAGCTCCTCCGGACCCCGTTCGGGCGGGGTAAACCGGGCGCAGGATACGCCACAGAGACAGAGCGCAAACCAGAGCATTCCGGCACGCACCAGACCGCGTCTTTCGGGGCGGGCCGTAACTGGGCCTTGTTCGTTGATGAAGGTCATGGATTATGCACCGGCTATCTTTCGGACAACCCCATCGCCGCGTTGCCGGATTTCCGCACGCACCGAGGCAATGCCCGCCAGGCAAAACCCCATGATGTGCGACGCCAGCACGTCGACAGCGTCAGCCTTCAACGCCCACGCCCGCTTTCTCTTAAACGCCATGATGCATTGGCTCACTACGCTCATTTCACATAGATCCAGGTCGGTTTCGGTCGCGTGCGGCCCCAGCAGGTCGCGTATCGCCGCCAGAAAATGCCGCCGCGAAGTTTCGTGCCACGCCGCGATCGCGTCATCCAGCAGCCCCGTCGGGTTCACCAGCTCCATCATCCGAATGCTGTGCAGGTGGCCCAGCTGCTCCTCGTCGGCCCGGCGCTGCAACATCGCACGCACCAGCCCCGCCAGACGCTCCTCCCCCGAAGCGTCCGCGCACACGCCCCCGTCAAGCGGATACAGCGCATCCGCGCGCGAGGTCGCATACTCCCAAGTCGCCTGGTACAGGCCGTTCTTGGAACCGAAATGATAGTTGATCGCCGCCGTGTTCACGCCCGCCCGACGGCAGATCTCCGCGTGCGTCGCGTCCCGGTACCCCCGCTCCCCAAATACCTGAAACGCCGCACATAAAATGCGCTTGCGGGTCTCTTCGCCGTCTTTACGGATACGCACCGGGCCTGCCTGTGTTCGATCAACCAACTAGTTCAAGTAGGAAGTTGAACTTGTACCACGATCCTGCCCCCATGTCAAGAAATGTACCACCCCCCTGGGGCCCGAGTTCTCGCAACCCGGGGGGCCTTATCGCTGCGCATCTCGCGCTGGATTCCTCTCGCCGGTGAACCGCCACTGCACGCATGGGTCGCCTTGCGACCCGCGCAGCTTGTGAAACGGGCTCCTTCGGAGTCGTTCCGGCCGCCGCGTCCACCCGGTCCACCCGGTCCACCAGGCGCCCCCGGTTTGTGGTCATCCGCGCGGTCACCGCCCCCTCCGGCAAGAGTCGTGCTCACCCGGCTTCCGGCCGGTTAGCGGCTTGCATTTCCGGGGAGCGTCTGCTAGAGTATTACGTAAATTCAAATCGTAATACTCCGCGACCTGAAGAAGGAGGATCGGCTCATGCGCAGGAACGGGTTCACACTCATCGAACTCCTGGTAGTCATTGCCATCATCGGGATCCTGGCCGCCATCCTGTTGCCCGCCCTCGCACGCGCCCGGGAAGCCGCCCGCCGTGCGAGTTGCGTCAACAACCTGAAACAGTGGGGGCTGATCTACAAGATGTATGCCAACGAAAGCCGCGGAGAGGTCTTCCCGCCCGTGGCGCCGTTTGCCAATCCCGGCGGCGTGCCCATCTTCGCATCGCCCGATCCGGACGCGGTCTACCCGGAATATGTCACCGATCTGAATGTGGCCCACTGCCCGTCGGATACCGATGCGGATGCTCCGGGCGAGTTTGTGGCGGGGCGCTTGCCCAATGGGACCATTGAACAGCATCTCGAAGCCGTGGCGGTTTCGGGCGACCCGGTGAGCCGGCGCTATTTCTACGCGGCGGCCCTGGGCCGGTCCTATTGGTACCACGGCTATGCGATGAGCACGGTGGAGGAGTTCTACGGGGTCTGGAACGGCACGGGCATCCAACCGGTGCTGGCGTCCGTCTCTCCCGTCGGCGCCGCGCCGGTATTCATGCCGGTTGCTGTCAAGGACTGGACCGAAGACCTCGACTTGTCCGCGAAACTCGCATGGACCGCGATCACAGGCTCGGGATATGGCGGGGGCGCCAGGATCACTCGCCTGCGTGAAGGCATCGAGCGCTTCGCGATCACCGACATCAACAACCCCGGCGCCTCGGCCCTCGCCCAGAGCGAGCTGGTCGTGATGTTTGATACGTTCGGCAGTTTCGCCGACGCCGCCGACGCCGCGGGTGGGGTCGTTTTCAACCACATCCCCGGCGGATGCAATATCCTGTACATGGACGGCCACGTCGCCTTCGTGCCCTACCCCCGCCAGTTCCCGGTCGTCGACGACGCGGTGAACGGCTATGGCATCCCCCGCCAGGTGGGTCACTATGGTCTCGGATAAGCGCCAGCGAAAACCTCGTGGACGCGCGTGGCCGGGCGCCCTTGCAGGCTGCCTGGCGGCGCTCTGCGTGTTCTCTTCCGGCTGCGTCAAACACGGCGCTCCGGTGGTGGCCGGCACGGCGCTCATGCAATGCGCGCTCCAGGACGCCGCAGCCTCCGCCGCACCGCCCGTGCTGATCCCTCCCGGGAGTTGTCCCAGCCACTACGACGTGCGCCCGGGCGACGTCGCCCGGGTTGCGGACTGCGATGTCCTCCTTCTCCATCCCTGGCAGGAGGCCCTGCCAAACGTCACCCGCGTCATCGAGGCGTCCGGCATTCCTGCCGAAAAGGTCGTTGTGATTCCCGTGCCCGGCAACTGGATGCTTCCCGACGCGTATGCGCAGGCCCTGGAGGCCGTCGCGGCCGCCCTCGAAACCCGCGGGCTCGCCCCGGGCGAAGCGCGAAACCGCGCGGTGCAACGCGGCGTTGAGGTACGCGCCCTGGGTGATGCCCTCCGGAGCCGGTTAACGGCCGCGGGCGCGCCCGATACCCCCGTGATGTGCCAGGAGATGATTGCCCCGGTCGTCGAATGGGCCGGGTTTCCGGTTGCCGGAACCTTCGGCCGTTCGGAAGACCTCAGTGCGCGCGACGTCGAGGCCCTGGTGCGGCGAGGCAAAGACCAGGAGGTCAGTCTAATCATTGACAACCTGCAGGGCGGCGACGAGAAGATGGGCGCGGCGCTGGCCGCCGAACTGGGCACACAGCGCGTGATCATCTCGAATTTTCCCGGCGGATTGCCGGAAACCGCCAGCTGGGACCGGGCCGTTGCGCAGAATGTCGAGCGCCTGCTTGACGCCCTGCGGCACGTCCGTGAACCCGCGGCGTGACCCGGGCGGTTCCCATGAGTGATACTGCAGTAACCCTCGAAAACGTCGCGGTTGCGGTACACCATACGCCCATTCTGCGCGATATTTCGCTCGCTGTCGCGCACGGCGCGTTTGTGGGCATCCTTGGTCCCAACGGCGCGGGAAAGACCACCCTGTTGAACGTGATCAACGGCCTGACCCGCCCGTCGGCGGGCCGGGTGGAGGTGCTCGGCAGACGGCCGTTCGCGTGGGCAGGGCACCGTCTCCGTGCCGAGATCGGCTGCGTCGCCCAGGCCGAACCCGTAGATCGGCGGCTGCCCATCACCGTGCGGGAGACCGTCCTGGTGGCCCGGTATGGGCGGCTCGGATGGCTGCGCCGGCCGGGTCCCGACGACCACGCCCGCGTAAACGACGCGCTGGCCGCTGTGGGCATGGACCACCTCGCGGATCGGCCGCTGGGCCAGTTGTCGGGCGGGGAGTACCAGCGCGTGGCGATCGCACGCGCCCTCGCCCAGGAGCCGCGCATCTTCCTTTTCGACGAACCGACGGCCTCCATCGATCCGCGGGTGCAATCCGAAATCGTGGCGCTGGTCGAGCAGATCCACGCCGCCCGCGGGGTGACGTCGCTCTACGTGACGCACGACCTCGCCACCCTGCCCCAAACCTGCGAAACGGTGGTCCTGCTGCGCGAAGGAAGGGTTTGGGCCTCTGGACCGCGTGCAGCCATGCTCGAAGAGGCGCGGCTGGCCGCGCTGTACGCCAGATCGCCCGCTGCGGAGGCGCCCGGGTGATGGGCGCCATGCTTGAACACGCGTTCATGCAACATGCCGTGCTGGCGGGGCTGTGCGCGGGCGTGAGTTGCGGGCTGATGGGCGTCTTCGTCGTAACCATGCACCTTTCGATGCTCGGGATCTGCATTGCCCACGCGGCGTTTGCCGGCGCCATGCTGGGCATCTGGATGGGATTCGAGCCCATCTGGGGGGCCCTGGCGTTCAGTCTCGCGGCCGCGGCGTTCGTGGGCCCGCTGGCCGACCGCGGCCAGCTCAATCCCGACAGCGCCGTGGGGATTGTCTTCTCGTTCATGCTCGGCCTGGCCTTTCTGTTCGTCGGCCTGACTCCCGGCGCGAAGACCCACGCCCTCAGCCTGTTCTGGGGCAGCATCCTGACCGTGTCGACGGCCGACCTCGCGTATCTCGCGGCCGTGACGGTCCTGCTCGTGATGCTGCTGACGCTATTCTTCAAAGAGATCCAGGCCGTGGTCTGCCACCGCCGCGTAGCCTTCGCCGTCGGGATCCCCGCCACCGTGGTATTCTACGGTCTGCTGTTTGCGACCGGCGCGACCGTGGCCGTCTCCCTGCGCACGGTCGGCGGACTGCTCATCTACAGCCTTCTGCTCAACCCCGCCGCGGCCGCGTTTCAACTCACGTTCAGCCTCAAACGCATGTTTGTGCTGGCGGCGGCGTTCGGGGTGGTTTCGTGCTGGCTCGGGCTGGCCGGCTCCTGCTTCTGGGACCTGCCCACCGGGGCATCGATCGTCATCGCCTCGACGCTCCTGTTCGCGGCGGCTCTGGCGGTCTCGCCCAAACGGAGGATGATGGCATGGCGGAGATGAACCGGCGCGGGATGAACCGACGCATCGAAGCCTTCTTCGACGGCCTCGCGCCCACCTGGGACGAAGAGATCGCCTCACGATTCGCGGACCGCCTCAACGCGATGGTCGACGCGCTCCCCATCAGTCCAGGCCAGACGGTCCTCGACGTCGGGGCGGGCACGGGCATACTCGCGGGCGTCCTGGCCAGCCGCGTCGCACCCAACGGCCGCGTGATCGCCGTCGACCTCTCCCGCGCCATGTTGCGCGACGGCAAAACACGCCGCCCCGACCCCCGCATCGCCTGGATACAGGCCGACGTCCTCGATGCCCCCCTCGCGCGGCACGCCTTCGACTGGGTCATCTGTTACAGCGTGTTTCCCCACTTCCTTGACCAGCAGCACGCCGTCACCGAGCTGGCCGGCCTCCTGAAGCCCGCGGGCTCCCTCGCCGTGCTCCACACCCAGAGCCGCGAAGCCATCAACGCACACCACGAAACAGTCGGCGGCATCGTCGGAGGCCATACCCTCCCCGACGACTTCAACATGGCCCGCCTCTTCCACAACGCCAACCTCCGCCTCCTCCGCCTCGAAAACTCCCCCACCGCCTACCTCGCCCTCGCCGCCTCCAATTTCGGGGACACAATACTAAAATAGTTTCTTGACAAGGGCGTCGAGGCCGTATTGTCGCGCGTGCGCGGATAATTCAGTATTGTGTCCTGAATGGCACTTACTTAAGGTTTAGTGTACCTGTTTCGATGCGGGCTCTCCTTGAAGAGTTGCCTGGGTTTGTTGAGGAGTTGGTAGTTTTTGGGTCGTCGTTTTCGGGCGCGCGGCTCAGCGCGGTTGGGCCGCAGTGGGACGGGGTCTCTGGCTATGGCATCGATGAGCGCCCGTCTCATGAGTTCGCACTTGTGGGAGGGGAGATTGGCGGCGGCCATTAGGGGTGCCCACCGGCGAATGGTGGCGACGGTGCCCTTGAAACTGAGACGATACGGGGAAAGGCCCTTGGTTCGAGCGGCCTGGAGGAGCAGGGCGCGCACCAAATTGTAGGCGACCAGGTACATGGCGAGTTCCTTATCGACCATAGCCGGGGTCTTGCACCGCAGCACTTCCATTCCCATAGTGGTTTTCATGTCGCGCAAGAAGAGTTCGACCATCCAGCGTCTGCGATACAGTTCGACGAAAGCATGCTTGGGAAAGCGTCTTGCGTCGAGTAGGGTCGTGACGACGACCAGCGTCTTGCTGCGGAATCCGGGCACGTCCACGGTGAAAGTGATTTCGCGGACAAGCAGTTGCGCGGGGACGGCCGCCCATTGTTCCTTGGTGAGCCATGTGGGGCAGGGCTTCCCCTTGAGCCATTTGATGAGGCGATCTCCTTTCCCGAACGTTTTGACCGGCTCAATGCCTACCTTTCGGCGCTGATGGTTCCTCATGACGCATTCAACGCCCTTTTGACCCAGGAAATGGAAGTCGGCGTAGCTGCAGAATCCGCAGTCGGTCAAGGCGACGTCCCCGGAGCTGAGGAGCGGCCAGAGACTGCGAAACAGGGTTCGTTCCGAGACGGTAAGCGCCCCCTTGGCCACCTCGAGCATGGCGCCGGTGGCCAGAGAGAACCCGGCAACGATACGCATCACCGGAAACCCGCAGCCGGGTTTCTGGGTGGTTGGCTGGGGGTAGCGCTCTTGGTTGGCCTCGGTGTCGGGCATGGAGACCGAGGAACCGTCGAACACTTTCACGTGCCGCCCAAACCAGGCGCCCTGCCTGCCTGAATCCGGTACGGCCCCGGCCACCTGTCGATAGGCCGCTTCGATGTCGCCAAGCCGAAGGCGTCTGCGGGCTTTGCAATAGGCGCCCGTCTTCGGAGAGGCTTTGGGTCCTTCGTGCACTACAAGCCAGGCGAGGAACTTCCTGACGACCTCGCGACAGGAACGGTCAGCCGCGAGGACCTGGGAAAGAAAGAGCCAGAAGGTGCGTGAGGGGGGAAAAGAGCCGGTTCCTGGCCGGGGCTCCAAACGTGGCGGGGAGCCGGAGCCACGGTTCGAACAGGTCCACCAACTCGCCCAGGGGAGCGTGGGTTAAGCGGCGGGCGTGTGTGGATAAGCAGCGGCAGCCTCTACTCATGGTGAATCTCCTTGCTTTTGGCGCGTAGCTACAAGTATACATACTTGTAGCATAGACCCGTGGCATAATGCAAGCAAGATGACCAGGAAAAATGAAGAATCGGTTGACCGCTTGAAAAGACGCTACCGGCGCCTCGCCGCCCGCGTGGCCAAACTCGGGCCTGTCCTTCAGGGCACGATCACCCAGCGCACCATTGTGCGTGACGACCCGGCCGACCCCGAAGAACAGAAAATCTACGGGCCCTACTACCAGTGGACCTGGAAGCGCAACGCAAAGACCGTCACCGTCAATCTCTCAGCCAGCCAGGCCAAGACCTACCAGAAAGCTATCGACAATCACCGGAAACTCGAGGAGATTCTGCAAGAAATGCGAGAACTATCCTTGGCAATCCTGGACAAGACAACCCGCGGCGTCAGGAAACGTAAACGCAATGAATAAGACCAGTTGGGCTTAAGTAAGTGCCATTCTATTGTGTCCCCGAAATTCAGCCTCCCCGATCGATTCTCCAGAACAGGTGGAGGCTGGCGCCGGGCCAGACACGTGCCACCCACGGTCCGATCGCAGCAAACCCGCGCTGCAGGCGGAACCTGATCGAGTCGGGCATGGCCGGATGCGCAATCCAGGGAAAAAGACCCCCGTCCACCTCGAACGGATGCGCCAGCACCCGCGCCCGGCGGAATCCCCCTGCGCGAAACACGCGCCGGAGCCGCCGCCCCGTGACGAACTGTTCCAGTTCCTGGGCTTTCCACCCGCCGAACGGCGCCCAGGTATCCTTCTCGTAGCCGCCGAAGGTCTCGCAGGCCTTTTTCACCAGTCCGGCCACGTTGCCATAGTTCGGCGCCGACACGAATACAAAGCCTCCCGGGCGCACAAGCCGGTGAAACTCGCGCGCGGCCGCCACCGGGTCCGGGAAATGTTCGAAGACATCGATGCACAACACCGCATCGAACGTCGCATCGGCAAACGGCAGCTCGGACCCGTCGGCGACCACCATGCGCACGCCGGTGCGGCTGGCCACCAGATCCGCGCCGAAATAGTCTCCGCCGCATTCCGTCACGACGTCGCCGGCGTAGCCGCGTCCGCACCCCACGTCAAGGACGCGCCGGTGGTTGAGTTCAATCCCGAGCAGTTCGAACACCTTGAGCATCATCTCACGGTGAATGCCGTCCACCCCGCCGAAGGGCGAACTGACCATGTCGGGATTGACCCGGTAGTATTCTCGAAACCGCTGGTTCACGGGCGGCGGTTCCTCCCGAAACGGCGGCCGTGCACGAGGTCGCGCGTCAGCCAGGCCGCGGTAACGTCATATGCCGCTGGAGTATTCACGCGGCCATTCTACCCGCAAACGGGCCCCGCGTCACGAGGGCGTCATCCCCCGCGGATGAGCACGCGTTCGTAAATGGCTTTGACGGCCGTTGCCTGGGCCTCAAGCGAATACCGGGTGGCCGCGGTTTCGCGCGCGGCCAGCCCCATCCGGTGGGCAAGACGCCGGTCGCTCGCCAGGCGGTCCAGCGCGCGGAACAGCGATTCGGCGGAACCATCGCAGACGAGCCCGTCCTTCTCGTGCTCCACGATCTCCCGCAGCATGCCGCGATCCGCCACGACCGCGGGCTTCCGCATGGCCATGCATTCGCGCACGGCCCGGCAGGTGCCGTCGCTTCCGGGCACCAGGAAGACCTTCACGTCAAACGCCTTGAGCATGCCGACATAATTCTCGCCGTCGAGGTATCCCGGGAAATGCACGTGATGCTCGAGGCCGAGCTGCCGCACGGGCGCCAGCCCCACCTGTTCGCGCCGGGTGCCGCGCCCCACGACAATCACCTGCGCCCGCGGATGCCGGGCCACGAGCATCCGGATCGCTTCAAAGAAGTCTTCGTAATGGCGGTGGGTCTGCATTCGCGCCACGATCCCCACCACAAACGCGTCGGGGGAGATGTTGAGCCAGCGCCGTCCGTCGGGCAGTTCGCGGGCCGGGTCGAAGCGTTCCATGTCCACCGCGCCGGGCACCACCGAGACGCGGGACGGGTCGAGACCGTGGGTGCGGATGTCGTGGTCCGCGGCCATCCGCGAGGGCTCGATCACGTGCGTCGCGCCGGCCATCAGGCGGGTCTGCGCGCGTTTCGCGGGAATCCCGCCGCCGTAGTAGTTGGAGCGCACCAGCGGGATCCCCAGCGACCGGGCCGCCGATGCCGCGATCCGGTGATCGTTGTCGAGGTGGCAATGCACCAGGTCGCAGGGATGGTTCCGCAGGTAACGCCGCAGGGCAACCCCGTCGAGCACGTTGAAGATGGGGTTGTGGTGCTTGTTGAGGCGGAACGCGAGAATGGGTTCGATGCCGCGGTCGCGCGCCGTTTCGGCCACTTTATTGATCGAAGCGCCCGAGCCGGGAGCGCACGCGAACGCGGCCTCCACGCCCAGACGCCGCAGCGCCACGCAGAGATTGAGCGCCGGCTCCGCCGGGCCGGTCCATTTTGCGTTGCTGAAGAGGTGAAGGACATTCATGCGGCGGTTTCCGCGCACGGACGCGCGTCCCGTGCGTCAGACCTCCTCTCTTCGGTATCGCGGCTCGCGGCGGTCTAGGGCTGGCTGGCGCCGGACTCCGCCGGGGCGTCGCCGCCACCGGGGGCGGGCGCTGCCGCGGCGGCCGCGCCGGCCGCGTCCCCGGCGCCCTCGGCCTCGGGCGCGGCTGCTTCTTCCGCGGGCGTTTCGGTTTCGTCCTGGTATGGCTGGAAGATGTTCTGGAACGTCTCTTCTACCAGCCCCCACTGGTGGGTATCCCGCAGGTATTGCAGGTAGTCCGAGAGCCGCTGATTCTGCGCCATGGACAGAGCCCGGTCGCGCAACTGGTCGCGCTCCTGAGGCCACTTCTCCTCCCAGTCCGCGTCCGTGGGGGGATGCTTGGCCACAAACTGCACGAGATACGTCTGCCCCATGAAATCCTGTATGGGACCAAAGACGTCGCCCGGCGCTTTGTCCGCGGCCATGGAGTAGAGCTGGCGGGGATTCACCGCCAACCCGCCCAGCGACATGTAATCCTGCTGGTTGAACCCGTCGAGGTCGACCACTTCCGCGTTGAGCTCGGGGTGAGTTTCCGGAATCTCCGCGAGCACGCTCACGCTGCCCTTGATTTCTTCCGCAAGGGCGCGGCATTTTTCGATGTATTCAGGCGAGCGGCGCACGGCCTCGATGGCGTCTTCCCGCACCTGGTCCTTCACCGCCTCGAACGGCTGCGGCTCGGGCGGCGTCAGTTCCACCACCTTCGCCACATACAGGTTGGCCTGCCCGGGAATGACGTTCGAGAACACCCCCTGCCCCAGTTCGGACACCCCCGTCCGGAACCGGAACACGTCTTCCTGGGGGACCTGCGCGATGGCAACGCTGTCGGGCCCGAACAGGTCCGTGGTCTGCACCTGGAGGCCCGCCTCGGCCGCGGCGGCGGCCAGGTCGCCCGATTCCCTGGCCGCGGCCAGAAGCGCTTCGGCCTTTGCCGTCAGCGCCGCGTTTTCCTCGGGGCTCAGTTTGGGGCTGAGCACGATGCGCCGGGCCTTCACGTCGCGCACGCCCGGCAGCGAGCTGCCTTCCCGGTCCTCTTCAGCCTTGTAGATGAAATACTGGCCGGCAGGACCTTCCACCACGTCGCTCACCTCGCCGGGCTTCAGGGCAAACAGCGGCTCCTGGAACGCGGGGGTCTGGGGCGTCTTCACCATCCAGCCCATGTCGCCGCCTTCGACCGCATCGACGCCTTCGGAATGCGCCTTGGCCAGTTCCGCGAAATCCTCGCCCGCGCGCGCCTTCTGGATGATCTCCGCCGCAACGGCCGGCGCCGGCGGCCGCACCGACAAGGCCACGAAATCCGCCTTGCGCTTGGCGGGAATGTCATACACCGACGGATCGGCATCGTACTGGGCCCGGATGTCCTCTTCGGTGGGCTCGATCGGAGGCGCGATGGCGACGTATTTGAGGTCGAGCTTCGTATGGGCGTCTTCGAATTGGGTCTTGAGTTCCTTCTCCGAGACGCGCGCCGAGGCCGCGGCCTCCGTGATCACGAGCTGGTAGCGCATCTGGTTCGCGACTTCCTCGTAGATCTGGTTCCACGACTGGCCCGACCGCTCATCGATCAGTTTCACCCACTCGTTGAACTGCTCGGCGTCGAATTGTCCCGCGTCGTTCTTGAACTGCTCTTTGAGCTGTTCGACCAGATACGCTTTGTCGAAGCTGTACGGGGAGTTCTCGGCTTCGGTCGCCAGCAGCCGCCGGGACACCATCGCTTCCATTACGCGCTGCGCGGAACCGTCGGCCAGCAGGTCCGTGAATTCGGCTTCCTGCCCGAACCGTTTGCGCTGTTGAAGCTCCTGATTGAGCGCCTCCCGGAATTCCGCCGCCGGGATGGACGCGCCCTCGACCACCGCCACCGGCGCCAACGCGCTTTCCAAATCAGGATCCGGGCGGTTCGCGCTGCGATAGCCCCCCCATACCACGAACGGTCCCACGACCAGAATGATCGTCACCCACAGGATTTCTTTCTTGTACTTGCGCATCAGCATGCTCATGATGCCGATAACCTCCGGAACGACACCCGGCTCCTTGCGGGCGCGCATTCAGTTGGGAATAAATGAACTCGCAAACGCGCGAAGAGTAGCACACGGCGCCGTTTGTTCGCAAACCGGCGGCGACGTGCGCAGGGCGGCAACCCGACCGCGGCAACTGCCCCGGCGCCACCCCCATAAGCGCAACCGCCGGACCGTCCTGACCGGCCCGGCGGCGCGTCTTACCTGGTGAAACTCAGTTGACTTCGTTGTCCCCGCACTTGTCCGCGTAGCAGGGGCAATCCATGTTGAAATTGGCCTGCATGAAGTCGCGCAGGCCCGCCTTCACGTTGCAGACCGGCGCCGGCAGCGTGACGGCATACGCGGGATACTTCGATACGGATTTCAGGTGTTTCATGGTTTTCTCCTCTCCCCATAACCTGGTTTCACGTTGCATGTTCAGTCGTTCCCCGACGACTTGAACTTATGCTTGTACATCACGTAGTACGACCAGTTGTCCAGGTCGGCGCCGTCTTCACAGAAGAACAGGTATCCCGCCGCCAGGACCAGATCGTCCTGCTCGGTCAGCGGCACATCCACCCCGATGCGCGGGCTGATATACACCGGCCGCGTACGCTGCTTCTGCACGATCCGGGGATCAAAACTCGTGAGCGGCAGGTCAATTTTGACAACAGCCTCCGCACGCAAGTCCAGATAGGCCCCGATGACCCCCACAAACGGCCGTGTGCCTCGCAGCGACCGCCGGAAGCGCTCCATCGCCCCGTCGGCCGGTTCGTACACCGCCTGACCCCATGGATAATACAGGATCCCCGTGGATGCAAACCAGAATTTTCGCGAAAAGTCCACATGGAACATCGCGGGGATCCCCAGGGGATAGTAGCGGTCTTCGTTGCGCACGGTGCCGAGCGACCCCCCGAAGGTCGACACCCAGACCCAGTTCGGGGTCAGCTCCCGGCCAAAACCGACGTGCAGGTCCCACACCCGGAATTCGTCCCGCCAGGTGGCAAACGTCCGCGGCTCCTCCCACCGGGGAAACGCCCTGCCGAGCAGGCCGTTGATTTGCCGGTCAATCTGGGCTTCCGACGTTTCCAGCCGGGGCTGCACATTCGCCACGCCAAAGATCAGAAACCACTTCGAGCGTTCGTCCGCGGCAGAGGTTCCAAACCCGGAGGAGGCCGCTTCATCGACCGGCTCGGCCAGACCGGTGGCCGCCCATACAAAAACGCCCATGACGAGCATTCCACAAACAGTCAGGGTGCGAGTGTACTGGTGTGCCATGCAAAGGAACCCCTTTAAGCCAAATACGAGAGTTGATGCCGTATGCCGGTGAAGGTTGCTCTTTCCCCGTCCCTATGGTACCGAACGGCCGGGAGCAGGTCAATTCGACCGGGAAAGGCCGCGACCGGGGCCCGTCCCTCGGAGCGAAACCCGATTAACCCTTCCAGGGAAACAGGAAATCGCGGAATCCGCGGTTCAGGTAGTCGTCTTCGTCATCGGGGGGAAAGGGCAGCGGCTGTTGCGCCGCCGAATCACCCGCATTCGCGACGGTGTACTTCCGGGCGAGCATTTCGTAGGCGCTGCCCGTCAGCGCGGCCAGGGCCGGACCGTACAGGAACAGAAAGAGGGGAAAAATGGCCAGGCACAGGGCCGTGAGCGCCAGCGTCTGCAGCGCGAGTCCCAGCGAGAACAGCGGATTATCGAGAACGAGCAGGGCGGTGAGTTTGAGCGTGGCGCCCATCCCGGCCTTTTTCTGCACAAGCGTGGGCAACACAAGCAGCGCCATGAACGCGGCGAACACGAAGCCCCACAGGGCGATGCCGCTGAGGGCATAACCCAGCCAGGGGGCGGCGCCGCGCAGCTTGGCCGCATAGAACCAGGTGCTCGTGCCGAGACTCGCCGCCGCCAACACAAACACCAGACCGAGCGCCGCGCTCTTCAGCGCGTACAGCCGCATGCCGCGGAAGAAATCCGAGAGGCTGCCGTCACGCTGGTCGATCAGCACTTTGACCAGATGCGCCAGCCCCGCGCTCGACACCGGCAGCACCAGACCAAACGCAAGCACCGCCGCGGGCGCTCCAATGACCGCCCGGATGAAGGGCTGGCCGCTCAGCAGGGCCGTAAACGCAACCCACGCGGGCACGAGCAGCGACAACGACCAGAGCAGGCCCGCAACCAGGAACTTGCCCAGGTGATCGTACGTGATCCAGAACGCCATTTTCATTGCGCGTGCAAGCATCAGGCTACCCGGACCGCCGACAGGGGGCCGCCATCGGATTAATAGAACACGCGCACGCGGCTCTTGTTGCGCAATTCCTGAATCCAGTTTCGGTACTGCTGCGCGGCGGATTCCGCGCGCAACCGGGGCTCAATGTCCTTCCGCACATCTTCCAGCGTGGCCTGACCGGCTTCCTGCCGCTCGTCCACCCGGAGGATGTGGTAGCCGCCGGGACTTTCGAGCACGTCGCTGATGCCGGCCGCCGGCACACCAAACGCGGCCTCTTCGAGCGACTGCACGAGATCGCCGCGCGCCACCCAGCCGATGGCGCCGCCCTGTTGCGCTTCCGGGCCCTTCGAATACGCCTTCGCGACCGCCGCAAAATCGCCGCCCTGCTTCAATTCGCTCAGGATCTCGTCCATCCGGGCCTTGACCACCGCCCGCTCGTCCGCCCCGCCCGTCGCGGGCAGGAAGATCTGGCTCACCCGCACGCGCTCGGGCCGCGCAAACTCGTCTTTGTGATCCTCAAAATACTGCGCCAGGTCCGATTCCGACACCACGACCTGCTTTTCAAACTCGCCCTGCTTGCGCACCGCCATCGCGCGCGCCATGCTCTGCTTGCGGATACGAACCCGGAGATCGCCCAGGGTCTCGCCGGCAGCCTCCAGTTCCTTCGTGAACTGCTCGGGAGAATCGTACAGCTTCTTGAATTCCGCCAGCTGCTCGTCGATCCGCTTCTCCTCGATCTCGATGCCCGCACGCAGGGCCTCCCGCAACAGCAGCTTCGCGTCGATCGCCTGCTCCAGGGCCTCCCCCATGAGTGCGTCCGCGGCCTTCTGAAACGACGCCGCATCCGCCGCGGTCGACTGCAGCTCCGCCAGACGCGGCGCGATTTCCATCATGATCTCGCTCTGGAGAATCGCTTCCGTGTCGACCGTCGCGAGAATCTGATCGACAAGCTCCCCCTGGCTGACCGGAACACCCGCCAGCGCCACCACAACCACGAGCATCTTCAGGGTACGCACCGTAGGCCCATCCTCTCGGTTTTCGGACTGTGGAAGCGATGGAAACGCTTCCCTGCTGCACATTTACGGCCCGGCGGAATGCTCCGCCTCCACGACGACGCAGAATAGCATACAGTCCCACCCCGCGCAACCGGACCGCCGCCGGCGCCCCGCATCCGCCGGCGATCCCACCCGTCCCGCCAGCCCAGAGCGTTTGACTTCCCGCCCGCCATCCGGTAAGATCCAACCGCTGTATCACCGGGCTGTGCCAGCCCGGTTTTGTTTCGTACCGCCAACCGCGTGGACGGGTAGCTCAGGTGGTAGAGCATCGGACTTTTAATCCGGTGGCCGTGGGTTCGAGTCCCACCCCGTTCACCATCCTCCTTTTCACATTTCGGGGAAACGCGCGCCCAGGGTGAGCAGACGACTCACCGGCTCCTCATAAGGCGAGCCAGCGGGGGTTTATACAAAAGCCTCGAATTCATCTTCGCCCTCTGCCATTCGACGCCATGCATCCATCCCCTCCAGTTCCTCGTTGACTTGAGCCACGTCGAAATCGCTCGGGTCAAAGTTCTCGGGTAGCCACTCGCGATAGGTTTCGTACTCTTCGTGCTCAGGGTCCTCCAGGATCATGAGCATGTTGTAGTATCCGCTAATCCCGCCGCAGTCTTCCGGAGGACAGCTCCGTTCGCCACCCGTGCAGACGGGATAACGGACGGACGGTTGCGGTTCTGATATCTCTTCGACAACGACCTGATGCACCCAGTAGTCCCCGAAATCGTAAATGTACTCCAGTTTCGTTCCCTTTCGCTTTAGGACGGCGCGCAGTTCAAACTCGTCTTCGTCGTTTGTGGGCTCCTGGTCGTAATCATCGGGAAGAATCGCCGCAAAGCTCTTGCGACCGATATGGAATTCGTGCAGATGGCTGTTCGACCATCCCATGACAATCTGAAGCGCGTAGTGCAAGTCGCCCAAGGTTGCACAGTCAGGTATTTGGAGGCGCCGCCAGATAGGCGGGTTGCTTTCCTCCAACGTGACCTTCAGCGTGAGAATCCTGGCGCCGGAGGGCGCGTAAGTTCGCATCATCCTCACTCCTCTTCGTATGTTTTTGCCACTTCTTCTCCCAGCAGCCAGGCGCTCGCGGGAAGCCACCGAATCGGGGCCGGCAACGTCTCACGTGGGGGCAGGGAATCGTAGGTAAGCAAGAGCGGAACAGCCTCCGGATAGTCGGCGGAAGCGGAGACCAGCGCCCGCACCTCGCGTTCCCACATGCCGGGTTCCTCCACATGGGCGGAGGACTGAATCAGAAACGTCTCACCGTCGGGTCCCTCTGCAACAAAATCCACCTCGTGGCCTTCCCGCGTTCGCACATAACCGATTTCGCAGCCACGGCGTTCCAATTCTATCAGGATTGCCGTCTCCAAAGCGCGTCCGAGATTCTTTCGCCCCGTACGTTCGTAGAGCGCGATAAGGCCGGGATCGACGGGGTACGCCTTGCGGGGATTCACCATACGCTGCCGTTCAGATGCGGTGTGCAATGAAATCGTGCGGATCAGAAAAGCGTCCTCTAAATGGGCGAGGTACTCGTGCAGTGTGTTCTTCCCGACGCTAACGCCCTGTGACCGGAGCGTATCGTGGAACTTCTGGATGCTGAACGACGAAGCCGGATTGCCCAACAGATGGCGTTGCATCCAGCGCAGCGCAGTCAGGTTGGTTACCCCATGCCTTTCCACGACGTCCCGAAGCGTGGCGACGTCCACATAGGTACGCAACAAGGTGTTTCGGTCGCGGGATGCCAATCCTTGTGTTTCGGGGAATCCACCCTCCGCGAGATAGTCCCGGAAGTGTTTCTCGACCGACGAGCGTTCCGCTTTGGGCAAGGTGCTCCAAGGCGTCCCGGGCTCCATGCCGCGATGACGTAGAAACTCACGGAAGCTGAAGGGATGTACCAGGACCTCAATGCCTCTACCCCGCATACTTGTCGCCACCTCGCGACTCAGCAGCCGTGCGGAGGAACCCGACAGGAAAAGGTCTATCTGTTCGGTATCCATAAGACGGCGAGTGAATTTTTCCCAACCCGGCGCCAGTTGAATCTCGTCAAGAAAGAACGTTACCGGCTCTCGATCCCGGCACTCCGGGTGAAGGCTGAAGTACTCTTCCACGATCGATTGGAGGTCGCCCGTCATCATTTCCATAAGGCGCTCATCTTCGAAACTGAAGTAAAGAAGGCCGTCGCGCGGAGTGCCTGCGGCAAGGCGTTCAGCCAGACACTGCCAGAGGAAGGTCGTCTTGCCGCTTCGCCGCATGCCTACGACAACCTTGGCCTTGCCCCGGATTTTGGAAAGTGTGATATCCCTGCGGGTGTATGCGGGCACGGAAGCGGCAAGCCCATCAGCGATCTTCTGCCGAATCAGGAAGCGAATTTCTCTTTCTTGAAGTGACATTATCGAATCCTTTTGTCTTTCCTGGAAAGATAATATCATACCGAGGCCTTCTCTCGATAGTCCCCGGAATTCCCCTCAAAATGCAGCCGCATCGGAAATAATTGATAGCTGCCCGACAAGAACCCTCTATCGGAACTGTACAACACTTTGTACAACACACCTTTGGAATAGGCTGCAGCCTATTGCCGCTGGTTGCAGGGCCGAGTTTTTCGTTGCAAGTAGTTGCGGAATATTGCGTTACAACAAGTCGAACTTTCAATCCGGTGGCCGTGAGTTCGAGTCCCACCCTGTTCAGCATTGATATCAAGGGCTTACGCACAAAAGCGTAAGTCCTTGTTCATTTGAGAGCATACCCGCAGTCGAAAGCCCCCGTTCAAATAGTCCGCGACCCACGTGACTCCAATTGGGTCCAACGGCGAAAGCGACCGACTCAAGAACGTCAGGAGATGGGTAATACGAAGATAATCCATGGAACCTTGCCGCCCGCTCGGGGAGGCGCTCAAGGTCATCACCCCCTCCCTGCAGCCCGGGAACATTCAGACAGAGAGGCCTGGACTTTTGCACCGCCACGCGCTTCACGTCCAGACCGGTGCGGAACGTTTCCTGACCCATGGCGTGCAGCGAGGACTAAACACCGTGAGAAACGTGTTTATGAAGCGATCCGGACTTCCGAGCTGCGCCCGTACCGGTCTGGACTCAACGGCATCGCGGTTGAGGATTGTGGCGGAGACTGGAAAAGAATGGTGGTACTCCATGAGGCGCTTGTTGTCGGTCAGAATTGCGACTTGGATAGCGATGGCCATGGTGTCTGGCGCTGTGAGCGCGATCACGCTTTCGGGCGAGGATACGGCCGGTGCTCTACGTGTGACCATCGATTTGGGACGAAAGTCGGTGGGGAACGACTGGTACCAGATGGCCATTTGGCTTGAAGATACGGCGGGGCACTACGTCGATACGTTGTATGTGACGGAAGCGGTCGGGAAGGAAGGCCTGGGCAACGCCTATATCGGGTTTCTTGGGTTCACGGTTCGCGCAGTCCCGGGCAGCCTTCCGGTATGGGCCCATGCGCGCAACGTCCTTTACGGAAAGAGCTACTACCCACCCAAGACGGATCCGTTGCCAGACGGCATGACGGGCGCAACGGTCAAAGCCGGGCATTTCCTGAAAGCCTTTACATTGCCGAACGATCTTTTGAGCCGTCTTAAGGATGGAAAAGTGGTCTGCCGGATGGAACTGAATGTGGCGCGAGATCACGTCCCCTCGATGGTGTTTGAAGCACGGATTGATGCCGAGGACGAGGGATTGGGACAGTTCAGGCTCGTCGGATACGGTGACGAAAACGGCTCGAATGGAAACATTTCACAACACCCTCAATTCGACAGCACGATCGGAGACTATCTGAGACAAGCCGACATGCGCGTCGTCTCAACGCCCCAATCGTTGGCGGGGAAGTAGGCGCCGCATGTCGAGTTCCACTCTATCGCGCCGACTGTATTGGGCGATGGCCCTGATGGGTGCCGCTGCCTTCGTTATCCCCCGAATGACGATTGCGTATGCATCGGACAGTCCATTGGGCGTCGCGTTCGGGATCGCTGCGTACGGCCTCATTGTACTGTCTCTCGCCGCGGGGTTGGTGAGCGGAGGAACGACGAGGGTCGCCCGCCTGGCGCGCGAGACGCACCGCCCCTTGGGAACGCTCTCGGTGGCCGCGGCGCTTGCCCACTGGCACCCGCGCTGGCGCGACTACTTGGGCATCGCCACCGCGGTGCTCGTGTTGCTCGTCGCACTGAGCCTGGCGCTGAACCGGTTCCGGCGCGTTCGAGGGTTGCGGCTCATTCACAAGTATGGGGCATACGCTCTCGTGGCAATCGCATTGACGCACGGCGTTCGTGCTTTGTTCTTCGCGGGGAACTGAGCCATGGCAGAAGCGATGCCGAGCGAGGACGAATTGCCGGAGGCGCTTCCGACTCAGGGCCGCGTCTTGACCAAAGCCGCGACGGTTTACGATTGGGTCCAGCCCATCGTTACGCTCGGGCAGGAGGCAAGGCTCAACCGGTGGATCGCACAGCGCCTCAATCTTGAGGGACAGCGACATGTCTTGGATGTGGGGTGCGGCACCGGCTTGCTTACCCTGGCGATTGCGGAGCGGTATCCTTCATCCCGGGTCGTCGGCGTCGACGCGTCCAAGGCGATGATCGGCGTCGCCAACCGAAAACGGACGCGAACCAACTGTTCGTATCGCCAAGCCCTCGCCGAGGATCTCCCATTTGGGGAGGAAACGTTCGATGTCGTCACGTCGGCCCTCTTCTTCCACCACGTGAATCAGGATCTGAAGCTGCGTTGCCTGCGAGAGGCGTGGCGCGTCTTGAAACCCCGGGGGACGCTTGTCGTCGCGGACATGGATCGCCCGTACACGCTTCTGGGGTGGGCGATGTCGGCGACGGCCTGGAAGCTGTTTCGTCAGCCTGAGATCAAGGAAAACATGGACGGTATGATGGAGCGCCTCATTCCGAAAGCGGGATTCGGCCAGGCCGAGAGACACGCCCGTTTTTCAGGTTATATCAGCGTTCTGTCAGCAGGAAAGGCACGCGTGTGAACGAAGACCTCGAGGTCCTCATGAACTGGGTGGATTGGCGCGAGAGTTACGAGGTCCAACGGGCCACCGTGCAGGATTTTCACGCGCGGTGCGCCAATTCACTTGGTGCGTCGTGCGGCTTCAGGCCGCCGGACGACCAGGGGCTGCGTGTCGAGCGAAACCTGTTCTCCACCCTCTTTGTTCTCGCGACCAAAACACTGGGACTGCCGGAGCGTGCGGTGAGGTTTTACGCGATGGTGAATCAGTGCATGCGGGCGTTGGTGACGGGATGTGACAACCTTCTCGACGACGAGTTCAAGGAGGTGATCCCTTTTGACTTGCCGGGAGATGGAACCAAGTTTCGCTCCGTCCTTACGATTATGACGGCCGATCGCGTGCTTTTCGAGCTGGCGCTGGACGCATTTGAAGAGCGCCTCGTGTCGGCGGACCACGCGAAGAAGTTGGCGCGCAAAGTACTCGATGTCCTGATGCCAAGCGGGATCGAGGAGCACGAGGAGGAAGCGGGAAAGGCCATTCGTATTTATACGCCCGCCGAGGTGTCGGCAGACATTCACTACAGGAAGACGGGGCTTCTTTTTGAGGCGCCGCTGACGTTGATCCAGGAGATGGGTGGCGTCGACCCCGGGCGGTGCAAGCGGGTGAACGACGCGTTGTGCCGAGTGGGGCTTGCGTGCCAGGCGTTGGACGACATCAAAGACACGGCGCGCGACTTGGAACGCGCGCAATGCAACATGGTCATTTCTTACGCCCTCCACGGAGACGTGGCGGAGGAACGCGACGCAGCGGCCGCATTCCTTGAAGGAAGAGAGGGAGCAGGACCGAGTGCCGACTGCGCGGCCTCCGAGTTGACGACTGCCCGCTCGCGAACGTTTGCGCACGCCCTGCGCCTGTTCGGGCAGGCGGAGCGACTTCTGTGCGCCAACGTTCCGGGGCTGGAGCCGATTCACGCGACGGCGCTGACCCACGTCATCATGGGAGCCCTCGGATTTGGGCTCGAAACAACGCAGCGCCGGGCTGAGGAGCAGGGAATTCTGGTGTGATGTTCTGGCTTCGTTTTGCTCTCCGATCATGCCTTCGGCGACGCAGGAGGACGGGCATCACCCTGCTCGGCATGGCCTTTGCCATTGGGACGCTCGTCGTGCTCGGGGCCATCATGGTTGGCGTGAACGACACCATGATTCAAAACGCGGTTGCGATGCATGCCGGGCATGTGGCAGGCGTTGCGGGCCCGATGCGTATGGCTGAAGCTATGCGGCGCGTACGCACCGTCGGCGAAGGGCCGCCGGACGCGGCGGTCGCCGGCCAGTTGCGGCGTTGCCGTTTCACCGCGATGCTCCAAAGCGATCGGGCGACGGCGCCGACTACGATCTGGGCGGTGGCGCCCGAACAGGAATCTGAATTCACTCCTATCCGACGGAGCGTGAGAGAAGGCGGGTATTTCGAGCGTCCCTCAGACTTGGTGATCGGGGCGGGCTGTGCGCGGGAGCTGTCTCTGAAAGTGGGAGACGTCGTGCTGCTGACGACGCCGTCGGAACACCGCGAGTTCCGAGTAGGCGGCATCTTTGACACGGGAATCGACAGGTTTGATGCAGGCGTCTCATTCATGACGCTCACGGCCGCGGCAGACTTGAACGAGCCACAGGTGTACTTCGAACGAGCATTCTTTCTAGAACCCGGCAGCGAGGCTGTGGAGACGCGAGAGGGCATTGCCACCACAGCTCAAGTGGATGAACGCGTGTCAACATGGCCGGAACTGCTGCCCGAAGTCGCCCAGCTAGTCGATCTGAACACCTTTTCCATGACCATCATGACGACCCTCGTGGTCTTGATTCTCGGCTTCGGGGTGGCTAATGCGCTGCTCATTTCCGTGATGGACCGCTACCGGCACTTCGCCGTGTTGAAGGCCATCGGCGTGAGGCCAGGCGAGGTGGCGCGCGTGATTCTATTCGAGGCCTTGCTGATGTGTCTCGCGGCGAGTCTGTTGGGTACCGGACTCGGCGCCGCGGCGAGTCTGGTATGGGGTCATTATGGACTGGACCTGTCGGCATACACGTCTTCCAACCCGCACTTCAGCGTGAATCCGGTCGTTTATCCCCGGCTTACGGCGATGATGATGTTCGCGCCCCAGGCGCTCGCATTGTGTGCAGCGGCGCTTGCGGCGGTCTGGCCGGCGATTGTCGCGGCGAGCCGGCCGGTAAGTCTCGCCATGAGGGAAGCCTGAAGACGATGTCCGCAATGACGCTCAAAGAGGTCACACGCCGCTTCGTTACCGGAAACCGGTCGTTCCCCGCCGTGGACAACGTGAGCCTGACGGTGAGGCGCGGGCAGCGGCTCGCGTTGGTCGGCCCGAGTGGCTCAGGGAAGACCACGCTTCTCAACCTGATGGGCGCCTTGGACCGGCCTGACGGAGGGACGGTCCAGTGTTTGGGTGTTGAGCTTTCAACTGCGTCGGAGCGGAAGGCGGCCGACTTCAGGCGCAAACATCTCGGCTTTGTCTTTCAGCAGGATGCGCTTGTGCCGGAACTGACGGTGCACGAGAATGTCGAACTGCCGCTCGTGCTTCTGCGGGAAGATGCGGCAATGCGGCGGGAAACGGTTGACGAGCTACTGAAAGCTCTTGGACTTAGTCAAAACGCACGGGCGTACCCTGGAGCGCTGTCCGCGGGGGAAAAGCAGCGGGTCGCCGTGGCGCGGGCGGTGGTGCACAGCCCCGGAATCCTGCTTGCCGATGAGCCGACGGCCAATCTGGACGGTATCTCAGCCGGATGGGTGTTGGACACGATCGAGTCGTTGGCCAGAAAGAAGGATCTCACCGTGATCTTGGCGACCCATGATGCGCGCATCTTCGGTCGCTTTGAATCGACGATTCGATTGGAGGATGGGCGGATTGTCGAGTCACACGTTTAATTCCGGGGAAGCGCGCGCCCACGTCGCGCTGCCAGGCATGGAGTTTGTCGGCCAGGGTCTGGGCTTTTTCCGGCAGGCTGGCGGCGAGGTTGCGGGTTTCTCCGACGTCCGCGCGGAGGTCGTACAATTCGACCCGGCCGTCTTCAAAAAACTCGATGAGCTTCCAGTCGCCGTCGCGGATGGCCGCGCTCGGGCTGCCTCCCTGGTTGCCATAATGCGGATAGTGCCAATACAGCGACCGGTCCGGGAGTCTGCCCCGGCCCATCAACAGGGGCACCAGGCTCACGCCGTCGACATGCTGCGCCTCGCGCCACGGCAACCCGGCCATCTCGAGTATCGTCGGGTAGAAGTCCGTGCTGATGACCGGCACGTCGCACACCGTCCCCGGGGTCACGACGCCCGGCCACGTGATCATCATCGGTTCGCGGATGCCCCCCTCATACAGCCAGCCTTTCCCGGCCCGAAGCGGCAGGTTGCTTGTCGGATGCCCTTCCGATGTGCTCAATCCGCCGTTGTCGGACATGAACACAACGACGGTGTTGGAGGCCAGTCCCAGGCGATCCAGCGCGTCCAACACGTTCCCTACCGCCGCATCCATCGCTTCGATCATCCCCGCGTACACCGCATGATCCTGCACCAGCCGCACCTCGCGCTCGCCTTCCTTCCCCCAGCGGGGAAGGGCCGGGTCGACGGATGCCGCCTTACTGGCGTATTTCGCTTCCAGATCCTTCCGCGCCTGAAGCGGGGTATGCACCGAATAAAACGATAGATACGCGAGAAACGGCTCGTCGCGATGCGCCTCGATGAACCGGACCGTCTCCGACGCCAGGCGTTCGGGCAAGTGTTCGCCCGCGGGGCCGTCTTCAAGCTTCGGATTCTTGTACGGTGAGAAATACCCCCCCGGCGGGCTGCCCCGGTGATGTCCCCCCCGATTGACTTCAAACCCCTGGTCCTCGGGGAAAAACCCCTCCCCGCCCAGATGCCATTTCCCCGCGAAAAACGTGCGGTACCCGCCCTCCTTCAGCGCCTCCGCGACCGTCACCTCCTCGAGCGGAAGCTGTTCAACGTAGGGCGCGGGCAGCAATGGCTTGTCTTTGGTCCAATGCGTCCCTACCGAATCCGGCTGGGGTGCGCCGAACCAGTCCGTCGTCGCCATCCGTGCCGGATACTTCCCCGCCAGAATGCTCGCCCGCGTCGGACTGCACACCGGACACGCCGCGTACGCGTTCGTGAACCGCATACCCTCCGCCGCAAGCCGGTCGCAATGCGGCGTCTCGTAAAACGTGCTGCCGAAACAGCCCAGATCGCTCCAGCCCAGGTCATCCACGAGAATGAACACAAAATTGGGCCGCCGGTTCGCCTCGTCGGCCATGCCAAACCCCTTTCCCGCCAGCGCCAGCCCCGCCATCCCGCCGGCGACGCTGCCCAAAAACTCCCTGCGCGTCATCCCCCTGTACCCTCCGGTCAATTTTGGGGACCCAATACTTAATTATCCCCGCCCATCATCCGAAAGCAACAAAGCATTCTTGTCAATAGATTAATTAAGTATTGTGTCCCCGAAATTAGATGCCATCGCCGAAGCCGGCGAAGATGTAGTGGTCCATGTCGAGTGCGGGCTGCTCGGATTTCGGGCGGCCCACGACGCGGGCGGGCACGCCGACGGCGGTGGTATGGGGCGGCACATCGTCGAGCACGACGCTTCCGGCGCCGATTTTCGCGCCTTCGCCGATCTCGATGTTGCCGAGGATGGTGGCCCCCGCCGCGATCAGCACGCCTTTCCGCACTTTGGGATGGCGGTCGCCGGTCTCTTTGCCGGTACCGCCCAGCGTGACTTCATGGAGCATCGACACGTTGTCTTCGACTACGGCCGTCTCGCCAATCACCACGCCGGTGGCGTGGTCCATGAGAATGCCGCGGCCGATCCGCGCGGCGGGATGGATATCCACCGCCAGCACCTGGGAAATCCGTCCCTGCAGAAACAGGGCCAGCGATTCGCGTCCGGTCCGCCAGTAATAGTGCGCAATCCGGTACGACTGAATGGCGTGAAACCCCTTGAAGAACAACAGCGGGTTTGAATACGTCCGGCAGGCGGGGTCCCGTTCCCGGACGGCCTCGATGTCCGCCCGCGCCGCCGCCCCAATTTCGGGATCGTTGACCAGCGCCTCGTCGATCAGGTCCCGGAGCGCCACGGCGTGGATGGTGGTGCTTTCGAGCTTGGTCGCGAGGATGAAACTCAGGGCGTCCTCAAACGTCTTGTGGTTCAGCACCACCCCGTACAGGAAATTGGCGAGCAACGGTTCCTTGCGGGTCTCCTCGGCGGCCTCGTTGCGGATCGCCTCCCAGATTGGATCGGCTGTTGGGACGATCATGGACACTCCTCCGGGTATCGCCCGATGTTTCGCACCAGTGTATGTCAAGACGGCTCGGAATGAGAAACGCAACACGGCCGAGCGCGCTCCCCTTATCCACAAAACGCATGTCCTCTCGCCGGAATTTCACCCATGCGCCTCTCCCGTCTCCTTAGACCCTATCGGAGGCGGCGCGGAAAACGCGCAGAATTGGACTTCCGCCCCCCCGCCGTGTACACTATTCACACTCCGCCTACCGGAAGCGAGGGGGCGCTTCCTGGCGCTCAATCACCAGAAACAGGATAGCCATGGCAGCGTTTGGCATTGACATAGACCGCGACCGCATCCGCGTGTTCAAGGAACCGCTCTCGAAGCACGACGCGTTGGACCGTCTCGTGGATGCGCTCTACGCGACCCAAGCCATATCGGACCGCGAGGCGTTCCGCAAGGCCGTCTACGACCGCGAATCCGTCATGAGTACGGGCATCGGCCAGGGGGTGGCGATTCCCCATGTCCGCATCGAAGGCGTCCTGAAACCGGCCATCAGCCTCGGCATCTCCCGAAAAGGCCTCGATTTTGATACCCTCGACAACCAGTTGGTACACGCGATCGTGCTGTTCGCGATGCCGGCCGGGTCCCAGAAGGAATACCTGGGCCTTCTGGCGCAGGTCATGACCGCGCTCAAGCAGCCGGGCTTTCTCGAACGGCTGGTGAATTGCGATACCCCCGAAGAAGTCGAGGACATGCTGGCGGAAGCATCGTAAGCAAGGCGGGGCGGCAAACCGCGCTCCGCAGGAGCCTTCCATGAAATCCACCTTCGTATTTCTCGTGACGCTCCTTGCGGGGCTCGGCGTCCTGACCCCCGCGGCGCCCCGGGCCGCCGGCACGCCGTCCCCGTCCTACCACTGGGTCTGTGTCACGCCCAGCGCTCCGTTCGCCCCGCGCGACGGCGCCGGCGCGCTGGTCTACCGCGGCGCCCTGTGGCTTCTGGGCGGCTGGAACCCCCACGACAAGGTCCATTTCCCCAAAATCTGCACCAACGACGTCTGGCGCTCCACCGACGGCGCGACCTGGACCCTCGTCAAACCCAATACCTTCGGCACGGACCAGTTCAACCCCGACACCGACTGGGAAGGCCGCCATACCGCCGGCTACGTCGTGTTTCAGGACAAAATGTGGATTCTCGGCGGCGACCCGCTCCAGGGGCATTACCAGTCCGATGTCTGGAATTCCGAGGACGGAGTCACCTGGAACCGCGTGAACCCGGGCCAGGACGTCCCCTGGGCGCCCCGCGCCCTCCATCACACCGCGGTATTCAACGGCCGGATCTGGGTCATGGGCGGCCAGACCACTCCCCAGTTCGCTCCTGCCGAAGAGCGCTTTTGGGACGACATCTGGAGCACGGACGACGGCATTCACTGGACAAAAGCCGCCACCGGCGGGCCGCAATGGGGTCCCCGGGGCATGATCGGCGGCAACGTCGTGCTCCACGGCCGCCTTTGGATCCTCGGCGGCGGCACCTACGACACCCCCCGGCAACCCCAGCGCAATTTCTACAACGATGTCTGGAGCACCGGCGACGGCATCCACTGGCAATGCCATCTCCACCAGGCCCCGTGGCACCCGCGCCAATACCACGATGTCGCCGCGTTCGACGGCCGCATGTGGGTCCTCGAGGGCTGGAACCAGCAGAACCGAAACGACGTCTGGCACTCGGCCGACGGGGTCGAGTGGCACGAAGTCCCCGGCACGCCGTGGGCCCCCCGGCACGCGTCAAGCCTCTTCGTCTATGAGGACGCCCTCTGGCTCGTCGCCGGCAACAACATGCAGAGCGACGTCTGGAAGCTCGAGCGGCGGTAAACGGTCCTCCTCGGACGGCCCCGCCCGCCTACACGATCTCCTCGCGTTCTTTGTCCCAGCGCACCTGGCGCTTCTGCTTGTACGACTCGACGCTCATCAGCAGCGTGGCGGCCTCGATGAAGGCCTCGTCTTCATTGCAGCGCGTCGGTTTGCGCGTGCGCACCGCCTCGAAGAAATCTTCCATATGCGTGGGCTGAGACGGCGCCGCGGCCGGATCGAAGCGTTCCGCGGGTTCGGCGGGGGTATCGCCCATCCGCCACGCGGGCGCGTCCGGATACACCTCGTACCGGTGGGCGTCCTGCCCGATGCCATTGTAGATGATCCGGCCATCCCGCCCGATGAACTCGGGGGTCTGCATGCGGTTCGAGTTCATGATGCCTTCAAACACGGCCGTGCAATCCTGGCGTTCAAACTGGTAGGTGGCGAGCCACGTGTCGGGGACCTCGCGGTCGTCTTTCCAGAACGCGTTCAGACCCGCGCACACGCAGGTGTCAGGAATGCCCCAGCCCAGCACCGTCTGCACGAAATCCATCTCGTGCGACAGCAGGTCGCCCGCCTGCCCGGTGCCGTAGGGCCAATAGCAGCGCCAGTGCCAGAAATGCCGCTCGTTGAAATCGATCGCCGGCGCGGACCCCAGCCACTTCTCCCAGTCCAGGTCCGCGCGCACCTGCACCGGGTCGGGCCGGTCGTACCACGAATAGTTGCCGAACCAGCGCCACGGCGCCCGGTCGGGCGTGCCATTGAAATACCGTCCCACCTTGACGAACGTGAGCGGGCCAATCCGGTTCGCGCGGATCAGGTCGCCGCCGGCGGTCGCGGCGGGCCATTGGCGGCCCTGATGCCCGAGCTGCATGATCCGCCCCTGCTGCTTCACCGCCGCGCGCATCCGTTTCGCGGCCGCGATCGACGTGGTCCAGCCCTTCTCGCAATACACGTCCTTCCCCGCGTTGACGGCGTCAATGAGCATCTGTTCATGCCAGTGATCCGGCGTCGCGATCACCACGGCTTCCACCTGCGGATCGGCCAGCACGTCGCGGTAGTCGGTGACGGCCTTCACCTCCGGATTGTTGCTGGCGTCCAGTCCGCGCTGCAGATGCGGCTTGTATACATCGCACACCGCCACCACCTTCGCGCCCTTATGCGACCCCGTATACTTGATGAGGTCCCACCCGCGCACACCCGTGCCGATGTGCGCGATGCGCACCGGGTCCGACGGCGGTTCCGCCGCACCCACGAGCGCCGGTCCCGCCGCCGCTATCGCCGCGGCCGTGCCCGCCGTCTGCAAAAAACGTCTGCGATTGATGCCACTGGTCTTGTTCATACCCACCTCGTCTGTCCGGTTACCACACGAAAACTGGCCAAAACTCTCTATTCACTGGCTTCCCGCGCCCTTCACGCGCGTGCGCAGCCGGTACAACGCTTTGCTGGCCGTGATAAACAGTTCATCCATCGCCCGGCCGCCGAAACTGACGTTCGCGGTCCACGGCTCGTCAATGGCGATATGATCGATCTGCCGGCCCGACTTGTCAAAGACAAACACGCCGTTTCCCGTCAGATACACGTTCCCTTCATTGTCGATGGTCATGCCGTCGGAACCCATCTCGCAGAACAAGGTCTTGCCGGTCAGGCTGCCGTCGGCCAGGATCGTGTAGGCATAGGTCTTTCCGGCCTTGATGTCCGTCACATACAGCGTCTTCCCGTCGGGCGTGCCGATGATGCCATTGGGCTGGTCGAGATCGTCGATCACACGCGCCAGGGTTTTGCGATCCGGCGCGAGGTAGTACACGCCCTGGCATGACTGCTCCATGGTTTCGCCGCGGGCCCAGTAATCGCGCTTGTAGAACGGGTCCGTGAAGTACGCGCCCCCGTCCGGCCGGAGCCACAGGTCGTTCGGGCCGTTCAGGAGTTTCCCCTCGTGCGTCTCAATGAGCACCGTAACGTCTTTGCCGGGACTGATGCGCCAGAGCTGGTTCTTTTCGTCCGCACACGCCCACAGATGCCCCTCGCGATCAAAACAGAGCCCGTTCGATCGCCCGCACGGCTGCAGATACGTGGTCAATTCGCCGTCCACGCTCCATTTCATGATCCGGTCGTTCGGCTGATCGGTGAAATAGACGTTCCCCGCGGCATCCGCGGCCGGCCCTTCCGTGAACGCAAACCCGTCCGCGAGCTTTTCAGCCGCCGACCCCGGCGCCGCAATGCCCGCGGCCGTGTCCTCCGCGGAAGCCCCAGCACACGCCCCCGCCAGAATCAAGAACATCAGCCCCGTTCGCATGGTATCGCTCCTCGCGCAAAACCCCGCCGGTTTCCGGCACACTCCGTCGCAGACTATAGCACAGTCCTTCCTTCAGGCGGGTATGGGAGCGCGCCGATTCGCCGGGCAGGCGCGATGCGAACCGGGGAAAAACGAGGGACCTGTTCAACGGGCCGCCGGCTGCGGGAACCAGGCTCAGTCGATCTCGTGCCCCCGCGAATTCAGCAGCTTGTATTCGATGCTGTCGACAAGCGCGCGGTACGACGCCGCGACGATATTGCCCGACACGCCAACGGTGTTCCATACCGCCGAGCCGTCGCTCGACTCGATCAGCACGCGGGTCATGGCCGCCGTGGCCGCCTGGGCGTTCAGGATGCGCACCTTGTAATCGTCAAGCCGCACATCCTTCAGCTCGGGGTAGGTGCCTTCGAGGGCTTTGCGCAGGGCGTAGTTGAGCGCATCGACAGGACCCTCCGCCTCGGCGGCGGTGTGCATGCAGGTGCCGTCCGGCAATTCGATCTTCACCGTGGCTTCCGAAATGGCCGGGCTGTCGGCATCGTGGCGGTCGACGCTCGTGCGGAACCCGCGCAGCTTGAAAAACGTGCGGTACGTGCCCATCGCCTTCCGGAGCAGGAGTTCGAGCGAAGCGTCGGCCCCTTCAAACTCGTAGCCCTGGTTTTCGAGCTCTTTAACCTGTTTCAGGGCCTCGCGCGTTTCCGGCGCGTCGCGGTCCAGGTCGATCCCGAGTTCCTTGGCTTTCTGCAGCAGGCTCGACCGGCCCGACATCTCGCTCACCGAGATCCGGGTGCGGTTGCCCACCGTCTCCGGCGGCACGTGCTCGTAACTTACCTTGAGCTTGTTCACTGCGTCGGCGTGCATGCCCCCCTTGTGGGTAAACGCGTCGCGCCCCACAAACGGCTCGAAGTCGCGCGGCGCCATGTTGGCCAGTTCCGCCACCAGGTGCGACAGCCGCGTCAGCTGGGCGAGCTGTTCGTCCGACACCACCTCGCAGCCCATCTTGACCTGGAGAGCCGGGATCACCGTGCAGAGATTCGCGTTGCCCGTCCGCTCGCCGTAGCCATTCATCGTCCCCTGCACATGCACCGCCCCGGCATGCACCGCCGCGAGCGTGTTCGCCACCCCGCATCCGCTGTCGTTGTGCGTGTGAATTCCGAAGGCCGCCTCCGGCAGCCGTTTCCGCGACACCTCCAGCGCCCCGGCAATGTCCCACGGCAGGCTCCCGCCGTTCGTGTCGCACAGCACCAGGACTTCCGCGCCCGCCTGCCACCCGCGCTCCAGCGCCGTCAGGGCGTATTCGCGGTCTTCCCGGTAGCCGTCAAAGAAATGTTCCGCGTCAAGCACCACGCGGCGCCCCTGGGATTTCAGATACGCCACCGATTCCTCGATCAGGCGCAGGTTTTCCTCGAGGCTCACCCGGAGAATCTGCGTTGCGTGTGTGGGCGAGAATTTCGCGAAGATCGTCACGACGGGCGTGTCCGCCGCGAGCAGCGCCCGGATGTTCGGATCGTCTTCCACCGCATACTTGGCGTGGCGCGTGCTGCCGAACGCCGCCATCACCGCGTACTTCAAATCCAGGTCCTTCGCGCGCTGAAACAACTCCGCGGCCTTCGGGTTGGAGCCCGGCTGCCCGCCCTCGATGCAGGAGATCCCGAAGGCGTCCAGTTCCTGCACAATCCGAAGCTGGTCCTCGGAGGAAAACTTCACGCCCGGGCCCTGCGCGCCGTCGCGAAGGGTTACGTCATAGATCTCGACTCGCTGTGCCACGCTCTCGTTCTCCATCTCCTGCCGGCGAAACGCGCCGCTCAGGGTTTCTTAAAAGTATGCGCATCCAGCCGCCCCGGCCCAAGCATGCCCGGAACCAGCAGGTGGCCCGGATTGACCACAAGGCCGCCCGCCGCCGCCGAGGCCTCATCATACTGCGACAGACCGTTTGAGGCGACACCGCATCCCCACAGCACAAAGGGCACCGGCCCGCCCGCGTGCGTGCGGCTGCCGAGCGCCGTCACGTGATCGGGCGCGACCAGCACGCGCCAGTCGGCATGCGACCGCGCGGCTTCCAGGCACGGAGCCACCACGCGCCGGTCAAAATCCTCAATCGCCTGGATCTTTTTGTCAATAATGCCTTCATGCGCGCACTCGTCGGGTGCCTCGACATGCACATACACAAAATCCACCGCGTCCAGCGCGTGCAATGCCGCCTCGACCTTCCCCTCGTAATTCGTGTCGATGTAGCCCGTCGCGCCCGGGACCTTGATCACGTCCAGCCCCGCGCAGACGCCGATCCCCTTCACCAGATCCACCGCCGAGATCACCGCTCCCGTGATCCCGAACCGGTCCCGGTAGGTCGCCATGCGCGGCGCACGGCCCTGGCCCCACAGCCAGATGGACGTCGCCGGAAGCTGGCCCGCCGCTATTCGCGCCGCGTTCACCGGATGCGCCGCCAGGATCGGGCGCGACCATTCCATCAGGTCGCGCAGATACGCGCCCGCCGGTCCGGTGGGAAGATGCGGCTCGTACGCCTGGTCCGAGATGTCGTGCGGCGGCGTGCAGGCCGTCTCCACCAGGTCGTCGGGCTTGACTTCACTGCCCGGGATTACGGCAAGATGTCGGTAGCTGACGCCGGGATGGAACGCGCAGGCGCGCGGGCACGCGCTGTCGAGGGCGCGGATCAGTTCCGCCGCTTCCTCGCTCGAGATGTGGTCCGACGTGAAGCTCTTCATCACGCCGTCCTGAAGCGTGACCAGGTTGCAGCGGAAGGCCACATCCCCGGGACCCAGCGCGATGCCCTGGTTCGCCGCCTCGAGCGGCGCGCGGCCCGTAAAGGTCTCGTGCGGATTGTACCCGAACAAGGAAAGGTTGCCGATGTCGCTCCCGGGAGGCAGATCGTCGGGGATCGGCCAGTACAGGCCGCACAGCCCCTCAGACGCCAGCGTGTCCATCGCGGGGGTCGACGCCAGCTGCAGCGGCGTCCGCCCTCCACGCTCGGGAAGGGGAAAATCGGCCATGCCGTCCCCGATTAGGCACAAGAATTTCACGGGTAGGCCTCCACACAGTTACCGCCCTGGAATGAACGCGGAAGAATACCATACGAACAGGGTATTGTCAAACTATCCCCTTGAAACCACACAGGTTCGGTCAGACAACTCAAAACACGAATAATGCGAAAGAACATAAAAACCGAGTCCGGCGCGCCCGGGTCGCAACGGGTCCGGGAACGCTGTCTTCAGCTCCTCCAGCAGCAACCCGGCCTCGACCTCACGGCCCTCGACGATTCCTTGCAGGCGTACAGCGGCCTCATACAGAGATGGAACCCCATGGCCTCCCTCGTCTCTTCCCGCGACTCGGAACACCTCTGGCTTCACATCGCCGATTCGCTCAGCCTGCTGCCCGCAGTCCGGAGTTGCGGCGGCGCGTCGCCCCGGCTGTTTGACATCGGAAGCGGCGCGGGGTTTCCCGCCCTGCCGCTCGCCCTGACCTGCCCCGAACTGTGCTTCCACATGGTCGAACGCGCGCGAAAGAAGGCCGGTTTCCTCGAACTCGCCCTGGGCGAACTGGGACTGCTTCAGCGCGGCGCCGTCGAACAGGGCGGGTTTCCCCAGGAGGTCTCGCTGGACGCGCCCGAGGGATGGCTCGTCACCGCCCGTGCCATCGAAAGACCGGGGGTCGTGTGGAAGAGCTTGCGTGAACTCGTCGGGAATGGCGCCGTGTTCCTGTGTCAATGGCCCGAATTGCCTCCAGAATCTCTCTCGATGTTCCACGTGGAACAGATCACCGACGACTGGACCCGGCACGGTCTGCGGCGCGGCGCCCTTCACATCCTCCGGGCCCGCTGACGCCGTCGCCCGCCCCGCAGCCATGTTCCACGTGGAACGTCCTGGCGCCCCCAGCGCCGATCCCCACAGTCCGATCCGCGCGCTCCTCTAGATGAACGGCCGCCACCCCAGGAAGAACCTCCCCCTACTCGCCGGGGTCATCATCGGCCCATAATCCTCCGCTACCGCCCCATTCTCCAGCAACATCACGAGCCGCGTGCACGTCCTTAGCCAGCCGCAGCCGTAACTATCCCTGCTGTCTTCCAGGGCCCCTGGAATTCCCCGCATGCCCTGTATCGCCAGAAAGACCCAGGTACTGTAGCGAACGCGCCCGGGCTCTGAACCCCTGCTTGCGCAGGGGTGACGGAGGCGAGGGTCACACAGGAATTCAGCAGGCCTGTCGGCGCATGAGGAAACGGGTTTTTTTAACGTCTCCCCTTCCATGAGAAGGTAATGTCAAGCAAGGCGACGTGGCGCCTTACGGTCCTGGAGCTTTTCGCCGTCCTTCCATCCGCACTCTTTGTGGGCCTTTGTGCCCGGTGCTATTTAGGGTCCG
>Ga0209722_1000611_pt1 | contig 37523 bp, 35 predicted proteins | sample BioC12SIPDNA_2_FD_185745 | JGI IMG/M metagenome (GOLD analysis project Ga0209722, IMG submission 185745) | Anaerobic biogas reactor microbial communites from Washington, USA - Biogas_R1_A C12 SIP DNA (SPAdes) (version 2) | ecosystem: Engineered > Bioreactor > Anaerobic > Unclassified | place... | reverse complement strand
GACTCCCCACCACCTACTAGCCGTCGTATCCGAGGTGGAGCTGTACGATCTTTCTCTCCCGCTGAGCCCGCGTACTCCGGTACATCCAGGCGACCCGGAGGTGTGCTTCACCCTGGCCCGTAGCCACGCGAAGGACGGCTACCAAGTGACGCAGATCAGTCTTGGCTCTCATACGGGCACGCACTTGGACGCGCCGCGCCATTTCTTGCCCCATGGGGCCACTCTTGACGAGTACCCGCTCGAGCGACTTGTGGGCCCCGGGGTGCTCGTCGACTGCAGGCCGGGCGGCAATGCCGGCCCGGCGACGATCGGCGTGACGCGCGAACCGCCCTGCGTAGACGCGGCCTTCCTATCCGAGCGCATGGCGCCGTTCCGGTACGCAGCCGGTGGCATCGTGATCCTTTGGACGGAAGGAGCACTGCTCACCGCCGATGCAACCGAGATCCTCTTGAGCGCCGATCCAGTCCTCGTGGGGACCGACTCCTCGAGTCTCGACTGCGATCCCTACCCGGTGCACCAGATCCTCCTGAGCCGGGGGATCCTCATCGCCGAGAACCTTTGCGGCCTAGACCGTCTCGGACCGGGACCGGCAACCTTCGCGTTTCTGCCACTGGCGTTGCTGGACACCGACGGAGCGCCGGTAAGGGCCATCGCCTGGCGTTAGAAGGCTGCTGAAGAACGAAGCCCCGGCCGCCACCTCAAGTCGTGGTGGTGGTCGACTCCTCGACCTCAGGACCGATGCTGATGATGCCCTCGTACCACTGTGGAGTGTAGATCAGCACCGGTTCGTATCCGGCCGCGGCCGTGAATGTGAGCATGAGATCCAGAGAGGTGTTTTGGAGTAGGCTGCGCGGCAGCGGCCCCGAACGAGTCGGCTCGATAGCCACCAAGCGGTCTCCTACCCGGCAGACGAAGTCCCTGGCGTCGACCCGCAAGGGCGCCTCCCCCCGATTCTGCACCCGGACATATGCTTGGTAGAAGGTCTCGCCGGTGTCAGGTGCGCCGGGCGTCGCGTTGCTCAGTCTCTGTGCCGGGGTCGCCGGTTGAAACGTGGCGTGAAGTGCCCGGACCGTGATGCTCGCGTGTCCCACGGCGATCTTCTCGCCCACGATCCCGTCGATGTCACCAGACTCGGGCCCTTCGAGATCGGTTGACGACGTGACGCCACCATCAACACTCCCGCTGCCCTCGTCGCAGGCGGCGAGCCATCCAAGACACGACACCATCAGCAACAGAGTGACGATCAGGGGGAGGACCTCGCGGCGCCGGCTTGTCAGACCTGCTCTTGTCACGTGATCACCGTCCGGGTAAGAGCTTCTGGGTTGACCATGTGGGGCACCGGCTCTCCCCGCACCGCGGCGATGGCATTGCGGACGGCTATCTCCGACATCCTCCCACGAGTCTCGTGTGTCGCACTCCCCAGATGAGGCAGTAACAGCACGTTCTGCAACCCTGCCAGACCCGGAGCCAGTTGTGGCTCTCGCTCGTAGACGTCCAAGGCGGCGCCGCCCAGATGCCCGCTCTTCAGCACCCCGACGAGTTCACCCTCGTCTACCACAGGACCGCGCGCCGTGTTCACCAAGAACGACCCGGGGCGCATCAGCCTCAGCTCCCGGGCGCCGATGAGATGGCGTGTGCTCTCGGTCAGAGGCACGTGGAGGCTGACAATGTCGGCTTCTGCCAAGACCTCGTCCACTGTGGGACGGTATTGCCAGACGGCGCCTGCCGGTACCGACTCCGGGTCTACGGGTCCCGTACGCCTCGTGTAGACGACAGGCATGTCCCAGCCGAGAGCCCTTCGGGCCACCGCCTGCCCGATGCGCCCCATGCCCACGATTCCCAGAGTCCGCCCCGCGACGGCGCGGCCAAGGAGCAAAAAGGGCCCCCATTGCTCAAACCGGCCATCGCGCACCATGCGATCGCCCTCGACCACTCGGCGGGCCAAGCCCAGGATCATTGCCCAGGTGAGATCGGCGGTGGCATCGGTGAGCACGCCGGGAGTGTTCGCTACCAGTATCCCCCGCTCGGTCGCCGCGGCGACGTCTATGTTGTCGTAGCCCACCGCCATCGTGGAGATCACCCTGAGCCGGGGCCCGGCCGCATCCATCACCTCGCCGTCGATCCGCTCGCTCAGCAGGCAAAGCAGGGCGTCGCTCTCGGGCACGCCTCTAAGAAGGAGGTCCCGGTTGAGGGGCCGGTCCTCTTCGCCGCCGGTCACCGCGAAGAGCTCGTGGGCCAACGACTGGCCTGGATCTGGGATCCGGCGCGTCAGGAACAGTCGCGGCTTCTCGGCCGTCGTGCTCTCGTGTTTTCCAGCATTCATGGTCGGACCAGTATATCCTTACCCCATGTCCGGACAAGTTCGAGTAGGCACCTGCTCTTGGACCGACCCGACCATGGTACGGGCCTGGTACCCCCCGGGCATCCGCAGCGCGGAAGACCGTTTGCGCTATTACGCGGCCAATTTTGATACGGTGGAAGTCGATTCCAGCTTCTACGGGCTACCGACCCCGGCCAATGCCCGCCTGTGGGCCGAGCGGACCCCACCCGGGTTCACCTTCCACGTGAAGGCGTTCGGCATGCTCACCCGCCACGGCGTCCGAGCCGACCGTCTCCCGGTCTCTCTGCGCGAGAGCTACGACTACGAGACCGACGCGCGAGGCCGCATCATCCATCCCTCTCTGGAGTTGCGAGAGCAGGCCTTCGAGTTCTTCGGTGAGGCGCTCCAACCTCTACGCGATCAAGACAAACTGGGGCTGATCCTCATGCAATTCCCGCCCTATTTCGTGGCGAACAAGGCCAACCGGGAATACATCACCTACGCTGCCGGCCTATTGGCCCCAGACCAGGTGGCCGTTGAGTTCAGACACGCTTCGTGGGTACAAGAGCACGAGCTCGGCGAGACTCTGGCGCTGCTGGCGTCCCTAGGTGTGGTCTACGTATGCGTCGACGAGCCCCGGCTGGATGCGAGCAATGTGCTACCGCCTCTTGCGTTGGCGACTGCGGATACCACCTATGTGCGTTTTCACGGTCGCAATGCCGCCACCTGGAACGCCCGCACCGGTTCCGCGGCCGAACGCTTCAGATATCTCTATTCCACCGAGGAACTGATGGAGTGGGTCGAGCCCGTCCGAAGATTGCAGACGGAGGCGGCCACCACCTACCTCATGTTCAACAATTGCTTCGCCGACTACGCCCCTCGCAACGCCCAGCAGATGCTTTCCCTGCTCGATTTCTCGCCGGGAGCCGAAGGCCTGCCGGCCGGATCGGTGGCCGGCTATGAAACGGGCGGCGCCCCCGAGGGGGCGCCGCCGCGAGAGTCAGTGTCGTAGACGATTCCTGACGAACCGGAACTCGGCGGTCTCTCACCGCTCCCGGTGCGTCGTCCTCAGACCTTGGGCAGAGTCTTCATCGCTTCTTTGATCTTCTCTTCGGGATACGCGAAGTCTTCGAGCTTGCCGTCGAGGTAGTTGTCGTACGATGCCATGTCGAAGTGACCGTGGCCGCTGAGATTGAAGAGGATGGTCTTCTCGTCGCCCGATTGCTTGCAGTCTTCAGCCAACTGCCTGACCACAGCGATGGCGTGGTTGCTCTCGGGGGCCGGGATGATGCCCTCCGACCGGGAGAAGCTGATGCCGGATTCGAAGACCTCGGTCTGCATGACCGAGCGCGCTTCGAGCAACCCCAACTGGTGTAGATGGGACACCATGGGAGCCATGCCGTGATAGCGCAAACCACCGGCGTGGATGCCCGGCGGTACGAAGTCGTGGCCCAGTGTGTCCATCTTGAGAAGCGGCGTGAACTTGGCCGTGTCGCCATAGTCGAAGGCGTAGATGCCCTTGGTCATCGTCGGGCAAGCCGCCGGCTCGACGGCGATGCAGCGCGTCTTCTTGCCCTTCTTGATGTTCTCACCGACGAACGGGAATGCGATCCCGGCGAAGTTGGAGCCGCCGCCGACGCATCCCACCACGAAGTCGGGGTACGCGTCGGCCAGTTCCATCTGCGCCAGGCACTCCTGGCCGATGACGGTCTGCTGAAGTGTCACATGATTCAGTACCGAGCCCAGGGAGTAGTGCGTGTCGTCGCGCTTCACGGCTACTTCCACGGCCTCGCTGATAGCCATACCCAGGCTTCCCGGGCTGTCGGGGTCCAACGCCAACATGGCCCGCCCACATTCGGTGGTATCCGAGGGGCTGGGGATGACTTCCGCACCCCACACGCGGATCATGCTCCGGCGGTATGGTTTCTGGAAATACGAGACCTTCACCATGTAGACGAGGCACTCCATGCCCAGAAGCTGGCAGGCGAGAGATAGGGCGGAGCCCCATTGGCCGGCGCCTGTCTCGGTGGTCAGCTTCTTTATGCCCTCTTCCCTGTTGTACCAGGCCTGAGCGACCGCCGTGTTCAGTTTGTGTGACCCGGCCGGGCTGACACCCTCATACTTGTAGAAGATCTTGGCAGGAGTGCCAAGAGCCTTCTCCCATCGACGAGCACGGATCATAGGAGTAGGTCGCCACAGCCGATAGATCTCCCGGACCTCATCGGGGATCTCGATCGTAGGCTCCGTCGACATCTCCTGCATGATGAGGCCCATCGGGAACAAGGGAGCCAGGTCGTCAGGTCCGGCCGGCTGGTGTGTTCCCGGGTGGAGCGGCGGCGGCGGGGGCGTCTGGAGATCAGCCGCGACGTTGTACCACGACGTCGGGATCTGATCCTCCGGGAGCAAGTACTTTGTCGCCATGCCTTTTTGCCTTTCCATCCTTGTAGGGTCGTACAGACGTGCAAAGTAACACAATGCCGTGAATCATGCATCGCGGTCGTCCAACGAGGGTATGCTAAGAAACGACTGGGGCACGACCGAGACAGCCTAGGAGACGACATGGTCACTCTCGCCCGCTTGACACCTGAAACCCTCGATTTCGTCCTCCTCTCCTTCGAGGGCCCCGACCAATACTCGATGGCCGGTGGACTGGGCGTGCGCATGAAGGAATTGGCGCTCGAGCTGGCCCGGCAAGGCTACCGGACACACTTGGTGTTCGTCGGCGACCCGCATCTGCCCGCTGAAGAATCGCCTATCCCCAACCTCACGCTCCACCGTTGGTCGCAGTGGTTGTCACAGCACTACCCGGCCGGCGTATATCACGGCGAGGAGGCCAAGCTCGTCGACTGGAACGAGCAATTGCCGGGCTTCGTCACGTCGCAGTTCGTCCGGCCGGCGGCCGAGGAGGGCAGGCTCACTGCCATCCTGGCCGAGGAATGGCACACGGCCTACTCGACCTGCCAGATCTCCGACCACTTATGGAGCGCCGGACTCCGCGACAAGGCCATCATCCTTTGGAATGCCAACAACGTCATGGGGTTCGACCGGATCGACTGGGGGCGGCTCGACTTCTGCTCGCAGATCACCACCGTCAGCCGCTACATGAAACATGTCATGTGGGATAAGGCAGTCAATCCGTTGGTCATCCCGAATGGGATCCCGGCCGACCGTATCAAAAATGCCGATCCCGCGTTGGTAGCCAAGCTGCGCTCCGCTTTCGGAGATCGTGAGCTGGTCTTCAAGATCGGCAGGTTCAGCCCTGACAAACGTTGGAACATGGCGATGGACGCCGTCGCACAACAGAAGGGCATGGGGCACGAGATCGCCGCGGTCATCCGGGGGGGAGTGGAGCCGCATGGTCTGGAGGTCCTCGCGAACGCCCGGGCTCACGGCCTCGCCGTCCTCGACGTCCAGCCACCCCGCGACCCAGTCGAGGCTGTGGCCGCACTGGCCCAGGCTCCCGCGGCCGACGTGTACAACATCACCAGTTTCATGAGCGACGAGCTCATCTCGCTCTTCTACTCGGGGTCCGACGCGGTCCTGGCCAACTCCGGGCACGAACCCTTCGGGCTCGTGGGCCTCGAAGTGATGGCGGCAGGAGGCGTGGCCTTTGTGGGGTCCACCGGTGAGGACTACGCGGTGCCCTTTCTCAACTCCGTGGTACTCGACACCGAGGACCCTTCCGAGATCGGCATCGCGCTCCACTTCTTGCGCAGCCATCCCGAGGTGGCGCAGCGGCTGCGCTCCGACGCCCAAGAAACAGCCCGCAGTTTCACCTGGGAGAACGTCATAGTCGACACACTCATCGGCAAACTCGAGTACGTCTCCCTCCGTCAGCTGGTCACCCCGCCGCAGAAGAGCAATCCTACCCCCGACCGGTCTTGCGATCCGGGCAAACCGGTACCTGCCAAGGCCAGGTCTGCCGGCCCGAAGTCGCAGGCCTACGGCGGGGAGTCCGTGCCGCGGCGTCTGTCCGTCAAGCCGCAGAAACCTGCCGAATAGGGGGTTAACGTGGCCGAGAATCTCGTCACCTACTGCGTCATCCATCAGCCCCGCCGCATCAAGCTACCGGCAGAGGTCATCCCGCCGCACACGAAGCCTGGGGCTATGGCTCCTTACCTCTTCGACGACCGGATGAACCGGCGTTACTTCGAGAAGGTGGCCCGCTGGTGCTACTACCCGGCCACCGAGATGTTCGTCGACATGCTCGAGCACGGGTTCAAGCTGGGGCTAGGCTTCTCGGTCAGTTTTCTGTGGCAACTCCGCCATTGGGACCGGGAGTTGGCCGAGCGTTTCCGCGTCTTGGTGGGCCACCCCAACTGCGAGTTGGTGGGCGTGGAGCCCTATCACAGCTTTGCGTTCGGCATCGACATCAAGCTCTTTCAGAGAGAGATGCTCCGGGGAAAATCGTACGCCGAGGAGTTCTTCGACAAAGAGATCCACGTCACCGACACCACCGAGATGGTGATGAACAACGAGGTCTACTACGCACTGCTGCAATGTGGCTACGGCGGAGGGGTACTGGACGGGCGTCCATGGGTCATGGAATGGAGAGAGCCTACCCATCTGTATTGCCACGGGGGGCGCGATCTCGCGCTGTTCTGCCGTCATCACGAGCTGTCGGACGACGTAGGCTATCGTTTCAGCAACAAGACGTGGGCCGGCTATCCCCTGGACGCCGCCACGTACGCGGCGAACCTTCGCAAAGCCTGGGGAGATTTCGTCTTCATAGGCTGGGATTTTGAGACCTTCGGGGAGCATCACAACCTCGACACGGGCATCTTCGAATTCATGCGGGCTCTACCTGCGCAGCTGGCGAGGCATGGGGTGCGCCCCATGCTTCCCAGCGAGGCATTGGAGGAGTTCGGCAAGGCTCACCTGCCGGATCTGCCACTCCCTGAGTTTGGGACGACGTGGGCGGGTTCGGGGGGGATGGAATTCTTCCTGGGCAACACTTCTCAACAGGCGATCTTCCGGCTCATGCATTCGGTCCTACACAAGGCGCGCCTGACCGGGTCGCGGACGCTGCTCGATCTGGCGCTCTGGCTGCTCCAGTCGGACAACCTCCACCTCATACAGTGGGCCGGCCGCACAGGTTCCGAGGCGGAGGTGTCGGCCTACTTCACTCCCAACGAGTGGTGGGACCTGGGTCCAGACCGGATCCTCGTCGAGCAGCAGCGTGTGTACACGAACTTCATCCGGGCGATGGATGAGTACGTCTGAGCCGCTGCACGTAGCTCTTGTCTGGCATATGCACCAACCGTATTACCGGTCGGCGCTGACCGGTGCGTTCGAGATGCCATGGGCGCGCATGCACGCCCTCAAGGACTACGTCGACATGGTCGACATGCTGTCTGCTTTCCCCGATCTTCATTGCACGTTCAACCTCGTGCCCTCACTGGTCGAACAGTTGGAAGACTATGCCGCGGGCTCTTTCGTCGACGTGTATTGGGAGCACACGCGGAAGCCCGCGGTCGATCTGACTCCGGCGGAGAGGGCCTTCGTGGTGGAGCGGATGTGCGAGCGGTTGGATCACCCTCGGACGCAGGCGCACCCTCGCTATGCCGAACTGGCCGCGAAGCGCGAGGCGCATGCCTCCCTTGGATGGGAGGCATGCGCCGCCGCCTTCACCTCCGCTGAACTACGGGACCTGCAGATCTGGTTCGAACTCGCCTGGTTCGACCCGCCCGCGCTTGAGACCGGGCCGCTGGATGAACTGGTCTCGCGCGGTCGAGACTTCAACGAGGATGACAAGCGAGTCATCGCGGACGTCCAGACCGGAATCCTTTCGCGCACGCTGCCCGCCTACCGCGAAGCGGCTCGTCGCGGCCAGATAGAGCTGTCGACCTCCCCCTATTTCCACGCCATCCTACCCCTGCTTGCCAACTCCGACTCGGCTCGCGTAGGCGCCCCGGATACGCTCCTTCCTCCAAGGCGCTTCGCGCACCCGGAAGATGCCGCAGAGCAGATCCGCAGCGCCATCTCAAAGCATGAGGCCGTCTTCGGCGAACGGCCGCGCGGTATGTGGTGCTCCGAACAGGCCGTCGGGGAAGACGTCGCCCGCCTGCTGATAGATGCCGGTCTGTCGTGGACCATCTCTGACGAGACGGTCTTGGCCCGCTCGTTGGCCGGAGCGGCCGGTCCCCACCCACGCACGCTGACGCCGCCGTTGCTGTACGGCGCATACCGCCTTGAGAGAGAAGACAACCATATCGCGATGGTCTTCCGCGACCACACGCTTTCCGACCTCATCGGCTTTGCCTACAGCAAGTGGGACTCGCGGGAGGCGGCCGCCGACCTCGTGGCCAGACTGCGACATATCGCGGCCGACCTACGCTCAACATCCACAGCTCACACGGCGGCAGACGCCTCGAAGCAGTCCGCCCCGTTGGTCACCATCGCGCTCGACGGAGAAAACGCCTGGGAGTATTACCCTCGGGACGGCCGAGATTTTCTCCAGCACTTGTATGAAGACCTGAGCTCGGAGCCATCACTGCGTTGCGTCACCATCTCCGAACACCTGCGCGAACACCCTCCGCTCCGGTCGCTGGGCTGGTTGCACACGGGCTCCTGGATCGGGGGAGATCTGCGTACGTGGAGCGGAGACCGTGCTCACAACGTCGCCTGGGACCTCCTGCATGATGCGCGCGACATGGCTGCCCGTCACCGCAGCCCGGCGACAGTCTCTGAAAAGTCCCGGGCGGCCACCGAAGCTGTTCTGGAGCCCATGCCGGCCACTGATGCCGATACGCACGTGGAAGAGGCTTGGCGCCACATCATGATCGCGGAAGGCAGCGACTGGTTCTGGTGGTTCGGAGACCACCACCACACCGAACTCGACTATGTGTGGGACGTGAATTTCCGGCTCCATCTCCAACAGGCCTACCGCCTCTTGGACGAGCGAGTCCCTGCGGAACTCTTTCATCCTGTTTTGGAGCCGGCTCCATCCGCGGGAGCCACACTTCCGGCCGAGACGCTGGCGCCCACCATCGACGGAGTCCTGACCCACCACGAGGAATGGACCTCCGCTGGCACACTCATCCCCGACCTCCCGTCGACCATGCAGCGTGCAGAGACTGTTTCGATCGACGCCGTCCGTTACGGTTGGCAGACAGAATCGCTCTGTCTCGCGGTCACGCCCGCGGGTACCGCGGATCTTCAGGGCTTGGAGCTGGAGATCAGGGTGGACGGCGCCGGTGCCAACGACCACCTGGCCGTACACCTCACACTGGGACAAGCAGGCCGGATGGAGGTAAGCTGCGTGGAGAGCCCGGTGCTGGCGGGCACGGTCGATGCGGTATGGGGGGACATTATCGAGATCAGGTTGCCTCTGGACTCTTTTCCCGGGCTGACAGAGCACGCCACGGCCCTCACGGTCCGTGTCGGCCGCGCAGGGATCACCGACCACGTGTTCCATTCAACGGGTCTAGACTCTTTGGGATGGGGGAGGACATGAGCACGCTCGGCATGATCACTTTCATTAGCGATACGGGCTGGGGTGGTGGGTACGCAGCCGTTCTCGAGGCCATAGTCGCCCGACTGCATCCGGAGACCCGGGTCTTCCACATCACCCACGAGGTCCCTGTCGGCGATGTCGCCGCCGGGGCGCTCACTCTGGGAAGGATAGCCCCGCTTTATCCGCCTGCCGTCCACGTCGCCATCGTCGACCCGGGAGTCGGGACAACCAGAAGGCCCGTGACGCTTTTTGCCGGACGAGGAGACTTCTTGGTGGGCCCCGATAATGGCGTTCTGCTGTCCGCAGCCTATGCGCTGGGTGGGCTTCGAACAGCGTGGGCTCTCGACCCCTCCCGCGTCCGCACGAAGGCGGGGCTCCCCATCGACAAGATATCGTACACGTTCCACGGGCGTGATGTGTTCGCTCCAACGGCTGCACTCCTTGCTGCGGGGGACGACCCGGAGGCGTTCGCCGACCCGGTGGACACCTCCACCCTGGTTCGCCTGCCGGACCCGGTGGCGGAGTTGAGTGGAGATGGCGCAGTGTCAGAGGTCATCGAGATCGATCGCTTCGGTAACGTCGGCTTGGCTCTGCGTTTCGAAGCCCTTGCCGGTCAACCCGGCGAATATACGGTCGAGGTGGTCGGAGAGGACCTCCCTGAGTGGAGAGCGCGCGCGGTCAACACGTACGGTGATTTGCGGCCGGGCGAACTCGGAGTCTACTGCGACTCATGGGGACACGTGGCTCTGGCGCTGAACTCTGCCAGCGCCGCACAGCTGCTCTCCATCGAGAGGGGGACCAAGGTCCGCCTTACCGCGAGGCCGCCGTCGCTCACGGACTCGTCCACATGACCAAACAACCGCGCCGGTCGAACGTTGTGGGCGAATCGAGGGCTTCGCGCAAGCCGAGAGATCAGCGTGCGTCGAGGGGTCAGCGCGAGCCGAGGGGTCAGCGCGAGCCGAGGGTCTCTTCCAAACCGAGGATCCCGCTTACTCCTCAGGCGCTGATCTCGCTCTACCGGCCTGACCTAGCCGAGACACTCGCGGAAGAGGATCTACCTTCGTTCAGGTATTCGCAGATCTGTGAGCATCTGTTCTCCCGTCCGCTCCGCCCCTTCTCGGAAGCCACTGCTTTGCCGGGAAGTCTCCGGGACGTTCTCGACACGTCGGGTGTTAGTGTCTTGAAACAGAACGGAGAACAGCGCGCGCCGGACGGGACGACCAAGTTCCTCCTGGAAGGGAGCGACGGAGTCGGTTTCGAAGCAGTGTTCATGCCCTACAAGTCTCGAGCCACGGCCTGTATTTCCAGCCAAATAGGCTGCCCGGTCGGGTGCACGTTCTGCGCCACCGGAGCCATGGGGTTGAAACGCAACCTGTCGGCGGCGGAGATCGTCGACCAGGTCCGCACGACACAGGTGCGAGCCGCCGAAGAGGGCCTGAGACTGACCAATCTGGTCTACATGGGCATGGGTGAACCCCTGCTCAATCTCCGAGCGGTCCTAGACTCCGTGCGGATCATCTCCGACCCTCACGGTCTCGGCATGGCCCACCGGTCGATCTCCATCTCGACCGTGGGGATCCCTGCGGGGATCCGGGCACTGGCACGCTCCGAACCGCAGGTGAATCTGGCTCTATCACTGCATGCCGCCGACGACAACATTCGGGCTACCCTGATTCCCGGGACCTTTCGCCACCCGATTGCCGAGGTCCTGGATGCCGCCTGGCAGCACTTCGACCTGACGGGCCGCAAGCTACTGGTGGAATACGTCCTTCTCGGGGACATCAACGACTCTCCCAACGACGGACGCCGTTTAGCGGCGCTTTTGCGCGGCCACGTGGTCGCCGTCAACCTCATACCGTGGAACCCGGTGCCTGGCCTGGGCAGACAAGAGCGACCCTTTCGTCCGTCGAAGACACCGACGCCGCAATCTTCGTTTCGTGCTCCGTCTTTGTTCCGGGCTCCGTCGCCGATGGCCGTGGCCGCCTTCCGTCAGGCATTGCTCGATGCGCACATCGAGACCGTAGTGAGGCAGAGCAAAGGCGGTGGCATAGGCGCCGCATGCGGCCAGTTGGCAGGTGGGCAGCGCTGAGAGGCGCCGTTCCGGACATCGACGGCGTCATGGTACGATGGTCTTACCGTTTTGCGTGCTTGATACTCTGCATCGAGGTCATTGTATCGGCCACCCCTGTCAACTCTTGCGGAGCCTCGCGGCCGGTGATCATAAGAGATAGCCGCCGTGGCTTGTGTCCCAACTGCCTTCTGCTTTGATGAACTGGATCATGCCCGTCTTGAGGCCATGCCCAGATGCTCGCAGTGCTGTACCTGGCGCCGCGGTCGTCTTTCCCCTGCCTTCCCCGGTATCAATCATCCCCGGGTGAGCGGAACAGACGGAACGACCCGGCCGACTTACGAAGATTTGCTTGGGGGTTGTGACGCGCCGGCTGCGACCTGGCGCCCCGAAGGCAAGTCTCCAGACAGAACACCGAGCGCCCCCGCGGTCGCAACAAGCGCGAGCATGACATCGGGCGCAAACGGCGCGAGGACTACGGTGAGTTTGTCGAACTCGATACGCATGGTATCCAAATACCCCGCCTTGACCTGCAGCCCGAACCGCTGCACGGTTGCAACAGTATCGATTGCCAGCGCCGCGATACTGGCTGTGTCGACTCCTTCGACAGCAACGCTGCTGATCATCAAGCCTTGATCGGAGATCAGGAGGGCCGCCTTCATCCCGGGAATCGAGAGGTACTCCTCAAGCGCCTCTCGGAGGGGATCAGCCTGTTTGCTACCGGTGGGTATCGCCATTCAGGCCTCCTCTTTGATCCCGATCTGGGCAAACTGCATCTTCAGGATGGCCGCCGCTCGTTCGGCTTGTGCTTGTTCTCGATAATTCAGAGTGAGTCCACCGGGCCGTGCCGCAACTTCAGACACAAACATGCCGCTACGCTCCAACCTGGAATCACCATCCCCGCCGATCTCAAGACCGTCAACCGGCCAAGAAACCATGGAGTCGCCGGAAAGAAAGAGGTCGTTGCTCTCTGCTCTGCTCAAGGTCACCTTCAGCACGACCGCCCAAAGAGCGGGAGTACCCACATGGTCTATGACAGTTGAATAGCCCATGACTCAATCATATAGCACACCGAGGCCATAACGGTCGAGGGTCTGAAAAATCAGAAGCGGAGCCGCTCTATGAGACGCCGAAGCTCGGACCCGTCCCTGAACGGCAATTCGACCACCCCGCCGCTGCCTCTGTCCTTCACGCGCGGCATGATGCCTGCCAGTCCGAAAAGGAGCTCTTTGAGTTCATCGACGAGCTCAGGGTCGAGCACGGTCTGCTGACGGGAGCCGGTTGCCGCTCTTATCTCCGACGACCGGCGGACTTCCTCCTCCACCTGCCGCACCGACAGCCCCTTCTCGACGACTTTTCGCGCCAACTGAAGCTGCTTGCCTCGCTCAGCAAGTCCGAGCAACGCACGCCCGTGACCCTCCGACAATGTTCCGTCGGCGAGAGATTCCTGTATGGGGGCCGGTAGATCAAGCAGCCGGATCTTGTTCGCAATAGCGGAACGGCTCTTACCCACTCTCGCAGCAAGATTCTCCTGCGTAACGCCCAGATCCTCCAGTAGCACCCTGAGCGCGTACGCTTCGTCCACCGGGTTCAGTTGCTGTCTGACGACGTTCTCGATCAGCGCGAGTTCGAGGCTCTCAACGTCGGAGGCGGCCCGCACGATAGCCGGGACCACGGTGAAGCCGGCCAGCTGGGCCGCCCGCCAACGTCGTTCACCTGCAATGAGCTCATATCCGTCGTCAACAGCCCTGACGATGACGGGTTGCACGACGCCGACTGCGGCGATGGAGGTGGCCAACTCCTCAAGCGCCGCCGGATCGAAGACCCTGCGGGGCTGTCGCGGGTTGCGACGAATGGCGTTGACTGGAAGGTCGATGATGCTGGAGGCCTCGATTCTTGTCTCGCCCGCGGCCGTGCCGACCCCGGGACCCCCGCCTTGCTCCCCCGCCTCGCCGAGAAGAGCCGCCAACCCTCGGCCCAAACCGGTCTTCTTAGCCATGTTCAACAACCTCCAGTGCAAGGTCGAAATACGCATCGGATCCCGAGCAATGCGGATCGAGCATCGATACGGGCACACCGTGGCTCGGCGCTTCGGCCAAGCGGACGTTGCGGGGCACCACAGTCTTGAAGCTGAGCGCCGGAAAGTGTCTTCGTACCTCAGCCTCCACCTGCCGGGCCAAGGTAGTGCGAGGGTCCATCATGGTGAGCACGAGACCGGCGACACGAAGTGAAGGGTTGAGGCGTTCCCTTACTGCCGCGATGGTTGACATGAGCTGAGTCAGACCCTCGAGGGCATAGTACTCGGTCTGCACCGGGATGATCACACGTTCGGCCGCGACCAGCGCATTCACGGTGAGCAACCCCAGTGAGGGCGGGCAGTCTATGAAGACGTACGAGTACCTCGATTCAAGAGAGGGCGGAGCGCTGAGCGCCTCCTTCAACCTCGATTCGCGGCGGTCCAGAGAGGGAAGAAGAACGCCAGCTCCAGCCATGTCGGGCGAAGACGGTGCTACATCCAGGCCAGGGACTACACTGGCTACGATCAGGGACCCGAGGGTCTCTTCGCCAAGGAGCACCTCCAAGATGGATGGCTCACCACGCGCCACGTGTATCCCAAGGCCGTGAGAGGCATTCGCCTGCGAGTCCATGTCCACTATGAGAACCCGCTCACCCGACTGGGCGAGGCTAGCCGCCAGGTTGATCGCGGTCGTGGTCTTTCCCACCCCACCCTTCTGGTTGGCAACAGCGTAAATCAGAGTAGCTACCTCTCCAGTCCGTCAGCTGTTTCGGAAACCTTGACTACATCTGCCCGAGGGGACGCTTGCTCGGGATACCTGCCCGCCGCGGGAATTCTGAAGGCGTCGAGCGAGTTTTCCGAGCGACATAAGCTCGGCGACTATGGGACCCCTCAAACGGGTCGAGTTCTACCACATCGAGCAGGTCCGCGCCCAGTATACCGAGAGCCGTGACGCCCTGAATACGCTCTTGGTCCGAGATTGTTGTCTTCATGGCGACCATGAGACCACCGGTGCGGAGTAGGGGCATTGAGTACTCGCATACAACAGGAAGCGATGCGACGGCTCGCGACACGACTACATCGTATGACTCGCGATCGTTTGTGTGCCCGTACTCCTCGGCTCTCATGCAACGCACGTCGACGTTGTGCAATTTCAGGATTGCTGCGCATTTCTGGATGTGGGCGCACTTCTTGTGAATCGATTCGACCGCCGTTATTCCCGTTGAGGGAAGGGCCAGCGCGAGAACAAGGGCCGGGAACCCGGCGCCTGAGCCGATGTCGGCGATGTCTCTAGCCTCTGCGATTCCCCCGATGCTGAGGACGGAGAGCGAATCGAGAAAGTGAGTACGCTCGATCTCCTCGTGGTCTCGCACGCCGCTGACGTTGAATCCTGCCCCAAGAATAAGGTCGCCGAGGAGGGAAAGTTGCCGACGCGTTGCCGGGTCGAGGCCATACTTCGCGTATGCAGGGTCATGGTTCAGTTTCAATGGGTCACTCTTCGGTCGGAGGTCTAGCTGATCGCCTCGTCATCCGCGGCGGGGGCGCGTGGGGTCTCGCAATGTGCCCCTACGCTGGAAGAGCTCTTTAGGCCAGGTCTCGACTTGCTGCCGGCTGCGCGGTGGATATGGATCAGAAGAACTGAGATATCGGCCGGAGATACGCCGGGTATGCGGGACGCCTGCCCGACAGTGTCGGGTCGAATACGGCTTAGCTTGTCCTTGGCCTCGTAGGTCACGCCTTCCAACGGCCAGTAGTCCAAGTCATCGGGGATCGAAAGAGTCTCGGTGGCCCTATGGCGCCGTATCTCTGCCATCTGGCGGCGGATATATCCCTCGTACCGCGCCTGGATCTCGAGTTGCTCGATAACGTCGCTTGGTGCACCCTCAAGTTTCTCGCGGTCGGAGGGCGAGATAAGATCGAGAAGGTCAGCAAAGGCGATCTGCGGACGGCGCAGCAGCTTTGCCGCAGTCTGTGGTTCCTCGAGTGGGGCCGTGCCAAGATGATCGAGTACCATGCCGGTAGTCTCACCGTCACGAACTTGGACAGCCTCCAGTAGTCCCGAGTATTCGGCTACCTTTCGTTTCTTTTCTTCTACGAGTTCAAGCTGTTCTGACGTGATCAGGCCAAGTCTGTGGCCCAGGTGAGCAAGACGTTCCGCGGCATTGTCATGACGAAGAAGCAAACGATGCTCTGCTCTGGAGGTGAACATGCGGTATGGTTCATCAACCCCTTTCGTCACAAGATCGTCTATCAGCACCCCGATGTACGCCTGATCTCGACGCAGAACGAACGGTGGCTCGTTTCGGGCGTGCAGAGCCGCGTTGATGCCGGCCATCAGACCTTGAGCAGCCGCTTCTTCGTAGCCTGAGGTCCCGTTTATCTGGCCGGCGCTGAACAGACCGCGGACATTCTTAGCCTGCAGCCCCAGCGTCAGCTGCTGGGGCGGCAGATAATCGTATTCGACCGCATACCCGGGCCTGACCAAACGCGCGCGCTCGAGGCCTGGCGTTGCGCGCAGGATCATCTCTTGGACGAATACGGGGAGGCTGGTCGTGAGACCTTGGAGATACATCTCGCGGGTAGTGACCCCCTCGGGTTCGACAAACACCGGGTGATGCTCCCGCTCCGGGAAGTTGATCAGTTTGCGGTCGATCGACGGGCAGTACCTCGGGCCTTTCCCACTGACCGAGCCGGTCTTGATCGGACTCAGGTGAAGGTGCTTTGAGACGACCTCGTGAGTGGCGGGCGTGGTATGAGTGAGATAGCAGGGAACCTGATGGCGGGCCTTTGGCAAGCCCCAGTGGGAGAACGAGAGGGGCATAGGATCTCCCTGCTGGATCGCCATGCGGGACGGGTCTATGGTCGCTCCGTCGATGCGAGGCGGAGTAGCCGACTGGAAGCGGTCGAGTTCAATCCCTGCCGCCACGAGACTCTGAGACAGGCGCTCAGCGGGTAGCTCGCCGACTCGACCGGCAGCGTAGCTGCGATTGCCGACAACAACCTTCCCTCGCAGAAAGGTGCCCGTAGCCAGCACCAGTGCACGGCAACGCAATCGTCGCCCATCGCCCAACTCAACGGACCTGATTGTTTCACGTGAAACATCGATTGCCACAGCCTCGCCCTGGACCAGGTCGAGATTGGCAGTCCGGCTCAACACGACCTTCATCCAGTCCTCGTACAGCCGCTTGTCGGCCTGCACCCTGAGCGCCCTGACAGCGGGGCCTTTCGACGTATTCAGCATCTTGATCTGGATGAACGCCCGGTCGGCGTTCCGTCCTTGCTCGCCACCCAGGGCATCCACCTCCCGGGTAAGCTGCCCCTTGCCTACGCCCCCCACCGCCGGGTTGCACGGCATCAGGGCGATGTTATCCAGATGCAGACTCACCAACGCTGCGCGACAGCCCATGCGTGCGGAGGCCAGCGCCGCCTCGCAGCCCGCATGTCCGCCCCCGACGACCACCACGTCGTAGATCCACTCATGTTGCCCGCTCAGGCCCATCCCACCGCCCCATCTCTGGCCGATCCGGTAGTCAGCCAGCCGGCGACCCCATCCGCCACGGTTACTCCCGAGGCCAGACTTGCTAGGTAGTCCCCCGCTCCTCCGGCGCGACCTGCCACCCAGATGAGCCCCCCAGCACCCCCAGGCGCCTGCAGGCGGCCATCCTTGCCTATGTTAGTCACCTTGAGCCCCACGACGTGATGCTCTAACCGACTGGCAACCGGGCCAACGGTCCCCGCGCCCGCAGACCCGCCCCGATCGCGCCCACCTCTCCCGTCACCCTTGAGCGCTGCAACCACGTTCACCGCACCACACCGCGCATGCACCTCGCCGGTCGCCACGCCGTCCGGCGTCAGCAGTGGCTCGCCTTCGTCTTCCACTCCTCTTCCAAGTACTACCTCGCGCATGCGCAAATCCTCGATGCTATACGGAGACTCGGGAAAATCGTCACTCCACGCGTTCCCTGGAATGCGTCTCGTATCGAAGCCTACAACCGGGTCGCCGCACACATCCCCATCCGGCCCCTCACCGTGGCCGGACTCCCGACGATCCGACCCAACACGCACAGCCTCCCAATCTAGGACAGCCCGCAACCCTACCGTTCCTGCTCTCCTTATGCCCTCACCCAGATCGACCGCGGCCTGGTCGCCACCCGAATATGCAGAGTCGCCCCCCCTCCAGACCCGCGTCCCACAGAATCGCGGCCCCACGTCCACTCTAGACTCCACGAACTCGGCTCCAAGCTCCTCCAGCGAAACCTTCAGCCCATCCGCGGGCGTTTCCCCGTATCGCCCCCCGGGCAAGACATCCCTACCAACGTGCACTCGGCCACCCAGCGCCAACCCGACCGCCACCACTATGGCGTCCCCCTCGAACACCTCGCCAAACGCCGTCTCCACGGCGACCCGTGACCGATTGCCGGCCCCAGCATCCCTTACTACCGTCACGGCCTCAGCCAAGCCCTGTCTAAACCGCAGCCCAGGCATGGTCTCCAGATTGCGCTTGGCCTCAACACTCACAAAGCGCCTATCGACTACCAAGAACGCCTCCTCGCCTGGCACGAGACCGTGCTCGAAACCGATCCCGGCAATAGATGCGGCGGCGGTCTCGGGCACCGTCGCCGCATCTATCCATACGTTTCGCAGGATGGGGGGGAGCTTCTGCAGGATCTCCACAATCCGCTGCCAACCGCCGTTTCCCGCTCTGACAACCGGCCCGTAGGCAGGGTGACCGATACCATCGAGAGCACCGTTCACGACGGTGACCTCGATACCCTTTGACGCCAGAACAGCTGCGCACGCGCACCCAGACACTCCGCCGCCGATCACGAGCACTTCCGGCATCTTCGCCCTACTTTCCAATGCAGAACCTGCTGAAGATCTCATCCAGCAAGTCAGGGGTCAGGTCCTCGCCGGTGATGCGACCAAGCGCTTGAACCGCGATCCGAATGTCTTCACAGACTAGTTCGTCACCTCTCTGCCCGCGGACTCCCGCCATTGCGCGCTCAACGCTTTCCACACTCTCGGCCACAAGCGCACGCTGACGCTCTACTGCAAGGACGGGTTCCTCGAAATCCACCTTCTCGCCGCCTGCTATGACCTCCTGTATCAGATGCCGCAGCGCGTCCAACCCAGACCCGGTCAGTGCCGAGACGGCGCACATGCGTCGCCCCTTCTCTTCGTATGCCGCAAGCCGGCGCGCGACATCTGCATCCGTGGCTACAGTGTCGACTTTGTTGCCCACTACGATCGTTCTCTCGGGAGCGACCGCGCCCGCCAACTGAGAATCGCTTTCATCGCCCGGTGCCGAGAGATCGACGACTGCCAAAACCAGATCCGCGGATTCCAGGGCCTTCAGCGACCGGGCTACCCCAAGCTGCTCAACATGGTCCCCGCCCGGCCGGATGCCTGCAGTGTCAACCAGGTGGATCGGAATACCCCCGATCTCCAAGAGTTCTTCAACTGTGTCCCGCGTCGTGCCGGGGATATCTGACACGATGGCACGTTCCCTCATCAGGAGTGCGTTCAGCAGAGAGCTCTTCCCAACGTTCGGCCTTCCAACGATGGCAGTGCGGACCCCGTGCTCCAGAGCCCTTCCCACAAGAGCAGTCCGTAGCAGCCGCAGCAGGCTCTCGCGGGTTTTGGTAAGACCATCAGCCACTGCTTCCCAATCAACATCGTCCACCTCGTCATCGACAAAGTCCAGGCCGGCCTCCATGTGGGCGAGCAGACTCACCATGTCTCGCCTCACGGCCCTCAGACGCTCCGAGAGGCCGCCATCCAGTTGCCGGACGGCGACCCGCAGGGCTCCCGCGCTCCGCGCGGCCACTACCGCCGCGACGCTTTCCGCTTGGGCGAGGTCTATACGGCCGTTCACAAACGCCCGTCGAGTGAACTCACCCGGCTCCGCCAAACGAGCCCCAGATCGCACCATCAGCCGAAGGACCGCCCGTTGCGCAGCCACCCCTCCATGACAATGCAATTCGACTACGTCTTCGCGTGTGTAGGAATGCGGTTTGCGCATGACGGCCAGCAACGCTTCGTCGACGACCTCGCCGGTCCTGGGGTCGACCACGTGGCCGTACAGGAGACGATATGTCTCATCTGATCTCAACGGCTCCCCGCGCGCCGCAACAAAGTCCATTCCGGCGATGCCTATAGCCTGTGGACCGCTCAGCCGTACGATCCCGATGGCTCCAGGCCCGACCGCCGTGGAGATCGCAACGATGGTGTCGTCAGAGTCCGGCTTTTCGAGGCCGTCTACTTCGCCGTGTGACCCCACCTTCATCTCCTGGCCGTTGCGTGCGGTCGGGTCTCCCATTTGCGAGCCACGGGTTTGCTCAAGCCCTTCGGGCGCCCTCTATCGGTCCGGGGAGATCACCACCGACCGGTTCGGCTCACGCCCCTGGCTCGCGGTGACGACATCCGCCCTGTCTCGCAGAGCCAGATGGACGATCTTGCGTTCCGCCGGCGTCATGGGTGGGAGCTGTCCGGGCCGTCCTCTCTTGGCCACCTCGTCCGCTTTGCGCAGGGCTACACGCTCGATCTGACGCCGTCGCCGGTCCTTGTACCCTTCGGCATCAAGCTCCACGTGCTTTCGCACATGACCACCCGGAAAAACGGCTATGCCCGCCAGATACTCCACCGCATCGATAGTCTGGCCCCGACGCCCGATAAGGATCCCCAGATCTTCTCCACTGATCTCGGCGCGCATGTCGTCCGCGTCCTCGGTGATGACGATCCTCGCCGACAAGCCCATCTCGCTCAGCACTCGTTGGAGGAAAACCCTCAGACGAGCAGCCTCGACCGTCTCGTCCTCGTTCCCCCCATCGTAACCTTCGAGGCCGGCTTCGTAGCCGTCTTCCTCATCGAATTCGTCGTCTTCGGACTCGTCATCGAGTAGTTCGTTGGGTTGCGAGTCATCCGAGGGACCGTAGAAATCGAACTCCTCCCCTACGAGTGCGACCTCTACCACCGCGTCGACCGCGCCCACACCCATGAAACCTTCCTCGGGCGGGATGACGATCGTGACTTCATACTGACCCTCACCGAGTTCGCCGGGGGCGAAATCAAGCTCCGCCAGCGCCCTTTGGACCGCCAGTTCCACTGTCCGACCGCTGGCCTTTGCTACTTGTTGCTTCCCCTTGTGCTCTCTGTTTCTGACCACTGGTCTTGCCTCCGCTCTTTCCAGACGGCTTGGCCGGAGCCTTGCCGGTCGGCCGTGCTGGGTTAGTCTTCTGCTTCGCGGGCTGTCCCGTCTTCTCGGACGTCTTGGGTGACGGCTTCCCGGGGCTCTTCCCAGATGCTTTCCCCGACGTCTTCTCGGGCGGCCTGGCCGACGTCTTCGCGGGCGCTTTGCCCGACGTCTTGCCTGGAACTCTGCCAGACGTCCCCGCCGGGGCCTTCCCGGATGTCCGCGCCGGGCTCTTCCCCCCCGGTTTTGCCTGCTTGCTCCGGTCCTTGTCCAACGACACGACGGCCACAGGCGCCGGAACGACCTTCTCCAAGACGAGTTGCTGCGCGATGGTCCAGATGTTAGAGGTGCACCAGTAGATGAAGAGGCCGGCGGGCCACCTGTATATGTACATGAAGATGCCGATCATGACCGGCATCACATACGCGATGATCTTCTGCTGACCCGCGCCCTTTCGCGCCATCTGCCACGAAGCGACGAACTGCGATGCGATATAGAGAAACATCAACCCGTAGTCGAACTTCGTGATGTCCGCGATCCACAACCAACCCACGACAGGATCGAGAAATGCCCCTCCAGCGTTTCCCGCCCCCTCCGGTTGCCCCGCGGCCTGCAGCATGTAGAACAGCCCCAAGAACACCGGCATCTGTAGAAGAAGGGGGAGACACGAGCCGAACGGACTCACGTGGTTCTCGGAGTAGAACTCCATCACCTTCTGGTTGAGCACTTGCTTGTTGTCTTTGTACTTCTCCTGCAAGGCCTTCAACTGCGGCTGCAAGGCCTGCATGGCGCGCATACTCTTTATCTGACGCCATGTCAGCGGTATGAGAACCACCCGCACGATCACCGTGAGTATCACGATCGCCCAAGCCCAACTCACGTGGAGATTGCTGTGCAGGAACTCGAGAATCCAGAAGAAGAAATCGCTGAGAGGTGAGAAGAAGTTCTGCATGAAGCCGCCTAGCCTGCCGCCGCGCGCGATCGGGGTGCGAACAACTTCTGCCGCTCAACCGGGTCGTACCCGCCGTAGCTAAAGGGATTACAGCGCAAGATGCGCCATCCAGCCAGGACGACACCGCGCAGCACACCATATTGCGTCAACGCGTCGATGGCGTACCGCGAGCAAGATGGATAGTACTTGCACGACTGCGGCAACAATGGCGAGATGAAGATCTGATAGCCGCGGATCGCCCAGACCAGCGCCATCCGGACCGGATTGCACAGACACTTCACGACGACGGCCGCCGATCCTCTCCCGTGGAGACGAGCGAGGCTTTCCTGAGCACTTCCAGGATCTTCTCCTCCACTGCTTTGAACCCACTGCGCTCGATCAGTTCGACAAGCGGTGAGCGAGCGATCAGGACGAGATCCACATTCCCCCTAAGAGACTGGCTGTTCGCACGATAGGCCTCGCGCAGCACGCGTTTAATCCGATTACGGTCAACAGCGCCACCGAGTCGCTTCGACACTGAGAAGCCCACTCTGGGCCCGCTACCCACATCGCCCAGTCCGGGCTCTTGGCGCTCGAAATAGTATAGGACTACATACTTGTTGGCAACCGAACGCCCCGCGCGATACGCGCGAGCAAAATCATCAGAGCGTGAGAGTCGGCCGCGGGACCGATGCACACCAGACTACGCTGAAAGACGCTTGCGACCCTTGTCGCGTCTGCGCTTGAGCACAGCCCTGCCGGCCCGAGTGCTCATGCGGACTCGGAACCCGTGAGTCTTTTTGCGCTTGCGCTTGTTCGGCTGGTAGGTCCTCTTCACGTTCCCTCACTCACTATTACATCGCCGTGATCACCGGGCGCTCCCACGCGCCTCGGCCGCAACCACAACGGACCGTTGCTCCATGATCCCTAGCCGCAGCGGCACAGCCGCGTCCAAAAGGACGCCGAAGTATACAAGCAGGCTCCCCGCCCGTCAATCCGGCAAACTGCCGCACGCGGCCCCCGGCGGCAACACTTCATGAGGTCCTCCCGCTGCAGGCGTACACAGGTGCCTGTGGATACTGTGGATAATCACCCCCTATGACAGCTTTGCCGCATACAGCCGTTAGATCTCCTGTGGACCAACGTCTCCATCCGGCCGCTATCAGCGCACAGCGGTTTTCCTCGGCTCCGTTTCTGCGCATGCATGGCCCCCCTGGGCTCCCGCGACGGACGAACCTGCCCTCTCCACCTCTCCGGAGTCCCATCCCTCGCCGTCCAACTACCACGGGCCGCAACCGCCCACCACCCACCGCGAACCCGACACTTGCCCAAACCCAGTACAGACTCACGCCCTTCCGACTGGCGACACAGCGGTGACCGCGCAGGCCGGCTTGGTGCCGCCCCACAGGCGCGCTAAAAGACCTCATCCCACCCACTACCATCCCGCGCCCGAAACGTTTTTCCCCATTTTCAACAGAAAAGCTCGTAAATGCGGGCTCTCTGTTCCACTGTTCTCCACCTTTTCCACAGCTGTGGATTCATATGTGCATAACTCAGCACTAATACCTGCAAATAAGCACTCTCTACATGACGGAACAAAGCGACACCACCCCGCTGCACAGGCAAAAGAGTTGCACTTTGCGGACTTCAGCTTCCACCGGCGCTGTGGAAAACATGCTCTCTTGCCGGTACAATGGCGACCAGTTCCAACACGGCTGCCCCACGACCCCAGAACGCGAGGTCCCACCCCGTCGATGGCTCCTCAGCAACACATCAGTCATCCAGCGGCGGGATCGCGACCCGCGGTCGCTGAAGACGATAGTGATAGTGCGACCCCTGTCTCGCTACCCGCCGCTGATCCTCCACGCATCGCCGTGTACGCCGAGCCTCATTCGCCACCTCTCGTCTTGACGGTCGCGGACCACCCGGTCACAGAAGAGCACTTCCCTCTGCTCATAGACACCCTCGTGAATCAAGTACACACGCTCGCCCAGGACCAAGGAGGCCAGTTACCCTTGGGAGTGGTCCGTGAGCTCATCGCGAACTTGGTCCACGCTTCCTTCGCCGGAGTAGTAGTGACGGTCCTGGACGGTGGCAACACCATCCGCATCAGCGACAGGGGACCGGGCATCCCTGACAAGGATGCGGCGCTGCGCCCAGGCTTCACATCGGCGGACGCTCAGGCCAAGAACTACATACGGGGGGTCGGTTCGGGTTTCTCCTTGGTGCGAGAGATCCTCACCCGGCTGGGGGGCGTCCTCGAGATCGAGGATAACCTGGGCCGGGGTACGGTAGTGACGGCGCGGGTCCAACCTCGACCCATGACGCCGCTCGCGCCGGCGGCTCTCCCGACCTATAATCTGACCGAGCGCCAGTTGAAGACTCTGCTCCTGGCGGTCGAGCTCGCTCCAGTCGGCCCTACTCGTATCGCCGAGGAGTTGGGGGTCTCCACCTCGACCGCCTACCGAGACTTGGTCTTCTTGGAGGAGGCGGGTTACGTCGCTTCCGGCCCTAGTGGACACCGTTCGGTGACTGACGCAGGTTTGGCGTATCTGGATGCTGTGCTTTAGCTTCCGGTCGTCCTCGTGGCCACGGGCAAGCGCGGGGCACCATGGGAAGCGACGAGAGGGGTGTAGTGACCATGCCGAGCGGTGACCCTATTTGGGAACAGGCTCTGGGTATCATCTCCCAACACATCAACGAGGGTGCTTTCAAAATATGGTTCGAGCCCACTTTGGGTCTCGGTCTATCTGAAGGTACCTACTCCATCGGGGTACCCTCTGACTTCGCCAAGGGTTGGATCGAGTCACGCCACAACACACTCATAGTCGACGCCGTCTCCCAAGTCATCGGCGAGCCGGTGCGGCTGAGTATCGTCGTCTCTCCCCTGGTGCCGCGCTCCACGACCCCGCCGAATCCTACGACCGCCGCCGCTACTTCTTCGGGACGCGCGGTCAACACGCCGGCCACTTCGAGGCAGAACGGGGTGCGGGCCAAGACACCGGCTACCACCAACCCCGGACCTGCGTCGAGCGCGCAGGCGACCACCCATGATCATGCCGACGGACCCCGGGCGAAACACCCTACGTCGCCCGAAGTGACGTTCACATCGCCTGTATCGGCGGAAGAAACAGGCCGTTCGGCCGCTGGTCTTCTTGACAAATACACGTTCGAGACCTTCGTTATCGGCCAATCCAACCGCTTCGCCCACGCCGCGGCTTTGGCTGCCGCGGAGACCCCCGGGACCCAATACAATCCACTCTTCATCTACGGGGGAGTGGGGCTCGGCAAGACTCATCTCCTCCAAGCCATAGGCAACTATGCCGTCCGAAACCACCCCGCTCTCAAGGTCCGCTATCTCACACTTGAGACCTTCACTAACGACTTCATCAACTCCCTGCGCGACGAGACGATAGAGGGCTTCAAGAACAGATACCGCACGGTGGACGTCCTGCTCATCGACGATATCCAGTTCTTACAGAAGAAGGAGCAGACCCAGGAGGAGTTCTTCCATACCTTCAACGCTCTCTATGATGCTCAGAAGCAGATCGTCATCACCTCCGACCGTCATCCCAAAGGTCTTGCCACTCTAGAAGACCGGCTCGTGTCCCGTTTCGAGTGGGGTCTCATCACCGACATCCAGCCACCCGATCTTGAGACCCGCGTGGCCATACTCCGTAGAAAGGTCCGCGCCGACAACATACTGCTGGACGACGACGAGGCCCTGACTCTCATCGCATCACGAGTCCCCACTAATATACGAGAGCTCGAGGGCTGTCTTACCCGTGTCGTCGCGTACTCGTCTTTCAGCAAGCGCCCCATCAATGTCGACCTGGCCCGCGAGGTGCTGAAAGATATCCCTGAGACGGCATCCACGAAGATCACGATCGATCTGATCCTGTCGACGGTCGCGGAGATCACCGGCATCTCCATCAACGAGATTGTCGGAGACAAGCGCTCGCGCTCCATCGTCGACGCGCGTCATCTGGTCATGTACTTGGCGCGAGAGCTCACCGACGCAAGTCTCCCGAAGATCGGGGAGCGGATCGGCGGCCGCGACCACACGACTGTGCTTCATGCCGTAGACAAAATCACCAAGCTCATGAAAGTAGACGAGGACATCTACACCCTCGTCCAGCGTCTCACCACCAAGATCAAGAGTGCCCCGTGATGCTTTCTCCACAGACCTCTGTTAACAATCGTGGGACTCCCTGTGGAGCACTCACCCTTCAGCGGTACTCTGCTCACGACCTCTCGCTCGCTCTCGACTCCCCCACCTCTCACCCACACGTCCTCCACAACCCCGGCTCCCTACCATCCCGCTGCCACACGGTGTCCGCCGCGGTTGATAACATCTTCCACAGGCCCTATTACAACGACTATATTTTGTACAGAACATATTAAGAGTAATAAGCGCAACAACGACCGCGACCGGTGTTCCCGCGAGTGAGGAGTCTCGATGAAACTTGTCACCACCAAACAGGCGCTCGTTGAATGTCTGGGGATCGTGAGCAAGGCGGTCTCCTCGCGGAGCTCTATCCAAGTTCTCTCGGGAGTGCTTGTGGATGCGCGTGATGATGGCACAGTGATCACGGCCACCGACATGGAGATGTCTATTCGGGCACCCCTCCCGGGTACTGTGGAACAAACCGGGTCGTTGGTTTTGCCGGCTCGTTTGGCTATAGATATCGCCCGCAGTCTTCCTGCCGGCCAGGTCGTGGTGGAGCAACGGCCAGGTGAGGCACATGTAGAGATACGTGCCGGTGAGTCTCTCTTCAACCTCCATTCACTACCCGCCGCAGACTTTCCGCAGCTACCACAGTTTTCGGGCGACCGCTTCACTGTCAGCCGCGCTGCGTTCATTGAGACTGTGGACCGAGTGGCCCCGTCGGCTTCTCGCGATGAAACACGGCCCGTGTTAGGCGGCGTGCTGGTGCACTTTGCAAAGGACTCTGTACGTATGGTCGCAACGGATAGCTATCGTCTCAGCGTGAAAGAGACCCCGTTGGAGTCGTCGGTCGCTGGGTCGCCGCAAGTGATCACTCCCGCGCGCACCCTCCTCGAGTTGTCTCATATTGCAGCGGCAGCCGACGACGAGACGATCGAGATACTTCCCACGGAGAACCAGATCCTTTTTGATGTAGGTGGGGTGACGTTGACGTCCCGGCTCATAGATGGCCAGTTCCCCGCCTATAAGCAGCTCATACCTGAGACGTTCGATTATGAGATCCCCATCGATCGCGATGAGTTCTTGGAGGCGATTCGGCGCGTCAGTCTTCTAGCCCAGAAAAGCACGCCTCTGCGCCTCCGTTTCTTTGAGAACACACTCACGGTCTCTGCTGAATCACAGGACGTCGGTAAGGCGCACGAGGCCATGCCTATCCAATTCTCCGGGGAAGACCTGCAGATCGGCTTCAACCCCGACTTTCTTGAAGCGGGGGTGGCCGCAGTCAAGGAGTCCCCGGTGTACCTGCGGCTCATCAGTCCGCTACGTCCCGGCTTGCTGAAGGGGGCGGCCGACGATTTCTTGTATCTCGTCATGCCGATCCGCCTCAACGACTAGCATGGTGGCAGCCGGCGGATCTGCAGCGGCGACCGGCCCGCCGGATGGGGTCAGCGTCGAATCGGCCATCACGCTCGGCCGATTCCTGAAAGTGGCCGGACTCGTCTCGACCGGGGGCGAAGCAAAGCAGGTCATTGCCGCTGGACTTGTCAAGGTGAACGGCGAGTCGGAGACGCGCCGCGGCCATAAGTTGGCATCCGGCGATGTTGTCGAGGTTGGAGGGTCGGCAAGGCGAGTCGCTACGAGGCAGGTCCCTCCGTCTGAAGGTTGACCGCGGTGTTCGTCCGCGAAGCCCGCTTGCAGAATCTCCGTTCGCGTCGAACGCTTGGGGTCGGTCTCGGCCCCGGTCTGACCATCCTGGTCGGCCCTAACGGCGCGGGCAAGACCACTGTCCTCGAGGCGCTCGCACTTGTTCTCGTGGGGATCCCTCTTCGGGCCACGGCTATCCGCGACCTCATCACCCGGGGCCAGGATCACCTGCGGGTGGAACTCGACCTCGAGCGGGCGGGATCCATCATAACGGCGGCGGCGGCCTACTCGCGCGGAGGTGAGCGCCGGTTGACGGCCGACGGAGCGGTTCTTGATGACAACGAACGGTGGCGGGGGCTGCTCCCCGTGCGGACCTTCGTGCCCGACGACCTGCGTCTGATCAAGGGCAGCCCGAAGCGTAGAAGGGAGTATCTCGATACACTGGCCACCCGGCGGGAGCCGGGGTACGCGCGGGACCTCGGCCAGTATGAGGAGGCCTTGACCCAGCGCAACGCACTCCTGCGTTCGAGCCGGGTCGCGGCCGATAGTCCACAGTTCACCCCGTGGGAGGCCATCCTGGCCCAGGCCGGCATCCAGATCTGCCGGTGGAGAGCCGCCACGCTGAGTGCTTTCATCGAGTCGTTCCAGCAGACACACGCCGCGCTGACCGGCGATGCTCCCGATACACTCCATCTCTCGTATCGCACGAACATCGCCGACCTCGACGAAGAGGCCTATCGTGACCGTTTGGCTGAGATGCGAACCGCCGACCGGCAGCGGACGTATACTCATCTCGGCCCTCACCGTGACGACCTGAGACTCGTCCGGGACGGGCTGGACGTGCGCGACTGCGCCTCACAAGGGGAGCAGCGAGCCGCTCTCTTGACCCTGGTCCTGGCGGAGTGGCGGTATCAGTGCGAGAACGATCGGTGTCCCCTCCTGCTGCTCGACGATGTCATGAGCGAACTCGACGAAACGCGGCGGCGGGCTCTGGTCGGTTATGTGAGCCAAAATGGGCAGGTGGTCGTGACCACCACGGATCTGCGGTACTTCACCGACGACGAACTGCACAAGGCCACAGTGGTGGAACTTGTGGCGGAGGAGTGAGGGATGGACCGGCAGGAGCCTGACGACGTCGTCCGCCTCGGAGAGCTGTTGGGGCAGACGTATGACGTCCTAGCCGGCGAGGGCGTCGCACTGACGGGGTCTCGCGGCAAAGGACACGGGCGTGGTGCGGCAGCAGCACGACCCAAGGGCGCTCCTTCTACATCTCCGGAGCAGACGGTGGCTGTTCTGTGGCCGGAGATAGTGGGTGCGGAGGTGGCTGCGAACACGAGGCCTGTCCAGTTGAGAAAAAAACGCTTGGTCGTGAGCGCGTCTTCGAGCGCGTGGGCGCAGACGCTCCACTTCATGGGCCCGTCGATCGTGGCCCGGGTCAACGAATGTATTGGGGCCGGTACGGTGGGCGAGATCGTCTTCCATCACGCCGGTTGGGAGGAGCGTTCCCGGCATCACTCCCCCTCCCCCGATCCGTCAACGGCTCCGGTAGCGGCTGGGGAGGCAGGCCGGGAACGCGCAACGTCCGACGACCCCGATGCGGGGCTCACCGCTGAGCAACGGGCCTCCTTGGCGGAGGTAGAACAATTGGATCTCGAACCCGGACTGCGGGACCGCATGCTCCGCGCGATGAGGGCTGCGTTCGTCCGCGGACAGCAGGACCGTGTGCGCTGACGGCGTACATATGTACTCGGAGACGTGTCCCCGTGTGGTATCATATGGACGACGTAGCAGGCACTCCCCGCGGTGACGGTTCGGTCGCTATTCCAGCTTCCCGGGAGCATCTCGACGACTCGTGCGGCTGGGCGGGAGACGCGCAAGGAGAGGTCGGGCAGGGTTGGCTGAACACACGTACGACGCAGGCGATATCCAGGTCCTAGAGGGCTTGGAGCCGGTCCGCAAGAGGCCGGGCATGTACATCGGTTCCACCGGGCATCGAGGTCTACACCACTTGGTGTATGAAGTCGTCGACAACTCGGTGGACGAAGCCCTTGCCGGCGCCTGCAACCAGATCGACGTCACCATCTTCCCGGATTGCTCGGTGCGTGTCGTAGACAACGGCCGGGGTATCCCGGTGAAGGTCATGCCGCAGTTTGACCGGCCGGCGCTGGAGATAGTCATGACCAAGCTCCACGCTGGCGGCAAGTTCGGGGGCGAGGGGTACAAGGTCTCGGGCGGTCTGCACGGAGTGGGGGTCAGCGTAGTCAACGCTCTGTCAGAGTGGCTCACTGTGGAAGTGTGCCGCGATGGCTATCGCTTCCGGCAGAGCTACGCGCGTGGGGTCCCGACCTCTGAAGTGGAGAAGGTGGGCAAGAGCGACGGCCAGAGCGGTACGAGCACCCACTTCCGACCGGACCCGGAGATCTTCAACGACCTCAACTACAACTTCACCACGCTTTCACAGCGGCTGCGTGAAGTCGCGTTCCTCAACCGCTCGCTGCGGATAACCCTGGTCGACGAGCGGGAGGACGATGGGGACGGCGACGGCCAGAGCAGCGACAGCGACGACGACTACGCTGCGCACGACGATCTGGACCTCACCGTGGAGCGGGTGTTCTCGGCAGACTCTCTGACGGCGACGGGCGAGGGCGAGACAGGCGCCGGCGAGGTCATGGCTAGGAAGCGGCTCGAGCCCCGTTCGGTCGTGTACTGCTACGACGGTGGCATCGTCGACTTCGTCAAACACATCAACAAGCACAAAGATGCCATCCATCCGAAGGTGATCCACTTCGAGGGCCAAGAGGCCGACCAGACGGTCGAGCTCGCCATGCAGTGGAACGCCGGCTACAACGATAACGTCTTCTCGTTCGCGAACAACATCAACACCCATGAGGGCGGCTCACACCTCTCGGGCTTCCGAGCGGCCATCACGCGCACGGTCAACGACTATGCCCGGTCCAAAGGATTTCTCAAGGAGAAGGAAGAGAACCTGAGCGGCGAGGACGTGCGCGAAGGACTGGTGGCCATCCTCAGCGTCAAGTTGCGCGAGCCGCAGTTCGAAGGCCAGACCAAGACCAAGCTTGGTAACTCCGAGATGCGCGGGTTTGTTGAGGGCGTGGTCAACCAGAAGTTCGCCGAGTTCCTCGAAGAGAACCCCGGCGACGCCAAGCTGATCATCACCAAGACGGTGCAGGCCGCGCACGCCCGCCAGGCGGCGCGCAAGGCTCGGGATCTCACGCGGCGCAAGAGCGTGCTTGAAAACACCACTCTCCCGGGCAAGCTGGCCGACTGCTCCATCCGCGACCCAGCTTCGTGCGAGCTATACCTGGTCGAGGGTGACTCGGCGGGTGGATCGGCCAAACAGGCGCGCGACCGCAGCTTCCAGGCCATCCTGCCGCTGCGCGGCAAGATCATCAACGTGGAGAAAGCACGCCTCAACAAGATCCTCTCCAACGCCGAGATCCAGGCCATGATAAGCGCCTGTGGGACCGGCCTGGGCGACGAGTTCGACCTGACGTCGGCTCGGTACCACAAGCTCATCATCATGACCGACGCCGACGTTGACGGAGCGCACATCCGTACGCTCATCCTCACCTTCCTGTTCAGGAACATGGTCGAGTTGATCGACGCCGGGTACGTGTACATCGCGCAACCTCCGCTCTACCGTGTCACCCACAAGCGGCAGGACTACTATTGCTTCGACGACGCCGCGTTGGAGCAGCTGCTCGGTCGCCTGGGGCGGACCGGCATCACCTTGCAGCGCTTCAAGGGCCTGGGTGAGATGAACCCCGAGCAGTTGTGGGAAACGACCATGAATCCCGACAAACGCACGCTGCTGCAGGTGACCGTCGACGATGCGGCCATCGCGGACGAGATCTTCACCATGCTCATGGGCGACAAAGTAGAACCTCGCCGAGATTTCATCACCGAGAACGCGCGCTACGTCCGCACCCTGGACGTGTAGGCCATGGAGACTCTGGAAGGCCGCATAGAGCAGGTCGAGATCGCCGACGAGATGAAGGCGGCGTATCTCGACTACGCTATGAGCGTCATCGTGGGCCGTGCCCTTCCCGACGTGCGCGACGGGCTCAAACCGGTCCACAGGCGTGTCCTCTTCGGCATGCACGACTCGGGTATGCAGCCCAACCGGCCTTATCGCAAGTGCGCACGCATCGTCGGTGATGTCATGGGTAACTTCCACCCCCATGGCGACACTTCCATCTACGACGCTCTTGTCCGCATGGCCCAGGATTTCTCCATCCGCTATCCCTTGGTGGATGGTCACGGTAACTTCGGCTCGGTCGACGGCGACTCCGCCGCGGCGATGCGCTATACGGAATGTCGCCTCAGCCGCATAGCAACCGAGATGCTGCGCGATATCGAGGCCGACACGGTCGATTGGACGCCCAACTACGATGAGAGCCGCGAAGAGCCTTCGGTGCTCCCGTCCCGCTTCCCCAACCTTCTGGTCAACGGCAGTTCGGGCATCGCGGTGGGCATGGCGACCAACATCCCGCCCCATAACCTCAAGGAGACCATCGCCGCCACCGTAGCGCTCATCGATAACCCGGGTCTCACCGGGGCCGATCTCATGAAGTACATGAAGGGCCCCGATTTTCCGACCGGGGGCATCATCATGGGGAGCGCGGGGATCCGCGAGGCTTACGAGACCGGCCGGGGGCGGGTGGTGGTACGGGCCAAAGCCCACACCGAGCCCCTGAAGCAGGGGAAGACCGCCATCATAGTCAGCGAGCTCCCCTACCAGGTGAATAAGGCGCAGCTCATCGAGAAGATCGCGGAACTGGTACGCGACAAGAGCATCCCCGAGATCTCCGACCTGCGCGACGAGTCCGACCGCTCCGGTATGCGCATCGTTATCGAGCTGAAGCGGGAGGCCATCGCAAAGGTGGTCCTCAACAAGCTGTTCAAACACACGTCCATGCAGTCGACCTTCGGCGTGAACATGCTGGCCCTGGCCGACGGGGTCCCAAGGACTTTATCGCTCAGGGAGATGCTGCGCTACTACATCAGCCACCAGAAGGACATCATCGTCCGGCGGACGCGCTATGAGCTCGACAAGGCCAAGAAGCGGGCCCACATCCTCGAAGGGCTGCTCATCGCCATCGCCAATCTCGACGAGGTCATCCGCATCATCCGCTCAAGCGAAGATACCGAAGCGGCCAAGATGGGTCTCATCGAGCGGTTCGGCCTCAGCGACGAGCAGGCCCAAGCCATCGTCGACCTGCGGCTGCGCAACCTCACGGCTCTCGAGCGCCACAAGCTGGAAGAGGAGCACCGCGACCTGCTGGAGCGCATCGCGTATCTCGAGGGCCTCCTGGCCGACGAGTCCCAGATCTTCGGGGTCATCAAAGAGGAGCTGCTCGAGATACAGCAGATATACAGCGACGACCGTCGCACCGAGATACTGCCCTCCGAGGACGAGATCGACATCGAGGACATGATCGCGGTGGAGGAGATGGTCATCTCCATCACCGCGTCCGGGTATGTCAAGCGGCTGCCGGTATCCACGTACCGCCTGCAGCACCGTGGAGGCATCGGGGTCATGGGGATGGACCTCAAGGAGGGTGACTACATAGAGCACCTCTTCATCACCACCACCCATCACTTCTTGCTGTTCATCACCTCCCGCGGCAAGATCTACCGCCAGAAAGTGCACGAGCTGCCGCTGGGCAGCAGGCAGAGCAAGGGGCGGCATGTGGCCAACCTGCTGCCTTTGGCCCAGAACGAGAAGATCAAAGCGGTCATTGCCACCAAGGACTACACCGATGCGAAGTACCTCGTGTTCGCTACCAAGAACGGCGTCGTGAAGAAGACCCGGTTCCTCGATTACGCCACCACCCTCAAGGCCGACGGCATAATCGCCATCAATCTGGAGACCGACGACGAGTTGGTAGCCGTAGCGCACACCAACGGGCACGACGACCTGATCCTCGTCTCGAGCGAAGGCAAGGCCATCCGCTTCCACGAATACGATGTGCGGCCCATGGGTCGCAACACCATGGGAGTGACGGGGATGCGCTTGCCCGAGGGGCATCAGGTGCTGGGGATGTGCGTGGCCGAGGACGACGCCGACATCTTCTGCGTGACGTGTGGAGGGTTCGGCAAGCGCACCCCGGTATCCAGCTACCCCACGCAGAAACGGGGCGGACAGGGCGTCATCACCATCAAGGACAGTCCCGACCGCGGAGACCTGGTGGGTATCGCCACGGTGCGTAACAACCACGAGCTCATGCTCATCAGCCAAGAGGGCACCGTGATCAGGGTCCCTGTGGAAGGCGTACGCACCACCGGGCGCAACACCATGGGCGTACGGGTGATGCATCTCCGCGGTGCCGACAAAGTCTCGAGCATGGCCCGGTTGGTCGGGGGCGCAAACGGTGACGGCGGCGAGCTCGAGGCGGAGAGCATGGACGGGCTGAGCGTGAAGGACGGCGGACTGGAGCCGTAAGACAGCTCTGGTATCATTCTCCCGGCGATCGGCAGAGGTCGACCGTTGTAACAAGGAGATTCCGCGATGTACTTCTGGTACTGGGACCTGATCCTGCTGGTGCCGGCCTTCCTACTCAGCCTCTACGCGCAATACAAGGTCAAATCCACCTTTGCCCGCTACTCAGAGATCCCCTCGTCCCGGGGTCTCACGGGAGCACAGGCCGCACGCATCCTGCTCGACTCAGCAGGACTGATGAACGTGGGCATCGAAGTCGGCGGCGGCACGCTTTCCGACCACTACGACCCGCGTACCCGCATGCTCAGCCTCAGCCCTCCCGTGGGTCAGAGCAGCTCCCTGGCCGCCCTCGGTGTCGCGGCTCACGAAGCAGGTCATGCCATGCAGCATGCTGAGGGCTACCTGGCTTTCCGGTTGAGGAGCGCCATAGTCCCTGTAGCGAACATCGGCAGTAATCTCGGCATCATCCTCTTCTTTGTGGGCCTCATCTTCTTCCGGAGCGGCCTGCTCATGAACATAGGCATCCTACTGTTCTCGGCCGCGGTCCTGTTCACGGTGGTGACACTCCCGGTGGAGTTCAACGCCTCCCGCCGGGCGGTGGTGCAACTCGAGAACAAGAGCATCCTTGTAGGTGACGAGCTCGCGGGGGCGAAGAAGGTCTTGAGTGCGGCCGCCCTTACGTATGTCGCGGCGGCGCTCATGGCTATCCTGCAGCTGGTCAGGCTTCTTCTCATCAGCCGCAGGAGCTAGCCGGCTCTGACGGCGAGGTCATCTGGAGGAGAGCCGCATGTCCATACCGCGGGTGCTGCTGGTCCCAACGCATCGCACGGGCCTGGCCGACGCGGTCGCGGCTGCCGCGGCCGAGATACTGACCGCGCAAGGCCGCCAGGTCCGCTATCACCATGTCGGTCCTCTCGGCCCCGCCGCCTCGTGGGATCGCTGGGAGGGAGCCTCTTTCATCGACCCCGCCCTGTATAACGAGGAAGCCCTTTTTGGGCTCTACGGTATCGCGACCCGCGGCGCCGATATCTCGCTCCTGTCTTCGCATGTGGGGGTCCTCGACCGGCGCGAAGAGGTCCCGTGGCTGCCCGCCGATATCGCAGGCACCTTGGATTGTCCCACGGTGGTCTTGGTTGACTGCCGGGGCTGGGGTACCGGTATCCGTATCGTCGCGGTGGGACTCAGATCCTGCCTCCCGAGGCTCAACCTGGCCGGGGTGATCTTCACCGGGGTCTCCGACCGTGGGCACCTCGACCTGCTCAAGAAGGTGTTCGCGGACGAAGACATCTCTGTGGTGGGCTGCCTCTTTGCTGGAGACGGGCCGGAATGGGAGACACCGGCGCCCGGTCCGTGGGGACAACCGCTCGCTCCTGATCTGTTGGAAGCGGTGGCCCGGCAGGTGGACATCGGAGGCCTCGTGTCTATAGCAGGCGAGAGGGGGTTCATCTCCTCGCAGAACTGGTTGATCGACCGCGGCGCCGATGGGCCACTCATAGCTGTTGCGGGGTGCAAGGGCTTCACCCCTTGGAGCCGGGATTCGATAGAGGTCTTACGCTCGGCGGGCGCTCAGATCCGTCGTCTGGACCTGCTCGAGGATGCCTCATTGCCTGAGGGCGCCGCCGGGTTGGTGCTGGCCGGGACCGCGTGGCCGGGGGCGTTGTCGGACGTGGCATTGAACACAGAGTTGTTGCGCGACATGCGCGCGCAGATCCAGAACGGACTTCCTACCCTGGCCTTGGGGGGTGGGATGCTGCTCTTGCTCGAGACGGTCCAGGACCTACTGGGCCGGACCTCCGAGCTTGCCGGGATCATCCCGGCGAGCGGTGAGGTCCTTTGGCACCTGGACGAGCCGTCGCACGTCCACGTGACCGCCGAGCGAGACACCATCCTATTGGCTCGCGGGGAGGCGGTCACGGGATGGCTGCTGACTGATGCTGAGGTCATCGATCCCAGACACGCTTGGGATGCTCCGTTGACGATCCGGGCTGCCGGCTCCGAAAGTGGCTGGGCAGAAGGTCTGGCTGGTGATTCGCTGCTGTGCTCCAGGGTGCTTCTACACATGGCCGGCCGGCCGGGCATGTGTCCGAGGTTTGTGAAACGGTGCGCCGCCTACGCCGAAGGACGGACTCAGGAGGAAGCATCCCGGGGTTGCCCGTAGGGCCGTCGGTGCGGTAGCCTACGCGGTTCACCGTCCCACGGGAAGCACATGTGTCTTGGGCGGCGGAGTATCCAGGCGGGAATGAGGAGGCAACGTGGCGACTGCGAGTACCGATCCGGTGGTCCGGCAGTATAGGGAGCAGATATCCGACAACGATCTCAAGATCCTCGAGGCGCTGAACAAGCGGCTCAAGTTGGTCAAGAGTCTCAAGGACTACAAGGATACGCAGGGACTCAGCTTCTATGACGCCGCCCAAGAGGATTGGGTCATCACGTACCTGTGCCGGGCCAATCGGGGCCCGCTGTCGAACGACGCCCTGCGAGAGATCTACGGGCTGATACTGCAGCTGGTCAAGAAAGAGGCGGCGGCGCTGGGAGAGGCGAAGCCCGAGTCTTAGAAGTCCTGTGGTGAGACGTTGTCGAGGAACTGCTTGAACTCCTTGACTACTTCCTCGATGTCCTGGACTTCTTGTTCGAACTCGATGCCGTTGGCTTCGAGCAACTCCGTGGACGCGAAGATGGGAGCGTCGGTCCTCACAGCCAAGGCGATGGCGTCGGACGGCCGCGAATCGAGCTCTATCTCCTCCCCCCGCGACTCAAGCTTGAGGACCGCGTAGAAGGTATTGTCCCGCAGCTCAGTGACCAACACGCTGCTTACGCTCGCGGAAAGCTGTTCGATCGCGGTAGCCAACAAGTCGTGCGTCATGGGACGAGGCAGTTCCGCGTTCTGCAGTTTCATCAGGATGGCAGCCGCTTCCGGGTGCCCGATCCAGATGGGCAGAAAACGGTTCTTACCCTCCGCCTTGAGTAGCACGATGGGCTGCTTGCTGGCCACGTCGAAGCTGACGCCGTATACGGTGACTTTCTCAAACCCGTCCATGATCTCCTCGATCGTGTCCCTACCTCTAGGTTACCCCGCGTGGCTCCCGACGTCACCTGTATTCCGCCCGGTGACCAAGCCGCTCTCTGCGCCCGCGCCCAGGCCGGGCATTTCTTGACATCGACCGCAATGCCGGTAAACTACCCGCGCATGGGCCTATAGCTCAGTTGGTTAGAGCGCACCCCTGATAAGGGTGAGGTCAGTGGTTCGAATCCACTTAGGCCCAC